>Ga0116229_10012339_pt1 | contig 12334 bp, 10 predicted proteins | sample S1TSphgellanicum_3_FD_87313 | JGI IMG/M metagenome (GOLD analysis project Ga0116229, IMG submission 87313) | Host-associated microbial communities from peat moss isolated from Minnesota, USA - S1T2_Fc - Sphagnum magellanicum MG | ecosystem: Host-associated > Plants > Peat moss > Unclassified...
CTGAATGAATGCATCTACCAGAGATCTTTACGAGAAGAAAATGAGGTTACCCCAGGTGTTGTAGAACTGCAGCACACTTCACAAATGGGTAGGCCAACTTGAGCAAGTAGTTGCTGTAGAGCTGAATAATCAAGATGGTATCAGCATGGAATCTAGTACACCCAACGATGAGAAAGTACTGGGTTCATGTACCATGTTGACCAATAGAAGGCATGGTGACCGATCCAGATGAAATGCAAACACAAGCCACTTCAAAGGCTTATGAGCAGGTGAAGATTGAGGAAGAGAAACCAGATTTTGTTAATTGTTCTGTTTGAGCAGACAAGTGTGAGCATGCAGAATCTTTTGCCAGTTGTGGGAAGACAGCATTGGAGGACACAGCTATTTCTGCCAGGGATCTCGACAAAATTCAAGAAGGAAAGAGCAAAAGGTGCCAGCATTCAGGGTTTCGGTTGAGGCCAGTGTCCTGGCTGCAGAAAGCAAACCTGAAGTCGAGGATCTTGAGTCATTTTGAGTCATTGAGTGTAATTAGCTAGTCCAAGAAAGATTCACTATGGAGATTAGTGGCTTTTAGAACCAGGAATTCAATAGTTTGTGGATGCAAAGATGGCCTCTCAGAGCAAATTTGCTTATAATTTGGACAAACCAAATATTCTACATTTGTCTTGCCATTGGCTTTCCCCTTGCTTCGGGAAATGTGACAGAAACTTAGGATGCGGATTTTAGATGATGGCGTGCCAAGATTTCAGGTGGATTCTGATACACTTAAACCACACCCACTATTGCTTTTGATAAACCTAGAGGATTCATTCTTGATATGCTGAATCCATGGATGCAGCTGTGCAAGGTTTATGTATCAAACTTGAGTAGCATGTGGGAAGAGCATAAATCTATAAGCTGTTGTTTCTTAAGAGGCAAAGTAATGCCCGCTCTCTGTGCAACATATTGCTGGATGCAGAGCTTGGGCAGGACTACTGGGGATTTCTTATTCGAATGAGCTAGCTTGAACCTCTTTTCTTAATTCATTCTTTTCCATAGTTGCTACAAGTCTAATACTCTGTTTAGTGAATCCCCTACTCCACCTCCTTAATTATACCCTTTTAATCTAAAGACACAATTCTTAATTGTAACTCATCACTACGTTCCTACTCGAATGTCCAACTTTACTCATTCTCTCAACAATCTTTCTTCGTTCAAAGAATGTGTTGCATCCATAATAACAACTGCATATACCCATAATAGGACATGTGACAAGCTTATCAAACTTGATAGAAGCAATCTTTGGGTCACCCGTAGAGATCTCAAAGTAAATATTTTGCAACAAATGTTCCTTCCATTATCTAATCATCTGAAAATTGATTCGTACATGTGAAAGCTTCCAATAAGCATAAGAAAGAGGTCTAGAGAAAGTTGTAAATGTTGTAACTACAAGAAAATCCAAGTACCGAAAATTGTGAGCTTGTTAATATATCATCCCAAGTTGTGTGTGTTTTTTTTCCCCCTTTGGTCTTTGTCCTAGAAACATATTAGATAAATAAAGAAACATCCAAAATCCCTAGTAGTCCTATTCCAAATGCTTCACACCAATGTAGTTGTAGTCAAAATTGTAGATGTCTTTGTAATTAACACATAAAGTCGTTAGTACATTAGGAGGTACTTTGCAAAATGAACTACATCACATGTACATGTAGAGGTATATATCGATAGTACCATGGAATGTTGTCAAGGTGTGATGAACATCTCGAGTGAAGAATATAATAAGGTTCCATGAGATTTTTAGATTTCTATCTCTATGGAATTGATGCATTGTGATACACTTGGATATATTTTCTTTCTCCCACAAATGAGTAACTCAATTCTTGTCAAATTGTCTTTTATATAATTTAACTAGATGAATTAATTTGTTTTGTTTGACCTATGCCTTCAAGTACAACCATACAAGTGCCATGTTTGAGAAACCATGATTTCACACGATTTCTTCAAATACAACGATTTGAAAAATAATTCACAATCCAATAAAGGGTAGAGCCTTTTACTTGGTGAGTTGTAGGGTCCACTAGTAGTCTTGTCCTACCAAAGTAGATTTTGGTTTGAAATCTACTTTAGATGGGATGGAAAAGTGTCTTTTTGAATGTATGTCTTTTGAATTAAAAAAAATTAAAAAAATTCATAGTCACCAATGATGGAAGTGATGAGCATATTTTCATACCTTGAGACCACCGATTTGCATCCTATATCTTTTCAATTAAATCTAAATCCTATTGAATTTCGAGTTAAATTAAATCTATTTGAATGCCCTTTAGAAACTTCAATTCAATATGAACTCAATTTAGATTTGAATTTGATTCAACAAAAAATTGAATTCAATTCTAGTTTTCAATCTTATTCAATATTTTCATTCAAATGGAATTCAATTTCCACATAATCAACTAGTTTTTTTCACCATTTCATTGTCACTGGTAGTAGTGTGTATTAATTAACTTGGAAGATTTCATTTCGAAAATTAAAATATTCCCAAAAAAAAATTTCATTTCCCTTCACCAAAAAAAAAAATTCTTTGAGAAAAATATTTAAAAAAATAATTCAGCATCTCTAAAATTAATATGATTTGTGCGAAATCCACCAAAATGATACAATATTACACATAACTGGTTTTGGTGGTCTATTCATGCACTTTTCTACGCTTTTTCATATGTGGGAGAGATAGCTCTCTATTGGCTCAACTTTTCATGTTGTCGGTGTCCATTTTAACATGAATTGACAATAGAGAACACAGTCACAATGGGAAGCAACAACGAGAAAACCAGTTATTCTTTGGAATAGGCCCTGGAAGATCCTCTTATCACCTAATGGAAATGTTGGCTCACAATTGCTTGCCCATTCCATAGTACATTAAAGGGTGCATCCCAAAAAAAACCAAGGAAATGCAACTAGATCAAATGTTGATATGTTAAACCCAAAACCTTAAACCCTAAACCCTACATGACTAGAAATGGACAATGTTTTCATTGTTGGAATGCACTTCATAACAGGCAATGAAAGACCATGAGCCCAATAAAGTGTGATTGATTGTCAAATTCTCTTTCTATGAATCTAATTTGTCCCATAGAGGGGCCATGTATGGGCAGATTCATTCTGCCACGTAAGCATGCCCTGCACAAGCCCGTTAGGGTGAGCCTCGGGTGTGTGTATTTTGCATCTGGCAGAATCCACTGCATACGGCAAGCTCTTTGGCCTTAATAGGTGTGGTGTCCTTTGTAGAAGGGGGACTATGCTCATGTAAGCTTTTGTAGAGAGCTTAGTCTCAAACTGCTCAAATCTTAATTAATATTTTTGTGCCAAAGTCTTTTGTGTCCATCCTGGACTTATAATTTGAGGCCAAGTTCCACCCAAGATGCGTTGATGATGCATTGACATACTCACTTCAGCTTTTGTCTTCGACATCAAACTCTTTGATGTGTCATGTCTATCACAAGCTCTCTTTACTTTACACGTGATTTCCCTGTCTATGTCTCATGAAGAAGCATCACTAGCATTGAAAAGTAAGATCATTGGTTTGTTTCTAGCAATTGCTTTGTGATGTATTGATGAACCTCTATCAGATTTCCTTTCAGTACAAAAACTGTGTAAACAGTATTTACAGTGTGTTTTTACACCTCTTGAGTCTTTACACTACTTCATTGAAAATGTAGTCAGCGTGAAATGTAGTAGTCAGATGGAAATTTTGCCTTCTACTACCCCTTGACAAAACTCCAGTCTGGGGACTCGTCACTGTAACCAGTGGTGGTGGGTATGCACATATCAACATACCAGTCTGGTGCAGGTATTGGGGATTCTCTTTTCAAGTTTTACTCCGGTAATGCCACGCACCCATCAGAATCACCTTCATCCCAAGTTGTCTGCAATAATTGGGCAACAATGAGGTCAAGATTCTTCTGAACCACAAGGTCAAAAATCCTTTCCACACGATTTTCACACATGGAGGGATTAAATGAAGTCAACAAAGAGCAATTGAAAGCTCTGAGAATGTGCGCTTCAATTAGTCACAACTACAGATGATGCCAATAGGGCAATCTAATAAGCATGTAATCTCCCATGTCACAAAGCAGATTGCAAGCCACCCATAAAAGCCACATAATCTCATATATTTCTCACAGATTCAAACACGTTGTATATTGCAACATCAGAGACGTGACAATTCCATTCTCACAAATGACTACCACTTTTAGATTTCATTTTGTTCATTCTTGTCTAGCTTCATGGATGTTCCAATACTTTGTGAATGGGCAATTGTCCCCTTTTCACAAAATTCTTAATTGTTTGCCAGAAAGATGTTTTGTGCAAAGTATTTTAACATGTGAGAATTTTGACACAAAGGATTACATACAATAATACAAGGGTCAAGCACATCAACATTTGCAAATCTAGATATGTATTTTAGACGGGGCTATATGTAGAATGCAACTGTAGTCCAAATTGCAGAAGTGCAAGGTATAAACAAAACAAGTTGGACTGCAATGAAATGGGTAATAAGGATAGATAAAAAATTTGGATGTATAAATAAATTCCCCCCATAACTGCAAGCACTTGTTCGGAAGTTCATAATTTTTGGGTCAAGATGAAAAAGTTGGTAAAGAAGAAAGCATTAAGGTCTGCTTGGGAAAAATGCATTCAAATTGTTAGCCAAAACGAGAGTTCAACAACAGGTTGAAGGTGCTTGTGACAAACTGTTTTTATTTCAGATGGTTCATAGGTATGTGTGCTGGGATTTGCAAGTGGGTCAGTTGTGAGCTTTGAAAAGAACAAAAGATGAATGCAACCGCATGCTACTAATTGAGTGAGATAAAAGAGAGGGAGAGAACAATTGTTTAGTGATGAAATGATCTTTTTGAAGATGTCAGTGTAAAGTAGTTTTAATTGTTTTAAAGGTTACATATTGATGCATTCACTGAATTCCACTTGTTGGGATTTTTGACACCACTGTTGTGTAACCAGACTATATCAGAGAGCAGCCATTTTCCAGCCCCCATATAAATTTATTCTTCATGCTTTGAACAGGTACTGGCATCTTCTACCTACCCAATGTGCATCAAATTACAGAATCTCACAGATTTGCAAGGGAGCTCAAACAATAGTGAAATTTGATACTCTAAAACAAACCATGCAATATGAAGTTCTGGCACCAGATGTTCCATCACATGCTCCCCAGATCTGAAGGTCCCTCTTTAACAACTCAGATTTGGATGGATCGGATATCTTCACTTGCAATTCTCACAAACTGATATAAGACAGTGAAATCAATTGATTAGGCACAACACAGTCAACCCTGGTAAATCAATCCTAAACTTCCCCATCCCCTCAAAACTCTCTCCTCAAACTGCAGGACTAGAAAATTGCCTTCCTTGAAGCAATTTTAATGAAATGCTGAACCATCTTGTGCACACACCCATTCTAAATGTGATATTTCAAGGCCACCATGATGGCGTGAGTTCTAGTGATGAAAAGGGAGGGACTAGCAAAGCTTTAGCTCAACCTACTCTTCTGCATTTTCAAAAAAACATGACAGGGGTAATGGCCCCTTCTTTTCACCTTCACTGTCACTTGCACTATTTGATGTGCTTTCAGAATGTTTTCTTCTTGTTTGTAGCTTCTCCTTCCTCTCTCGCTTATCCCTTTTTGACTTGCGCCGATCACGGTCTTTCCGCCGTTCATCATCACTACTTGAGCTCTCTACATCTGATTCTGAATCACTTCTGACACGGCGTTTCTTCGAAGATTTCTGCCAAAACCATTGATCACAAAAACAGACATACTATTTCTGCAAAGACTTGGCCCCTCATAGAAGAATTTGACACCACAGGAAAAAGAAGGCTATTGTACTGATATTCAGCTTTGGTTTTCCTGATTTGAATTGGAAACAAAGCCTGGTCTTACTATTACCAGATCTTGTTTACCACTACTCTGAGCATGGTAACGAAATGGCAGTAACATGTGACTATATTTTTGTAGAAGAAGAGAAAGAGATCAAGAAAAAGTAATGGCTGTTACTCCAACTAGATTTGCAGCAGCAGAACTAAAAAACGGAATTCCACTTCTTTAAAGTCCAATTGTTAGTTCTTGAGTAGAGTCCTAATAGGATCATTGGGCTAAGGTGAAGCTTGATACCCACATACCTTTCTCTTCTTGCTTGTCCTCGATTTCTCCTTGTCCTTTTCTTTGTCCCTCTCCTTGTCCTTCTTCCCTGCAAACATCACACCAATAGCAACCATTATAAACAGGAAACTGGGACACCAAAAACTCTTTGAAAACAAAGAAGTGTTTACACTCTGTTCTAGACAAATGTAAACTACAAACAAATAGCACCTCCCAGCAACTACAAGGTAATGGAGAAGAATTGAATGGTACCAATTGTGCTTCAAAACTCTGAAGTAAATGGGCTGCATGTGCATGGAGGACCAAGTGAAAATGCAATATATAGTTGGCCACAGAGACAATTTGTTTGGAAGATATCTACGACATTACAGAAACTCCACAGCAACAACATTGCAGGCAAAGCAATAATACATCTTATGAATGATACTGAAATGCAAAATTGCAACAGAATCCATTTCCAAGAACAGTTTTGAAAAAGAGGACATTGAGACAGAAAGCACAGTCCTTTTGCAGGCTAGGCAACTGACACGAATCCTCTTTCCATTTACAAAACCACTATCATTGAGAAATGTGGCCCTGATGAAACACAGAAAAGCCTGTGAAAGATGCTCCAAAACAGAAGGCTGGAAAATACCCTTTTTCAACTTCTCCCTCTTGTCAGCATGATTGGACCCCCGAGCCAGCTTGTTTGCTCGCTCTGCATCAAGTTGTGCTCGGTATTCCCGCATCAAACGGGCCTCAACATCTTCAAGCTCTCCCTGCCGTTTCGCCTCATCCTAGGTATGGGAGTTGCACATCCATAACAAAATTATCCATGGATGCTAGATCATCTGCCTCTGGTTAGATTTGGTGAAGATGTTGTCTTTGTAAAACATATGCAAGACCTAATAACCAAAGCCTGCTTGCAGTTGATATGATTTAGGGCTTTGTGATTGACCAGGAAATCCATACCTTCTGCTTTTGCTTCCATTCTTCCCATGTGACTGTGTGCGATGTTTGAAGGCTGGCGAGGCGTGCTGCATGCCACTCTGGTGAATGGAATGATCCGTCCATCTGCGTCTCCCTTTGTCAGTAGCTCTTCCTGCACTCCTCCCAAGGGAAAAACTCTCCATCTCCAAACCCTAGCCTGACCAAACTCTTCACTCTTCCCTCTACAAAATATGCAAATAAAAATCCAAATGGAAGAGATACTTGCCATCTCCTTCCTTCTCTATACATCTACAAGGATTTCATCTCACAGGAACCACCAAATTTTTGATTTAAAAAAAAAAAAAAAAGCTTGCAAGGAAACGGAGAGGAAGAGTACACACCATGCCATCCTCAATCTCTTCACCAGGACCGCCAGCAGCGGTACTGGACGACATCTTCGATCTTTGCATAGCCTTGTAGGCCTGATTCTTCCCCATAGCTGCCGCACTTTTTACACCTTAACCTAAAACCCTAGGAACTCCTTTCCTGTAACACTCCACAACCGCAAACCAAAAACTCCTTGCTCCAGAAAAACCACGAATTCGACAGACACCACCGCCACAACAAGTTAACATTCCTTGATGTAACTCCAGGTCTCGAGGTTTGCACGCTCCATTGCTTTCCTTTCCATGAAAGACAAAAAACGAACAAAAGAACAAAAAAACCAGCGAGAGACGAGAGAACAGATTCCCTACGCTATAGCGTTTCAGAAGAAGCAACAGACAACAAAGGCGTGGAGACGGAGTACTAGTCGACGATGATGTAGACGGGTAGGAGGAAGAAGCAATCAGGAGAGAGAGAGAGAGAGGAGAAGGCGCGCTAGAAAAGGAACGACACGACCACCATCGCTGCACACAAGCTCTTCTTTCCCTTCCCCTTGTGCTGCTGCTGTTGCTTCTGTGCACACGGTTGTGTGGGTTAAGGGACTGATTAGGGCACACTAATCATAATTAGAAATTAGTAAAACATAATTAGACAGAGAATTAAACTAATAAAGGTGCATTCACACTTGATGTTAGGTCAGTGCTAAATGAAAATCTAGGTGGCACCCAATGTTAAATGGACCATAGCTTAATGTTAACTGAATGTTAGCTTAACAGAAAATTTTCATGGTGATTAGGTTTAAGTCCTAAATGGGTATAATAGCATGGTGTTAGGGGACTCAACCTTAGAGTCCCCTAGTAACACCAAGTGTGAATGCACCTTTCAAACTAAACTTGAACTTAGTATGAAATAAGGTGCCACCTCAGACTTGCACTCATTTTCACTTTGTACAAGAATGGATCCATAAAATGGTGGGATTGATTTCAAGACACAATTTTCTTTTTGTTGAATTTTCTAGTGTTCTTGAGGTGGGTGTTGGAACTTAATTGTTGATTACCTACTTGCTCACCTGGTTTAGGGTTTCTGTCTTTTTTTTGGCTTAGTCATGGGTCCTTTCCTTTTGTTCCTTGTTCTCCCTCCTCTATTGGGTGCTTTGTTGTTGGCCTTGCCTACAAAGGCAAGGATATTGTGTTTAGATTCATTATAGAGTATAGTAGCTTAAGGAATTTGGGCCCTTAGGTCATAGGTTCTATTTTTTTACAAGAGGATTTTTGAAAGATGATATTTTGGCTTGTGTTGAAACTTGAGATTAGTTACAGAGTTATAATATCTTGAAGGATTTTGGTTTCTTTTAGAGAATTTTTTGAAGATTAATATATTCAAATTGAAAATGTTTAAAGCATATTTTCATTAAAATATTAAAAGCACATTACAAATCTTTGCATTGTTGATTTTTTAATTTTTTTTTTATAATTTGAATTTCAAACCCAAAATATGAAATGGATGACATTATGAATAACAATTCTAGCTTGTCTTTTACGCAGGGGACGACGCTAGGACTTCCCCAGGAGGGTTTAGGGTTTAGGGGAAGGGACAGAAAGAAACAAGGCGCTCTCTGGAACGCTCGCCACGACAGTTCGCTTCCCTCCAGATGACACTGGAGACTTCCAGATGCAAGTGCGCTAGCGCCATTCTTTCTCGGCCAAAGCATCGTCGTCGCCCGAGCTCCATAAAAACAGGGCCTCTTTAGAGAAACATAGTTAAAACGAAATTTGCGATTCTTCAGAGTAGACGATGCGCACACCGTCAGCAACGCGCGATCCTGGAATGCAGCAGCGTTCCAGGAACAAAGAGATGTCCAGACGACCATTCTGGAGAGGGATTATGGTTGAGAAGTTTCGTGCAGACGACAATTCTGCACCGGATAATGGTCTAGAAATTCGTGCAGACGACAATTCTGGAGAGGATAAACGGTTTAGAATTGTGCATACGACAATTCTGGAGAGGGTAATGGTTTAAGAAAAGTTAGTGCAGATGACGATTCCGGAGAGAATAATGGTTTAGTCGAAGGTTTGTTCAGGTGCCGATTCTAGAAAGAATAACGGTTTAGTAGAAGCTTCGTTCAGGTACCGATTCTAGAGAGAATAAACGGCTTAGTAGAAAAGGTTAGTTGTAGTGGATTTCCAAGAGTTCTAGATGTCTCCATGACATGAACGTTATCAAGGATTGTTGTTTTCTGGCGATTCACATATTCCGGAATTGTCTCTTCTTCTCCTGGAATTTGTATCAGAGTACTGGGTATTTTGATTTTTAAAAGCATCAGATTTATTGTGGATGTTTAAAACACTTAAATTTCTAGTCACTAAGAGCATCCCCACCGGTGCTCAAGTATGTGACCCTGCACATTAAAATTAGATGAAGAAAAGCCAACAAATGCCGGCGTGTCTCAGGAAAATGGTTTTTCTCCTGCATATTGCTCAGTTTGCTGAGGCTGGTAAAAGCACAGCAAAGTTGTGCACCTGCTAGAGAAGAGTGTAATAAATATGATCTGACTGCTGCTCCCTGCTTTTGATTGGCCAATCATAATGATTTGTCCACGTGGCTCGCTGCTATTAGTAGTTCCAACCTATTTGTTTTATGGGTGGGGTTGCAAAAAAGTAAATAACTAAACTTGCATGTGAGAAATATTTTGGCAGGTTCACATAGTGAGCACGGGTAGCTTACATGGTCTATAACTATTTGATCTGCAAGTAATTGTCTTCCTTAACATTTGCTTGTAAACTTATTTTTAAGTATGGCACATTACAAAGTGAAGAAAGACGTTGACTTTGCACAATTGGCATGTTTGTTGGCATTGCAAACATGAACACACAAAATTTCAAACATCTTATCAAAACAAATTAACAAAAATAAATCAATAGTGTTAAAAACATATTCAAAACATTTTTTTATAACGGCAAATGGTAGTAATATGTAAAGAGGTTTCAAGAGCATATGTAATAATTTTGTTCAAGGTAATGAATGTAATGAATAAAAATAGAATATATTCAATAATTAGTCTCTATAATATCAACAAAATTGATCATAATCATATGCATTGCAAAAATATGGAAATGCACATATGCCACTATCTAATGTTTTTGATATATACCCTTATGTATGAATATGAATATTGAAGTTCTACACACATATATGTACCCTACTATGTTGAAAACTGTAATGTTATGTGCTTTTTATTATAACAAAAAAAGAGAAAAATACAACTTTTGTGTCAGCCTTGATTAAAAGATTCGACCAACAATTCCTAATGTCATAATACAAGTTAGCATGTAACCCAAAAAAAGAAAAGAAAAAGAGAGCTGAAAGTGAACATTTGATGTGCCTTGACACACAAGAAGTGGCACCATTTAAAAGCAAAATAGTGGTGCCAATTTTCAAATCCTCACCCATAATCTCATGGCTTACTTACTAAATATTAAGCCTTAAACCTCACTTATATGTACTAGGATACAGACAAACCGAATTGTATAACCCATGTGACAAATAGGAGTCATTGCCAAGATGAAATTCTAAGTAAGAAAATATATGGTAATAGCTCAAATGGAGAGTGTCAAGGAACTTGGAGAAGTCCTAGGTATGCCCCCAACTTTTATACCAAGAGGAAAAGGGTTTGATTTACCATGTTTAATTTCTGACACATTCCTATATATTGGAAAAGGAACACTAGTTGCAATTCCAAATGATGGAAGTGGACAATCATATTTCCCTACTACAACACTTGGAAAATACAGACCTAAGTTTCATAATATTCTAATGCAATAAAAACCCATTCCATCTAGGCATTGTGTAAGTTTACTAAGATGAGGCGGTGTACTGTAATGTGGTGAAATATGCAATGGATTTATTTGTGTTCTGTAAGGTGGTAATTTGCAATGCATTCATTCAAATGTGTCATGTGAGAGAATTGGCATTTGATACGAATTTATCCAAAGTTATAATGCAATAGTGTACTTCTAAATATTCTAGGTTGCATCCACGTGTTTGGAGATGATGTCAGTTGCAATTTACATGTTACATTGTGTCCAAAGTACTGAGAAAGGTTTCAGCAATTTGGGTGCAGTCAACTACTATATAATGTATTGCTGATTAAGTGAAAAATTTACAACATTTTGAAACATAGTTTCAGAACCAGCAAGTTTGATTCAGAACTCTTCAGAAACTTGTAAACCTATTACAAACACTAGAGTTTTCCATAAAGTCAGAAAAACTCGGCACCAGTACCCTAAGTTTGGTCCAAAACCAAGTGAGGTTCAAAAAAAAAAAACCCACAAAAAAGTATACTAGCCTTCAGGGGAGGGGGGTCAAACTCAGAAATGCACCACTTTTTGTGCCAAACTGATTTTCATCCGGTTTTGACCCTCGTCTTTCCTTTCCTCAGTGGAGGTTTCTCAGCGCCTCCACTGCTGCTACATATATTTTCACTGCTTCTACATGTACAACTACTATAATTACCTCGAATGCTGAGTTTCAGCATTTCATACCCAGATTTAATAAAACTTCCTTACTTTGCGGACCTCAGTCAAAGAGGGGATAGTGAGTGAAACGAGGCCCAAAGACAGGGTGAAGACAGGATGACTTAAAGGAAAACTCTAATGTGACAGCATCCAAAAGAAGCTGATGCACGAAACCGTAACTTGAGAGGCCCTAGTCGATGTTCACCACTCGTACCTCTCGCTCTGGTTGCGGGGTCTTTGGGACTGTCACCGTGAGCACACCATTCTCCACTTTGGCGTTCACTGATTCGACATTGGCGTTGCGAGGCAAGCGGAAACGGCGCAAGAATTTCCCGTGGGAGCGCTCGACGCGGTGCCATGTATCTGTCTTCTTC
>Ga0116229_10012341_pt1 | contig 12332 bp, 8 predicted proteins | sample S1TSphgellanicum_3_FD_87313 | JGI IMG/M metagenome (GOLD analysis project Ga0116229, IMG submission 87313) | Host-associated microbial communities from peat moss isolated from Minnesota, USA - S1T2_Fc - Sphagnum magellanicum MG | ecosystem: Host-associated > Plants > Peat moss > Unclassified...
ATTAATAACAAAGTCTAAATTTCAATTTAAAGTATAGGGTAGGTGTTCTTAAAAGCAAATGATAGATTGTCAAATAAATAAAATTCATGATTTTATTTTTGTATATTTTTTTGTCAAATTATTCTTCTTTAATGTTTTTTAATTTTCCAAGCTTATTTATTGAAAATAAAAATGAACATTTTTTATTATTAATTTCATATTTTAAAGTTTTTCGTGGATTTGTGTAAGATGGATCCAACAACAATAATTAATAGGATCACCACAATTGGCATCCTGAACTCATGCAAACTCCATTGCCTCAACATTATATATATATATACTTGATTTGAAAAAAAAAATTGTTAATAATTTTAAAACATCAATAGACGTCAATTACTATTTGTTTAAGATTTCATTTAACTAATTTTGAAGTTCAATGATAAACATTTCAACATTCAAAATGGACTTGATGAAAATGAATTTTTTAAAAATGGACTTGATATTTTACAAGATATTAATATCCAAAACGTATGCAATGTTAATTTCAAAAAATGATCATTACAAAGTAACAATTCATTTATCTTGACATTGGATATTAATAAAATCAACACACCCTTCCACCATAATAATTTAATCAAGAAAATACATAAATAAATTTTATGTTATGTAAAAACAGAAATGATGACATTATTGAAATATATAATAATTCAAACAATGCCCACAATGATGATGATGAGAACATTGATTATTGAATTGAAGTGCTTCAATTAACAGAAGAAGAAAATGTACCACATCCAAACATATGACTAAACATACAACATTTTAAAAAATTATGCAAATATTATATATTGACAAATTACAATCAATGGGATATGAACAAGACAATTATGCAATCATAGAAACAATAAAAAAAAATTTAAATCCCTTCAACACATTTTTATTAATAATAAGCAATGGATCTTGATCGAAATACATACATTCACATTGAATTTACATTGTACAATATATGATTCAAATAAATCAATGATTAAAACATTACCCAATAACATCATATAATTATTAAATAAATTGACAAATGGTGAACAATTATTGCAAAACTAAGCAAGTGTAATATAACAAAAGAATGATTCAACATGTGATCCATTGATAATAACATACGCCACAATATACAACATTTGAAATTGAACTGGAACAATCCAAATATATTTTATCACAAGTATAAGATACTTTACAAAACAACATAAATAACAAATACATCTTTCATTTTGTAAAATACCCATCCTAAAACTTCATTTTGTCTTATCCAATTAACATCACATTAACACAATATCATGCACATATATTCTTTTATCATCTTCATAGTTGATTGTCATTGTTGGTTTGTACCCAAGTGGAAAAGATTTTAGTTATCATAGTAGAAATTCTTTAATCATGAAAACAAAGATTTGAAGTTAATTGACAACATGATTCACATGAAAGGGCATTAAATAATAAATTATAAATTAATTGCACACCCAATCACATATGCCAAACTTACCGATTTGCATTTGGGTCACCCAATCATATGTTAGTGTAACAAGACTATTACTAAGTTATTACTTTTTCATATCATTACTTTTGAACTTTTTGATTTGAGTTTTTGTCCTGATCAAAAACTTTTGAGCACCTTCTCAGAACACACATTTCCTCTATTGACAGTTGAGTGGTTTTTCCATGCATGTGTAAGCTAAGAGCGCTACAACTTTACAATGCTCTAGGTGTTAGCTTAGTAGGCTGTAATCAACACTTGTAAAATTGCAGCTGTTGCACTAAAACTAAAGCACAGGATTGAAATGACCTGAACTGTCCCAAGGCCGTTGTGCATACGATCTTCCCAAAACACTCCGTTGCTTGCTTATGCTGCCATCTGACATATTATACTCAGGAAAATAATCCAAAAACCCTTTTGTCCCTAATGTGTTCACCCCATTGAACATAAACTCAGATATATACCTCTGCAAAAGAGCAAGACCAACAACACTCATGAGGCTAGAAAAGACATCATCATTCATGCTCCAAAAGAGGAAAAAGCCCACCTTTTAACAATTCCATTCTAGGCAACTCTGATCGAATTTAGCTTTCTCTGTCTGTGGAGATAGACTCATAACACTATACTTGATATAAAACACCAACTCACAGACTGCTTCCTATAGTAGATATATCTATGGGATCCCAGAGGAAAATGCACGATGATATATTGAAGGTAACATGACAGTGAGTGTCGTCATAACCTTATGACAGTTGCGCACAAAGTGTCAGACAAACACCTTTCATTAAAATAAGCGGTGAAAGTGAACTGCCATGACTACTCACTGACTCCAGCAGGTCCCAATAGTGGGTGTAGAGAAGTATCCTTCCAACAATATACACTGATGATTATAAATCTCAACCAGATCCTCAGTGGTTCAGATCCTCTTCATTGGACTGGGGTCACACAGTTGAAGATAGAATGTTGGCCTCAAATTTAGAGCAGTTTAAGGCTCAGACTTGCTCACTAGGTACAATTGTATGGAACAAACAAAGTGTATCCTGTGTGTGCTATGTGGGATGTACTGACCTCACATAATTGCTCCCCATAGAGTCGTGCAAGAATATTTCGCCCTGGATCCTACACCCATTCCCCAAAACCATGTTGCATTCCTTAGTATCAAACTGCAACAGAAAAACCTCATGCTGCACTACAAAGCAACTTTGGGTTCAGCCTAAACCCACAAAGCAGTTCAATATCTGGTACAGTTGAGGTAATGTGACATGACCAACAAAAAGCTGTGCAGGTGCATGGGTAATGGTTCTCATCAGAGGACTTCCTGGCAGATTGGATGTCCTGATATAGTAAGGGAAACCTTGAGTCTGATCTGGTCACTAATCTATTTCTTTTATATTATGTGAGACCTACCTTCAAAGATTGAATCACTCAGAGTACTGTGATGAACCTACAAAGAAACAGAACACTTCATGCAACCTTACTTATGAAGGATTCCTGTCATGGTTTTTAAGTATAATAGGGAGGTAACCTTGGTTGCACGCCACATTAAGTAGCGATGTTGAGCCTCTCGATTTTTTGAAATTTGTTCAGGATTGGTAGTTGGTTGAGCTATATCCACCATCTGTAACCAGGCCTGTTCCACCACCAACATCATTGGATTCATTTATACTCCATTTAACATGAATCTGAACAGAAGTTTCTCACATTAAAATATGTAAAGATCTCCTTATCACCCATTGGATTACATGCAAAAATATATAGTTGCAAGAACTAACAGCAAGAAAGCCTCTCTGAATTTTGAAGTCTAGTCAATGTTCCACCTCCTCCATTTTCCACTCTTCACAGAAAACATCTTTCTAATGTAGTCTGACAGCTATATGGCTTGATGTGACATTCAGAGGTTATTACATTTCTTACATGTCAAGGTCCTCACTGCAAGAGAAAACTTCCCTCAGCTGCAGTACTCTTCCTTGCACAACTCAAAATTTCCCATTACGAACAAGTGGGAAGAGTCTCAATGTCACAAATGACTTGAGGTTTTCAACAAAATTACAGTACTTGGGCTAATGCCAAGATCTGAGTAAATCTACAGCAATTCTACAGGGATGGGTATCAATGTCAAAGACAAACCTCAAGATAGTCTTGAAATGCAGGAAACACTTTGTTCTGGATGTCTTCTCTTTGGTGTGGCCTAGACCAAATCACAATTGGAGAAAAAAATTGAATTGACTCAGCAGTCAGCTTGTCACCCCATGGCAAAATCTGAATCCAAACACCCCAAACAAATCTGCTGGTGTCTCAATACTTCAACCCTATATTAATCATGTTCTGGTACAGAAGTGATGAAGAAAAAATGGATTGTCATTGAGGAGGACACACTTTTGTTCTTAGATCAATAAGGAATCTGAAAATTTCCATTCATAAAGTCAGAAATTGGGTGTGAATAAATAAATCAATAGGCAAACTAATTTAGTAGCAAGTGCATCTTTTCTGGCTACTTGAGCTGATCCACATTCTTGAAAAGAATTTCTCACCTGTGCATATTTGTTGGCCATCGGCAGAAGCTCTAAAAAGTATTTGTCTTTGTACTCTGGATTCTGCTCAATGTTGTAAAGTGGATTCAAATCCCTACAAGTACCCAAAAAAACATAAGCATAATGCCTGCACAGAAGCAAAAGCACAGCCAACTCCTGAAATACACTTCACACCAAGTGCTCAGAATCAAACCCACACAATCCTAGATGGCACATGAAGACCTTTAGTCCTCAGAACAAAGTTGACAATGACTTCAGTATTGAAGGCATAGACAGCAAACACAAACCAAAAAAATGTAGCAAAGAACATGGTCAAGTGGAAGGGAGATGGGCGTGGATGTACAAAACAATAATATTTCTGCTTGCAGTTGAGACAAAATCAGTACAAAAGATGGGTAGATCATATTCAGGTCGAGCACAGATGGCCAGATTTAGAACCTGCACCCTTCCCCATTCCCTGAAATCCTTATTCCAAACTATCTTTTTCTTCAGGTCTAACACTCTAACAATTAGCATGGACATGATTCCATCAAACCACCAGAAATCCAATTGCTCAATCTTTGTTCTTCTTGTGTCCATGAATAAGCAAACAATATCACAAAGTGGGCAATTGTGTTTGATCTGGCAGATTTTGTTTAGTCCATGTAGATGATTGGGTTTTGGGCAATGAAGGGCACAAGAGAGTAAAAGACACCTGCAAAGCATTTCCAGCATCGATACTTGCAGCACGAAAAATCCGAATTTTAGCAGATTCATAAGCACAATTCTTGGTCAAAGATACACCATCCAGCGCAACCATGTTGCTGAACTCATCCTGCAACAAGAAAAGAAAACAGAAAACAAGAACAACAACCATTCGAGTTCTCAAAAGTCAAATGTGACAAAACAAGGAGAGGCAACTGTACCCATGAAACATCATGTTTCACAGTGACGTCCATCAATCATGCATCTTGTAATGATAAATCAGAAGGCAATCAGAATCCAATATTTTCCCTGTGGATTTTGCAACATTTTCCTATGATGGTGGTGCAGCATGTGGGTAATCTTTGTACCTGGATAGGCAATTTGGAAATCTCTTGAACATGCTGGTGCAGTTTCTCAACAGCGAAATCCAGAAAATCGTCATACAAGCCTTTGTTCTTGGCCCTCGTACAACTCAACTCTGCTCGCACTCCTCTGATTGCCTCCTCCAAATGCCAAGGATTATTACTCCTGCTCTTCTTGGCAGCTTGTAATCTCCGACTGCCGCAGAAACTCAACCCAAAAACAGAAACTCCCACTGTCACTTGCACCCGTCCCCATGATCTTTCCAATGGAAACAATGCAGAAAACCAAAAGCACTTTGGCAGCCCCAGTTTGCAGATAGCCAATTCTACCAAGCTAGTTCTGGATCCTAAACCTGCCTGACGGCTCTTGATTGCCCCTCTCGAAATGTGATAGCACTTCTGGCTCAAAGGGCAACTCAAAGTCTCCATTTCTCTCTGTCTGTCTCTCTTGTCTGTCCAGATGAGCTCTTGCTCTTTCCAGGGGGCACAGAGCTATGGCAAGTAGAGTGGTATGTCGATGATAGACTATAACATCATCAGTAGGAGCAGCAAAGAGCTTCTCCGAACCCGAATACTTTCCACCGCCTTGACGAACAAAATCTTACGTATACCTCCATGTGTAAGTTCCCACAACAGCAACATCCTCTCTTGCAACCAACCCAGCAGCTCTCATTCACGCACAGTTTTCGATGCAGAGTTCGCTCTCAACTGCCATACATGGCTAAGTACTGTGGCATTTGCGTCTTCTTCTTCTTCTGCGCTTGATCAGGCAACAAGAGCCGCCAGATACGCTGCAAATCTATGACCACGAAGCAGCTACCGACGAAAGCTTGAGGATTTTAGGGTTAGGGTGTGGAGCTCCAAACCCTAATGCTGACGACGGACGTTTTGTGAGTTCTGATTCTGCTGTAGATCGTGTAGCACCTGGTCTTTCGTGAAGCGCATTACAGACGAACACCTGACTTCTGGGGTTTTTCGACGTCGTATTTTGACCAAAACGAAGAGTGAGGAGGGAGTATGGGCGGTGGGCAGGTACCAGCCTGGAGTTCTCGTCTCGTCATTCAGCTGGTTAGGGGGTTACCAGGAACACTGCGTGTGCACCGCGGCACGGTTGCAGCTCTTGGTCTTCGCAGACGGCATCAAACCGTGTTCCGTGAGAACAATCCGTCGATTCGTGGCATGATCAACCAGGTTTGTGTTTTTTTTTTTTGCTTCTGAAAAATTCCACTTTTGCTTTCTGTGGACATAGATAGTAGCATCGGTCTTTCTTCTTCTTCTTCTTCTTTGTCATCTTGTTCGCCTGTTGCTTCTTGCTTCGGCTAAGTTCCGGAAGGTGTTGAAGGTGGGGGATTGATTCCTTCCTTTTCCGAGAATCTGATACAGGGATCTTCGTTCTGGTGTTTTGACCCTTTCTTTCTGCAGGTGAAACGGCTTTTGTCAGTGGAAACCGAGGAGATGTACAACGCCCGAATCCAGGCAGAGGCGAAAAGAAAAGCCCTGAGGTTTCCACGCATCATCCAACATTCTCCACCTTCTTAAGATAGTTTACTGGACCTGGTTAGCATGAGGAAGGGCTTAGTCTGGAGCCAAGGATGAAGAAGGGCTTATTATTCTGGAGCCGAGGAAGAAGATTGATGTTCCGATCAATGCATCTTCTTCTTGTGTCTGGTGCTCATGTGAGGGACGTGCAAATTATTCGGCAATCTATTTGTAAATTTGCTTGGCTGTGATTGCTTTAAGGACACTCTTGTCTCATGGATCTGTGTGTCTCTTTCTCTGTCCTTGAAGAATCTTGAATGGAGGCTCCAGCTTGCACATCAGAGAACTCAAGGAAGGGACCAAGTTTCTTTATTCTAGGGTTTCCGTTTTTATTGTAAAACGTGTGCTGTGGATACTAACCACACACTGGTAGATTGATTATATAGGACAATTGATGCTGCAATTACATAGACACATCTGCTGCAGCAAACACATCTGGCAAAGACTTTCTTATGCCACTGCACTAGCATTGCTTCAGTGTTGTCGCTAGGAGAACTCTTTGGTTATGGCTTCAACCCAAACTGTTGCAGCTTTGTCCTTGATAGTGAAGCACGATCCTGGTTCTCATGAAGTTGGGATGAAGATGTCAAGGGATTGAATGTTGTGATTGGGGCTGGCTACAACAAGGTATGAATCTTTGAACCTACAACTGGCTTTATTTTCTTGTATGTTGGCCATGTTTGGATTGAAGGGGTGAGTAACCGCCTAAGTATTGAGCTTGATTCTGTCTGATTGCAGCCAATGTTAGGACTTTGTGGCAGGTCTGTGATGGAGTTGGGTGGACATTGATTGAAGTTATGAGAGGAGTGTTTTGAGATTATGTTTATGGTCGCCTTCCTGTTTGATGGGCTGTGATGTATTAGCTCAATCCTTGTTCTTGATGTCAAGTGGTGATTTGGAGAAGATCCTCTCATGATAATTACAATGAATTCTAAGAAATTGATTCATTCTGAATTTGGTGAAGGGAATTCTATGATGTGGAAGATTACCTTGATGCTGTAAGAAACCACTACTAAGACTCAACTCTCTCCATTAATCAAAGTGTCAATGCTTCTTTATGGAGCAAGGAAAGTGAGGGTGAAGATGGAACTCTAAATTCATTGAAGTGACAATGTGATTTTCACAATTGTGGTATGGTTTTCAGGTAGGATGTGTATGTGCACCTTGTATGTATGTAAAGTCCCAATTCACATGAACATGCCATTATGACAAGACAATATTGACATTGGCATCTGCTGAGTTCAATGCATGTGGACTCTATAACAAAGGCCTGGAGTGGGTACGAGGCTGACAGATTCATGTCAAATATTCTCAAACAATTTCTCTTTGTGCAATTCTAGACAAGGCCTAAGGGTGGCCATTTTTTCTAAAGCAATACAACTATCTTGCAACCTCCAAGTCCCGGGATGGGGATATAACTCCACAAAAGCAACCTTTTGGCACACAAACCTCAAATGTTAACAATACATACACTCACAAGAGGCTACAACATTTCCTGTTTATCAACAGGGATGGGTGAATCGTTTAATACTCTATGTTGAATAATGAAAGAGGTGGAATAATCCTGTTCCAGGTAATGAGATGGTTCTCATAATAGTTCTGGAGCCTGACATCTCCATTCAGATGCACAGAGTTTGAAAGAAAATTCATTCTCTACAAAAGAGCTAAATGAGAGAGTTGAACTCTGTAGAAAAAGTGAGTGTATGATATGTGCAATAACCAGTATAATAAAGTTATCTGTAAATTTACCTTGCCTTTGGGCCCTAGTTTGACCCTCTAATCCCTGTTCCATCCTCAATTCTAGTAATAAACCTATCAATGAAGTCACCCTGTCTTTGGGCCCTAGTTTGACCCTCTATCCCTGTTTCAGCCTGAATTCAAGTGTAGATGTAAACTGAGGTAAATTGGGTACTGTTTCATGAAACTGGGTATCAGTTCAACAGATTTGCAGCACCTTATTCTGCCCACTGTGAGGCTTGACTTAATGAGGAATATGAGCAGCAGGGAAGGTGCGGGCAGGTAAGGTAAATCCAAAACTGGGGGTGAAACTCCTGCAAGGACTAATTGTAATTGTGACTGTAGAGAGATTCCACTGTTCACCCTCAGGTTTGTAGGGTCAAGTGCTCTTTCAAATACATGCTAATGAAGAAGAAGAAGAAAAACCCTGTAAATAAAAATCAAGGATGGGAAGCCATCTAGCAAAAGTACAAAACAAATGAGAACAAAAGTAAACACAACCCAAAGAAAAAACAAACGCAAACAATCAACAAAAATCAGGTAAAGACCCTATACAACAAGGACTCATGGCTACGAAATGACAATCAACAATAACAAAGAAGACCTAAGATGAAATAGCTCTCATCAACCACAAATCAGCTAGTGACAGAGGTGTATTATCTATGATGTGTGGAAGCGATTAAAAACCTTGACCAAGTGTAATAGCCCATTGAAGAATTGCTATGGCTTGTGCATGTTGTAGGACACGCGTTGTTGATAGTAAGAAACAAACATTGATGGGACTAAAGAAAATCACTGATGAAACATGGTAATGGTCTATGCACATGCAGGCAAAAATGAATCAAAACCAAAATGAAAACACCCATATGTTTCAATACCAAAGGGAATGAAGTCATCACCTGGTGCTTACTTAGCATATGATCGTGTCTTCTTTTGAGCAACCATCATTGTTGCATGTGTTGTTGTCATTGATGCTCATTGCAAAATATCTATGCAAGTTGGGTCAGTTATGATGACATCCATCAAGGTTCAAAAGTCATCTTTAGTGATAAAGATATCCACTCGTCATTGGGTGTGGCAAGGGAAAAAGTGGGAGATTTCCATTGAATATGTGTTCCATTCTCCAAAACAATAGTTGCAACAGTATCCCGAAATGTATCATGGGTTGTTTGTATGTTCACTCTTTTAAAGGCACCGAAGCAAATGGGTATTTTGGTTGTCAAAGGTATGACCACATTGACATTGTGAAAAATGAATAATTAGAAGATGTGACAAGCCAAAACAAGTACGTAATGTTATAAGGAAGTGGGTTGAGATAAATAAAATGTAGGTGTGGTAGGACAAGTTAATAACCAAGTGCCTACCCTTGGACCCGCACATGAACGGAAACATGCTTGCATGATATCTGAAAGAACATTTACTAGAAGCGAAGTAATTTCCCACTCATATAAGTGATCCACCAAAAAAACTTGCACTTGGAGATAAGAATGTACCACTAAGTTCTCAAAAGGTGCAATTTGAGAGTGAACAATTTGGGGTAATAAGGCCTACGTATCTTGTAGCACCATCTGCAATGGGAAAGTGTAAGTTTCAACATGTGTTATTACATCCAAAAGAATAGGGTGATCATCATGCTGGAAATGAGTAATAAATGCAAGAAAGATTAATGCCCAACATCCCAAGAATGCAAGGTAGCAATCCAAATTACAAAAGGGAGGCTAAGCTTGCCCGAAGAAGCAGGAAAAATGGTTTGACAACAAGCTAGGTCATTGATAAAACCACCAAAAGATCCCACACTAAATAACTTTTCCAACGTAATAATGGTACAAGTTCAAACTCAATGTAATGTTTCAAAATACCTAGAGATGGAAACATTATATGAGGTAAGTAGCTAGGGTGTTAAGCATAACACAATGAGAGCATTGCAAAAACCGCCTAAGGATCTACAAACATAAGAAAATTAGATATTGTTTCAAGATCCTCATGAAAAACCTTAACTATAAAGGATTCAATAAATGATCTAAATCCCATCAATGCACCCAAAATACAAAAATCCAAGTCAGGAATAAGAAAGTTAAGAAGAAATGATATAAAGTGGTCCAATCCCCTGTGGAGATTAAACCACACATTTCATTGACTGCATTGAAAACCTTAATGTTGAAAACTCCTCCTACAATTGTGAAAAACATGAACCACATTTGATGTAAGACCTATTATATGTGTATCATCAACCAATGAAAGGAAAACACGAATAAGGTGGGTTGTTGTTATAGGGCAAAGAACATGAAGGTGAACTGGGGCAAACAATGTTCCTCCCAATGGGTCCCTTATCGTGTACTTGATTTTGATAAAATGACTATGAAATCCCCATGTTGGGAAACTTGTGAAAAATATAGTTGGGATGGGCATGCATAAAATCATCAAGCAAATGGGAAAAGCTTATCCAAATAACCGGGTGAAGATTGTAACTTCTAAAAAATGGCTGACCGTGACACCAAATTGAAGGCATTATTAACATTCATTTATATCACCACCCAATTTAGGTGCAAATCTAACATCGCTCAAACACCATGGACCATTATTTCACACCCGCCACGAGTCACTACACCAAGCTAATGAAGAATAAAATGTTTCATGGGAATATCCCTAAACCGAATAATGAGTGCGGGGGCAACTAGGTGATAGGTCACCTCACTGATCGTAATGGGACATACATGCTTCCGAATTGTTTTTCCAATGTTAGGAGTCAAGATGTCGAAAATAAATGTGATACCGAAAGTGGAACATAACCTCAAGTAATTTGCCCACATGCTTGGAAAAAGAGGTCGAAACCACTCCTAAAATCATTTAAAACAAAATAGTTTTGTAAAAGTTCATACACCATACCCAAAGGGCCACTGGAGGAAAGATGTGGTGAACAAGCCAAGGAAAAAATAAATGCCTTTTGATTTTAAATAACCTCCATTTTAGGATGGAAATCATTTACAAAAGGAGAGATATCAACCTCAGCAATTGGATGGAAAAGGTGAAGGACTCCTGTGGTCTCATTAGATGGGGCTACAAATGTGTTTGGCACATACTACTCGAACATACTCCCTTACATGAGTAAGAGCTTGTGCGTGACATAATCGTGTTGATGGAGGTGGGGTAGGATCTAGAGTCGACTCCAAACATTTGAAGGAAACTAAAATGTGTGTTCTAATAGTGTGCTCCTCATGTAATGCCTCCTAGTTGCCACCCATGTACCAATGCAAGTGATTGCAAGTCTCTTGGTGGCCTTTTTCACCACCCTATGGAGGAAAAGACAAACACCAAAAAGGGAATAACAAAAAAATGTGTCAAGCTGCAATATTGAAAAGATTGGATGCTAATCAAAATAAAGGGATATGCAAAGCCCATTGAACATGAATTCAAAGAGCATATGGGATATGATGGTAGGAACGAGGATGAGATAAACTCAAATAAAAAGCATCAATGATGTTTATGGATGCAATCCATGTCCTTGGTGAAGAGGGAGGAAAACATGGTAAAGTTGAGGGTAACACTATCCTTGAAACAAATCACTACCTATGAATAATGCATGAAAATCGGTGCCATGTTAAACCCCCCCTGCACTCAAACCTTAAAACTATTGCCTTAAAAGGAATAATGTTTACAAACAAAGTGAAAAAAATAAAAGGGGACATATGAAAACAAATTCACAAAAACCCAAAAAATGGGTGAAAATAACAAATGAACCTAGTTGTAGATTTGCCGTGTGTGTGTGTGTGTTCGTGTGTTGTGTGTTGCTTGTGTGCATGTGTAGAGCTGCCCAAAGGTTCTACTCACTTGCCTTGCATGTTCTACTTTGCCCTTGTCCCCTTCTGCTTTACCTTTTTTTGCCATGTCTACTTTGTTTTGCCTTTGTTGTATTGTGATTTCATCTTTCTAGATCTTGAAGGTTCTAATTATAAAATTTGAGTGTAAATGAAA
>Ga0116229_10012342_pt1 | contig 12332 bp, 6 predicted proteins | sample S1TSphgellanicum_3_FD_87313 | JGI IMG/M metagenome (GOLD analysis project Ga0116229, IMG submission 87313) | Host-associated microbial communities from peat moss isolated from Minnesota, USA - S1T2_Fc - Sphagnum magellanicum MG | ecosystem: Host-associated > Plants > Peat moss > Unclassified...
CTTCAATTCTAAACACCCCAGAGCTTCAATCATTTCTGTTTTATTACTCCCAACTTTTTCATCTTCATCTATCTTGACCTTGGAAAATCTACAGGCCATTCATTCGGGAAAAGAAAAAAAAAAGAAAAAAAATGTCAAAAGGGTCTTCTACTACAGCAGACAAACAAATAACAGGTGACCCCCTGAATTTCTTCTGTACAGCGGAAGCCCTGTGACTGACAGAGAGGGCTGCAACCGCTGGCATAATAATAAGCTCCAAATACAAACCCCTTTTTTCCCTTCAACTATGCAAAGTAATTTCTTTTGTAATTGATCCAAAATATCAGTTTTAGGCTTTCTCCCAAAGACTCCCAACAGCTTTTATAATAACACTGAGATACATTGGCATGTAGTAAAATGACCCCCATCTTCCCATTTAAAAGCGTTGAGCGAATACCATGCTTGCGAGGACTGAGAGAAGGGTGGCAAGGGCAAGCCCTGCATAAGAAGGCACTGCCAAAGTTGAGGCCGCACCTGGAGACGGCGATGGTGCCGGCCCTTGAGCCGCCACCATAGACACGGCTGAGATCGCCACCGTAGCAAGTGCCAGCATCGTGGCGCTGCTTGCAATCTTGCCTGCCATAGCGTCTGCTGCTTTGTACTGTTGAAAAGAAAATTTCAGATGACTTCGCTCTTCGCGCGAAGACGGACGGAGTGCTCACTCGGGTCGGTGCACGCGAAAACTGCAGAGCATATTCCCAAATTGATATTATGCTTCTTCATCAACTACACGAAACCATCGATATCTTCCCGGAGACTTGGCCATTATTCATACGAGCCGTCGGCAAGAAAAGCTGGAAAAGATACATCACGCAAAGCATACGCAGATCGCAAACGGCAGTCGATACGATACATCGACGAAGAAAGTATGCACAGAATCAGAAAGCTCTGAAGACGGAAGAGGAGCAAGACGGAAAAAACCATGATCAACGAAGTATGGAGACAGTACGATAGCTCTGAAGACCAAGAATAAGAACAAGAAGATAAAACATGACCAAGACAGAGAAACAGATGCAGATACTTAACTCGGCCCTGCAAACAAGAGAGATAGCATCCAAAGAGTCAAGATTCTACCAAGGACACACGAGTAAATAAGCCATCGAAACAAGGTAACAGAAAGATACAAACTCCGGGAGAAGACACCGGAGGAGGCAGGCGCCCTGAGAGCGCAAAACGAAGGCAAAGAGAAACAACTAGAATGCTTAATAAGTGAATTAGCCTCGATAAAAAAACAGATTTAAAATGCTTGCAGGCTCGGGATGGAGATCACAACGCACCAAAACCTCAACAGCAGCAGAGAAGACGGAAATCGTACCAAGAGTAGCCAGCACTGCCTGAAGTGGCCGCAATGAAAAAAAAACTAGCAATGCTTAAACAGTAGGGCATTTCTGTTCTTCTGCTGCTCGAGTTTCTTCTCTCTTTTTTTGGTGATCTCTATATACAAAAACAAAGAAACCAAAAACCTCGAGAGGAGCAGAAGAACAGAAATCGTACCGAGAGTAGCCAGGCCCTGAGAGAAGCGTAGACTGAAAAGAAGAGAAAAGAACTATTAAACAGATTGGTTCACAGGAAGAAAAAGACGAGCAATGCTTCAACAGCAGGGGGATAGATAGAGATCACAACAGAACCAAAACCTCCAGAGCAGCAGAAGAGTAGAAATCGAACCGAGAGTAGTCAGCCCTGGAGACAAACCGTAGACTGAAAAGAAAAGAAAAGAAAAGAAAAAGAAAAACTAACAAACAGATTGAAATGAACGGCAGAAAAAAAGACGAGCAATGCTTCAACAGTAGGGGGATAGATAGAGATCACAACAAAACCAAAAGCTCAAAAGCAGAAGAAAGAAATCACACCGAGAGTTGCCAGGAGAAGCGCAGACTGAAGAGAAGGAAAAGGGGGAAAAAAAAAGACTAATCACCAGATTGCTGCACACTAAGAAATGAACGGCGGAAAAAAACGAGCAATGCTTTCAATGGCAGGGGAATAGAGATCAAAACCGTAACCAAAACCTCAAGAGCAAGAAGTATAGAAATCGTACCGAGAGTAGTAGTAGCCAGGCGCGGAGAGAACCAAGCGCAGACTGAAAACAAAACGGGGAAAAAAACCAAAAGAAAACTAATCAACAGACAGATTGCTTCGCAGCAAGAAATGGAAGGCGGAAAAAAAAAATGAGAAATACTTACAGATTCAGGACACCAAAGGGAGTGCGATCGGAGGAGACGAAGGCGATTAGAGACGCAGCAGCAAGCAGGCAAGCAAGCAAGAGAGCAGCAGGTCTGTTGGACGCACTTGTGCAACGACAACAGTAGTAGTAGTAGCTAGTGATGATGAGCAGCAGCAGCAAAGGCGAAACGTTTTGCCGGCCTGTCCATTTTTTAACAGGGTGCTGATGGAGCTTTTTATGCGAATCTAGAAGTAGCCGACTTTTTCCTTTTGTTTTCTTTCTTTTCTTTTCCATCAGGCATAGCTGTCGACCCTTGGTTCTCTCTCTCTCTTACTTTTCTTTTTTTTTTTTGGGTAGGTTTTTCCTCTCGCCTGCTGCTGCACTGCTGTTGCAGGTGTGCGCGTGACAAAAGACGCGGGGAGAGCGGTCGGTGGGGCCACCGGACCATAGGAGTGGGTGGATGCCCGGACCAAAGTATTTAGCCAAGCCTTTCTTTTGCGCAATGTGCGCGCTCTCTTCTCGCTCTCTTGCTTCCACAATTTCCTGGCCAACTTTTGCAGTGGTAGGTAGGCGTCAAAATAATTATACATGTGTTGAATAAACATAAATTTGGGGAGACCTATTGCCTTTTTTCCCCCCCTTTTTTTTGGTTTTTGTTTTTTTTGGGGGGTGGGGGTGAGGGTGGATTTTTTTCTTCTGACCCTACTATTACTTATTATTTTAATATGCACATATCTAAGTCATTGTAAATCTTTTTTTAAAAAATTGCATTGAATTTTCATATTTTATATTTAATTAAAATTTTGAAATTTAGTATTTGATGAAGAGGAAGAAACACATGATAGTTCCCACTGGGTAGGCTACAAGATTTTTTATTAAAAAAAACTTTAGGACATGAATTGTTGTTCTATTATTTTATTTTATTTTTTGGTATAAGAAAAGAATGGCATTACCTTAATTGTTGAATATTGAAAAGTTTTAACACTTCACTTTCATCTCATTACTTGAGAAAAAAACCCTTTTCTTTCCTTTTTTAATAATCATATAAGGACTGTTGTTTTTTGGACAAATTTTGTCACTTTTTTGACTTATTTTGCGATTGTTTTGGAATAATTGGGGGAGAAAATAAAACACTGTTCATAAGCTAATGTCAATGAAGATATATTATATAGGTAAACTTAATTCAACCAACATTAAAACAAAGTGTTCATCTTTTTCTTTTTTTTTCTCAAATTTGTGATGTTTGGAATAATCATTTTTGAAATCCTCTGATTGACTTAGTTCAATTTGCCTCTAAGAAAGTATGAATATAATAATATTTAAGCATCCTTCCATATTCTTTGGCTACCTAATATAAAACTTGGAGAATTTTTTAATTTTTTTTCTAAAATTTGGTGATTAGAAAACGAGAAAAAGGTTTTCACATTCTTGAAAAAAATCACAAAATCTCGAAATTTTGCCAATGAGAGCAAAAAGGGAAAAAAAGAAGGAAATAATAATAATAATAATAATAATAAAGAAAATAAAGAAGAGGAACCTTGGCTCAAGCAGGTTTGGATTCACGATCATCTTATAAATGTGGGGTTTATGATGGAAACCTGTGAATTTTTATTGCAAAAAGACATGACAATCATGCAATAAGGAGGGAGTGGAAAAGAGAATGAATGAATGAATGAAGAAAGGTCCTCTCTTAAAAATCCTAGGGCCTATAGCTAATTCACCTTCCAAAATGTGGGGTTTTATGATGTAATCTTGTCAAACTCTATTGAAGAATAGTATATACACACCTATTGCAACAATACATACATATATGATTGCTATGGAAGAGGGAGTGAAAGGAAAAATGAATGGTCAAAGCTCTTACCTTAAATTTGGACTCTAGTTCAATAGTCCATCACACCTTGTAAATGTGTGTTTTATTATTATGGTATATATATAGACTTGACAAACTTTATAACAAGAAAACACTATATTGAAACAGTGAAAAGGAAAATGAATGGACATCAAGACCCAAAATTAAGGGCTGATGTCATTACTTTTACTATTAAAAGGCTAATACCAAAAACCAAAGCTCAAGTACCAATAAATGACAAGTAAAAACTGTAGTGAGTCCACAAATGGGTGGAAGTAGAAAGGTAGCTCACCTGAATACAACCCCTTCCCACTTGAAGTTGATGAGTCTTTGCATCTTTTTGAAACACAATTCAAATAACCCCATGCATGAAAAAGTGGGTCACTATTAAAAGGAGGGACCTTCAAGACGTTTGGTGTCCCAGGCTTTGGTCATTACAAAAATTAATTAATTAATTATATCATCAAATTGTTTTGTCCATAGTAAAACCCTGGGTGTGTACATGGGAAAAAAAGAAGCTTTGGATTGATCTAAGGTTATATATTATTGTTCAATCAGTGTTTTTCTTCTCAAATTTGTGAAGTAGGTGTGTAGGTAGTCAAGCATCCACAAGAGGACTTAGCCAAATTAAGCTACATGTCCAAAAGGATAGTAGAAAAGTTGACCAAACATGCTATAGTTTGGCGACATGCTACAACCTATTGTCTAAATAGGTATGGTGATTTCAGTAAAATTTTACTCATAATGTGGTGGGCCATTTGTTTCCAAAGAAAGCCTTTGTACTTGTCAATAAAAACGGACCTTGCAAATTTTTCTGAACTTGTCACTAGTAACTAAAGGACCGAACATTCACATAGTAATGTAGTTCTAGCTAGGTTTGGTTTGCATTGTCTTAGTTTAACTTTACCTTCTTTTCTATCAACATCAATCTAACCTTGTGACCAAACCATGAAAGTGTTGTGCAAGATGCAACATTGACACTTGCTAAGATTGCAAGGAGATTTTAACATCCTTCTATGAACCTTGTCATTGAAAAGGACAATGTCATTGTTATGACAACATGAGAAATTGAAATGTTGATGAAGGGAATAAATGTGCAACTATTTGCAAACCACATGAGTTTAACAATTTCACAAAAATATAATGTGCACAAATTTGTTTTGCTTTGTATCCTATGGTTTCTACATTCACAATGATGAACAATATTGATTTTTGATACCTAGAAGGTCAAATGGGTTGATTAATTATTATCAATAGATTAGGAGGTATGACCTAATTCAAAAGGCAAGAAAAGAATTGACAATGACAAGTGAAACATGAGGAGGAAAATTTGTGTTATTAAAACATCTCCACCAACACATTGCACAACATAATTTGGATGAAGATCAATAAAAGTTTGCCTGAAAAGCTCAACAAAATGACTATGGCTCAACATTTTTATTCAATATGCTGAGGTTTTGCAAAAGCCACAACACAATTTAAATCTTGCTCTTGATTGGCTAGATATATTCAATTGGTCCAAGTGGTTTGTTATCAATAAATTTTGGCCTTTTACTATCCTAAGTTCATGTTTATGGTTGGGGCTTGGAATTAGTAAATAGATTGTCTTGGATGAAAAAAACATTGTTGCAGGGCCAAATGCTAAGTATGGGAGCAACTAGTCTTAACCATAGTTTCTTACTTAGGCTGGAGCTTGCAAGGATGTGAACTTGATGAATATGGAAGAATTCATTGTAAAAAAATAGTTTCATGATGTGTGATGGTTTAGATAATTTTGAAATATAAATGATAACAGGTGATAAACCATTTCAACTGTTGTTGAAACTGTTGTTGAAAGTGAAAAGTGTTAGGAATATGTTTATGTCCACATGATCAAGGACTTTACAAAGAAAAAGTACGTACACATTGCAAACAAAAACCTAGAAGCAAAGGATGGCACTACTATCATAGTACCTTTATCATTTTGGCACATTCTTGAAAAAATAAATTCATTGTGCTGTAAAAATAAATATATCCCAAAATTTCTAAAATTGAGGTGGGGGGAAAAAAATGTCAAGTAATTTTGCACACTTAGGCACATCACACCAGTAAGCTTGAGGGTAACCAATCAATAGTAATGTCAAAAAAAAAATTAAAACATTCAAAAGGTTAATTTGGCAATCTCCAATTTAAAAACTTAACCTATATATGTTTTTGATATCTATTGACAAAGAATTCTTAATGAAAGATTAAGTAAATGAAAGAAGATTCAAAACAAACAAAAAAACCCCGAAATTTTGATAGCATCTAAACATAACTTTAAACAAGTGTTGAATATTTTGTAAATTGCAGATTGTATTATAAATTATAGATTTTTGTAAAGACACTGAAAGTTGATATGGTGTTTGCCCCACAAATTTTTTTTAAAAAAAAAGGGTTTCACTCTAGTTAAAGATGATTCCAGTTGTTGGCCTCAGCAGGCAACACGGTGGTGTTAAGGTGAAAAGCACCCAAAACCATCACGGTTACCCTGAAGAACCTAATGAGGCCTACATAGGTAGTGATCTCTTAGAAGTAGGCTAGATGCCCAGCACATTAGGTACTCACACAAACCACCTAATACCCAACACTCAAAAGCAATGGGAATTATTGACGCGTGTAAATGTGGGATCTGAATTTAAGCAAGATGTCATAACAATAGACCCCACCATCTTGTCTTAATATAGAATCTGTGCAATCTGGGCTTGTAACTATTGGGGCATTTTGGGTGGGGGTGTTGTGGACATGCAAAATGAGCTGTCCAATGGAACTAACCATCTCCCTTCCCCCCCACCTCCCCTAGTATCATACATATTTGCATTTTTCAAAGATTAGGTTTAGGTAGTAGGCCTACTAGTAGTGGAGAGTCTGTTTTTTTCTTTTGCTTAGAGAACAGGTGTCTCCTCCCTTTATCATATTTTTCATGCGCCACTTTCACAATTGCATCATTTCCTTTCTTTTTCCTGCTGGACCCGTATTAGATAAGCTGCCATGTCCACTCCCCCATTCACAAAGCAAAAGAGAAAACAATTCAGAAGCTTGGAGGAAAATTCTACACTCTCTTTTGCATGTTAGTCTAAGTTAACCGCACCCCACCCTGCTTATGCTTTTGGGTTTCTGGTTCTGCTGCTCCACCCGGACAGTATGACACTAAGGAGCAGCTTCTACCAGAATGTAGGTCAAGTAAAGCACCTGCACTAGTGACACCTACCACACAAGGGTGGGTGGTATATGGTGGGGCACACAGACTAGAATGACTGTAACTGCATCCTTTTCCTTAGCTTATTTATACCCTAATACCTTGGCAGCTTCAACATTACCTAAAAATATTATTTTCAGAAATGTTGAAAATTTTCGCCCAAATTTATTTTTCAAATATCAAAATTTTGTTGAGGAACACATTGCATCTAAAAGAAATTAAGTTTATTTTTTGTAATGAAAATTTGGAAATGTATTAATTATTCAATAGACGTGGGTCAAAGCTGCCACTGTACTATGGTATCAAAGAAGTATCTTCTGTGTAGGGTAAGGCCCCAGGTCAAGGACATTACCAGAAGAAGCGCCTGTGTGAGGCAGGAGCCAAGCAGGACCCTGATTTGCTTCTGGGTATGCCCTTAATTGAGGGCCTTGCCAAACATAAAGACTTGTCAAAAAATTTGACAGATGTGATTAGCCAAGAAATCACAAGGCAGATCATCTGTAAGGCTAAACAATGGAAGATCCCTTCAAAGAAAATGGGAGGGACTTCCTAATAACAGAAGATACTTCTTCCCTTAGGGCAGAAGAGGCCCTTCTTGAAAATGGAAGAGCCTGGCATATCTTGAAGGTCAAATTCCACTTTAGAACATGCTGTCCAACTTACACTTGTAGATTTTGGCATATCTTTACAATATAATAATAATATTTTAAATTAAAAACATATTATGAACTTCAATAAAAATGTGTGTAAATGGTTTGGCAAAGCAATGTGCAGCCCCTAAGCTTAGTTACCTACACTGAAAGATTTTGATTGAACCCCAGTGAATAAAAGATTTTAAAACCATTTTAATGAGCAGTTTGTCATAATTTCAAACACCTAAAAAACTCCTGGCAAATAAACATGGTCAAATTTTGGTTGCTAATCACATTGACTTGTGTCTTCTTAGGCAGAGCCAGAGAATTCCAGATGGCTGGCTGACTGCCAGAGAGATCTCCATTCCAGACTACAAATCAACTACACAAGTAAATTTAGGGTACCCAGATTCTTCAAAGATGATGCAGCAGCAGCAGCAGCAGCAGCAGCCCAGAGATTGATGGGTGTTTTTTGTGCACAATTTTGAATGCTTTGGTGGGAATTAAGTCTCTGAAGTGACCAGCAAGTTCTGACTGGTTATATGATACTTCTTCTCCTTACTTGGACCAGAGTGTTCAAGCAAAACAACAGCCACAGCCAGAGTGAAGCAGCATCCACCAGCTCACCATGGACGGTGTGTGGACAAGGAAACACTTTTTCATCGAATTCCTCTGTCCTATAGCTAGTCATGGACAGCTATGGGACAGCTATGTAATAACCATCCACATGCATCTACCTACCTATTAGTCCTTGCCAAGTGCCTTACCTACTTAGATACTTACCTACATAGTAACCACTGACATTCCCTACCTACTTGCCTATCATACTCCCCCTCCCCTACTACATGGGTAAGTTACCTAGGTAGTGTGTAGGGGAAGGAATATGGTTAACAGGATAGCTTACCCAGGTGGAACTTAGTTGTTGTGATTCATCCATAACTGAGTCATATTGGGTTTCCAAGGGATGGTGCACTGGTGGGTGCTGGGTCATATAGTCCAACACCCCCCAACACCGCATCCCATGGGAAGCACAACTGACATATGGGGTTTTTAAAGGATGGTGGACTGGTGGGTGCGGGACATATAATCCAACAGCCACCAGCACACCATCAGTCGGAAGCCCATCGGGGTCTCAAAATATTGGTCTTGCAATAGATAGATAGGTAGGTAGGTATGAAAATAGGTGGTCACTATGTAAGTAGCCCAATGGAAAAGAGTTTCATGTATTCACCTATTCACCCACCATGAGGTCACCACCAGTCCCTGTTGGTTCACTCTAGCCAGTTACATGAAGCCAACAAGCAAATTAAGCCAGAAGTGGAGACAAGTCCCTTCCCACAATGCAAAAGACCTGGTTGGGGTTTTTGTAGTGTTAACGAGGTCGTGTTATAGGGTATAAATTTGTTCCTCTGCACATGGCAAACCCTTTTTTTTCAAAAAGTTCTCCCATTTTCTAAAGGAACTTTTCATTTTCTTGAAATCTTCCACCCTTTTAAAAAAGCTTTCCCCATTATGAAAAAGCCCACACCATCTTTACAAGAACATGTACCAGCCTCAGACCGGGGCCACTCCTGAAATAAGGGGCCCCTTGGGCCAGCCCTGATCTGAGAACACGTCAGAAGGGGCCCTTATTTTGGGAATGCCCCAATCCCAGGGCAGTACCCTACACAGAACCTAACTGATGTTGTGGAAGTCTCAGTTTCAAAATACCCCCTTGGTTCTGGTTGTGGGATCTGAGTCATCTTTTATATACCCTACCTGCATAGCAGGTTTGGCTTAAAATTATATTATTTTAGTAGTGTCAAAATTCTAATTATAGAGAAATTTTTCAAATTTTTATTTGGAAGGAAAATGAAGCATCTTCCGGAATATTTTATGTGCCAAAGGGTAATCGCTTCTCCCAATCAAAACTATTGATTTTTGGGCATTTCCACCACCTATTTTCCACTTTTTGAAAGGCAAGTTTTGCCTGTGTGCAAGTGTTCAAATGTTCGGGCAAGTATTCAATTAGGAGGGTTGGATCCCCTAGTTGCAATTCTAGTTAGTAAAAACTGAATTGGAATTAGATCTGATTTTTAAAATCAGGTTTGGAACCTGAATCAAATTTTCAGTTTTTTCAAAAAACCAGAACCAAACTGGAGCTGATATACCAACTTATTAGAACCGGATCCAGAATTTTTGAGAAAATGACTAGAACCATGGGCTAAATTAAGAGTTGGAAGTTTTGGTCTAAGTTATTGGAACCAGGTATCAATTTTAGGATCAGAACCAGAATCTTGGAATCTGGATTTTGATTCTTTTGAAGAATCAAACCGAAAACCAGAACTGGGATTTTGTGTTTTTTCAAGAAAAAAACTAAAAACTGGAATTGCTTTAAATTATTTCTAAGAATTGGAACAAAGGCTCTTCATAAAAAGTCAAGAACTAGGCCGAACGATGGTGTGTTATAGACAAAGTTGTTTGGAATAAAGTCCACATTGTTTGGTAATAAGAAGGATATTGTTCATGCATGAAGTCTGGCATGTCCAGTTAGAAGATGCAATCTAGTTGCACATGGAAGGATATGTGTTCACAAGAGGTTGAACTTTGTGTTTTTGACACCTCTATTTTGAGAGGATTTATCTTGCTTCAAACCCAAATGGAGGTCTGAAAATGGCTGTACGGGTGTCAGTTGAAGGGCTACCTAGACCCTTTGAACTCCATGGATGAAAGTGATGGGAGAACGAATGCATGCTCTTTTGAGAGCTTAAGTGTTTGCTCACTAGTTTACCTGTCCTCCTGAATTCAACAATTCCTCAAAGAGGCCGTGAGCAAGAAGGTGAAAGGACCAGTACTGTAAGTGGGCCAGCGTGTACCAGAAACCACAAGCACACCATCCACTGGATTCCCGTTATGACTCAATTGTGGATGAACCTCAACTGAGTTAATATCTGGTTTGACCTTGGTAACCGGTTCTGTAAGAATTAAGTCCTATATGTCGATAGATAGATGAAAGTAGGTGACTACTATATAGGTGCATAGTTTATACCGAGAGCAGATAAGGGCTGTCTTTACTAGCTACCCTGTTGGTAGGAAGTAAAAAATGCAACTGAGCTAACCACCATGGTTAGCTCAGCAACTGGAACCCAACAGAAAACTGTTTTCTGTACACTTACCATCCATCCTTCTTGGTGCACAGGTGGGGTGCTGGTTTACTCCAGCCATATAGGTGCCGGTTAACGCTTTGCTGGGCTTGCCTAGTGACCACTTACCGGCCCCAAAACGCCCACTACCGGCCTGGTGTCTAGTAGGTTAGTACCTCGACAAGACTTTTAGTGACAAGGGAATGGAAATGGAGGTCGAAAAAGAATATACTTGTATGTTAGTGGTTAGTACCTCTGACAAGACTTAGTGACAAGGGAAGGAAAAGAAGAGATTCTGTAGAAAAAAAGTGTGGGGTGGGTAAGTCTTTTACCCCATGGGTATATAACAGCATAAATACACTCCTACCTGGTTGGCAAACTTTTTTTCGTCATCAATTGAATTGCCCAACTGATTTTCTTTTTTTAAATTTGGATGTACACCTACTCAGCTGATATATTGAAATCAGTGTACTCAACTCACACTGGTTTGCCCCAGTGTTGGGCGGGTATTTCCATTGTTCTAATTAAACTAATTGTGGTAAGATTTTGTTAGAACTGCATTTATGCAGTTTAAGAACGGCTCTGATATCCGTCAGGGTTTGGCTCAGTTTCTAATACCCAACACCAATGCTTGTCTGCCCCTCCCCTGCAGCCCTCCAAAAGCTGGCTCCTAGGCTGGCCAGCGTAATGGTAGAAAGTAGACACTAGAAACCTGTGTGTTATGTTCTGGTTCTAATTGATTCCATTGCTTTTCCACACACACAGAGGTTGGAACTTGGTGGTAGAACAAAGATCTTGAAAATTGCAAGAAAGCTTTTTTTAAGTAAGTGGGTGGGCTTTCTGCTTCAGACATGAGTCATGTTTTGCAACTCTTCTTTTGGAGCTCAAGAGGCTGAACAAGCCCATCCCATATGTATATATATCGGTATTCCTAGGAATTTTGCAAAAGCCTCTCAGGCTACCACCAAGTAGTGCTTATAATAGCTTCACAATAGTAACTTAAACATAAGTTAATCCTGAGCTAATGCTGAGCACAGGGCTTTAACAATTAAAGGCCACTTGGCAGTCAGCAGTGATTACAAGTTCTGTCTCCAAGCTGAAAAGGCGGTTCTACTGCACGTCATCTCTCACTAAATTTGTCCAGTGGAGCCAGGAGTCTACAATATACCTAGGCTCCTCCAAATCTTATAGGTATGCTAAAGAAACACGTAGTGAACAAGGGATAGGTTAGATGATAGTACCTTGTATAGGTATACCTCTGACTGTTGATATTCTGAAATATTCAAATCGAGGGCTGGTGGCAGCTGGA
>Ga0116229_10012345_pt1 | contig 12329 bp, 12 predicted proteins | sample S1TSphgellanicum_3_FD_87313 | JGI IMG/M metagenome (GOLD analysis project Ga0116229, IMG submission 87313) | Host-associated microbial communities from peat moss isolated from Minnesota, USA - S1T2_Fc - Sphagnum magellanicum MG | ecosystem: Host-associated > Plants > Peat moss > Unclassified...
GAAGATCTCCCGTCAATCGGCCAAGGACGCAGAGCTGAGCGGCGAGGCGGTCAACCGTGCGGTGACGGCGATGCAGACGATCGCCGAAAAGATCACCATCGTGCAGGAAATCGCCCGCCAGACGGACCTTCTGGCCCTGAACGCGGCGGTGGAAGCCGCCCGGGCCGGCGAGCATGGCCGCGGCTTCGCTGTAGTGGCCTCGGAAGTGCGCAAGCTCGCCGAGCGCAGCCAGATCGCGGCGACCGAGATCGGCGCCGTCTCCTCGGAGACGGTCAAGGCGGCCCAATCCGCCGGCGAAATGCTGGGCGCCCTGGTGCCTAACATCCGCAAGACCGCCGAGCTCGTCTCTGAAATCAGCGCCGCCTGTCGCGAGCAGGACATCGGCGCCAGCCAGATCAACGAGGCGATCCAGCAGCTGGATCAGGTGACCCAGCAAAACGCCTCGGCCTCCGAGCAGATGACGGCGACGTCCGAAGAGCTGTCAGGCCAGGCGGAGGAGTTGCAATCCTCCATCGCCTTCTTCCGCACGGACGCCGCGGGCGCGGGCAAGTCGATGTCGATCACGCCGGTTCGCGCGGCGCCCGGCCGGCCGGCGGCCAGACGCCAGGCGCCTGTCAAGTCCGCCGCCAAGTCCGCCGCCCAAGCCCGAAAGGTGAGCGGCGTGGCCGCCCAACAAGCGCGGGCGAAAGGCTTTGCATTGGACCTCGCCATGGGCGGACCCGACGCGGACGACGCAGACTTCAAGGCTTACGCATAACATGGCCCTCGTTGCGCAAACCAAGCCGTCCGACGCCGGCCAATTCGTCACCCTGGCCTTGGGCCAGGAGGTCTTCGCCGTGCCCGTCGCCTATGTGCGGGAAATCCTCGACTACCGCACGCCCTTCAAGGTGCCCGAAGGTCCGCCCTACCTGTTGGGGCTGATCGACGTGCGCGGGCGGGGCACGCCCTTGATCGACCTGCGGCTCAAGCTCGGCCTCCCCAGCGTCGCCCCCGACGCCGCCACCCGCATTCTGGTGCTGGATGTGCCGGTGGGCGATCGCATCCTGGCGCTGGCGATGGTGGCGGATCGCGTGATCGAGGTCGCCGCCTTCAAACCGGCGGAGGTGGAGGCCGCGCCGGATATCGGCGTGCCGTGGCGCTCGGACTATATCCAGGGCGTTGTGCGGCGCGAGCAGGACTTTGTCGTCCTGTTCGACCTGCCGACCCTTCTGGCCAGCACCCAGACGGCCCTGGCTGGCGCTAGCGTCAGTCCTGATACGGCCCCGGCTTAACGGGCGGCCTAAGCCGAGGCTTTCAACATGACAAATTCGGCGCACGCAGTAGCCCTGCCACCGGGCCTGACCGCCCGTAATTTCAACCGCCTGGCGGAAGTGATCAACGATGCGAGCGGCATCAAGATGCCGGCGAGCAAGAAGACCATGCTTGAGGGCCGCTTGCGACGGCGCATTAGCGCGCTGGGGCTGCGCGACTTGAACGCCTATTGCGACCATCTGTTCGATGGCGGCGCCTTCGATACCGAACTTGTCCACCTGATCAATGTCGCCACCACCAATAAGACCGACTTCTTCCGCGAGCCGGCCCATTTCGACTTCATGACCCAGGTCGCCTTGCCCGCCTTGGCTCAGGCGGGGCGGCGTCAGGTGAAGATTTGGAGTGCGGCGGCCTCGATCGGCGCTGAGGCCTATACCCTGGCCATGGTGATGGAGGAGTTCCGCCGCGGCGGACGCGGTCCCGACTATTCGATCCTCGCCACCGACATCTGCACCGAGGTCTTGGCCCAGGCCGCCACGGGCCGGTTTCCGACGGCGATGATCGACCCCGTGCCGATGGATCTGCGCCGTCGCTATCTGCTGCAATCGCGCGATCCGACTGTCGACGAGGTGCGGGTTGTGCCGACGCTCCGCGCCAAAATCGCGTTCGCGCGCCTGAACCTGATGGATAGCGCCTACCCCGTCGCCGAAATGGATTTCATCTTCTGCCGCAACATTTTGATCTATTTCGATAAACCAACTCAGGAGCGCGTCCTGTCGCGTCTGTGCAAGCATCTGCTTCCCGGCGGCTATCTGGTGCTTGGGCACTCAGAATCCGCCGTCGGCGCCAATCTGCCGGTCGTGGCCGTCGTCAATACGATCTTCCAAAAGGTGTAGGGCCATGCCGCAAAGCAGGAAACGCGTTCGGGTTCTGATCGTGGACGACTCTGCGACCGTGCGTCAGACGCTCGCCGCCGTGCTGGAGGCCGACCCAGAGATTGAAGTTCTTGGCGTCGCCTCAGATCCGTTTGTAGCCGCCAGTCGTATCCGCGACGAGGTTCCCGATGTGATCACCCTGGATGTAGAAATGCCGCGCATGGACGGCATCACCTTTCTGCGAAAGCTGATGGCCCAGCATCCCATTCCCGTGGTCATGTGCTCATCCCTGGTTGAATCGGGCTCAGAAACCCTGATGCAGGCCTTGGAGGCCGGCGCCGTCGATATCATCCTGAAGCCCAAGATCGGCGTCGGCGAGCACCTGACCGAGGCGCGGGAGCGCATTTGCGAAGCTGTAAAGGGGGCGGCCCAGGCTCGGGTCGGGCGCACACGCGATCGCCGGCCCGCGCCCGCATCGCTCAATCCCCAGGAGAAGTTGACCGCGGACGCCATGTTGCCCCCGCCCCGCGTCGGGGCCATGGCGCGCACGACCGAGACCATTATCTGCATCGGCGCCTCCACCGGCGGGACGGAATCGCTGCGCGAGGTGCTGGAAGCGCTGCCGGCCGACGCACCGGGCATCGTCATCGTCCAACACATGCCGGAAAAATTCACCGCCTCCTTCGCCAAGCGCCTGGACAGCCTATGTCAGGTCCGGGTCAAGGAGGCGGCGGACGGCGACGCAGTGCTCCGCGGGCATGTGCTGATCGCGCCAGGCAACCTGCACACCATGATTGAGCGCAGCGGTGCGCGCTACTACGTCTCGGTGAAGGAAGGGCCGCTCGTCTCTCGCCACAGACCGTCTGTAGACGTTCTATTCCGCTCCGCCGCGCGCTCCGTCGGCTCCAACGCCGTCGGCGTCATCATGACCGGCATGGGCGATGATGGGGCGCGGGGGTTAGAGGAGATGAAGAACGCCGGCGCCTTCACGCTCGCTCAGGACGAGGCGACCTGCATCGTCTTCGGCATGCCCAAAGAAGCCATCGCCCGCAACTGCGTCGATCGCATCGTGCCGCTCCACCACATGGCCCGAGAAATCCAGCACGCCGCCGCGCGCTGAACCTCGTCAAATCCTGTTCAGGGCACATCCTGAAAGTCGAAATCCGTCTTCGGACGAAGCGCACGCCAAATTAAAATCAGAGCTGCAATATGATTGTATTGCAAAGGCTCCTGCCGCAAGTCTTGAGGCGTCCAACATAATAGCACGGTAGAGATCGCTCCCGCGCCAGGCTCAGCTGGACCAAGCTTGGCTATAGACTCGGCATAAATGAAGCATCTTTTTACCCCTCACCTTAGTAAGACTACAAATAATTACCCCAGAAACATATCGGAATTTGAATACAGATTAGCGAACCCGCCCTATAAGGGGCGCACGGCGCTCTATTCAATCCAATTGCCTCCAGCTATATAAATAAAATTATGATATTACACGATACAATGCAACCATAACGCGCCCACTTGCGCATTAACACGCCACGACGCCGCGCCGAATGTCAATATTTTACGCTTTAAGTAACCATCCCTTCATGAAAATTTAATATCTGGCGCGCCAATATCAGGTCGTAAAATATATTTTTATTTTGGGGTGGGGACTCTATTGTTATCTCGTCAACTTATACATCGGCCCTTCGCGCGCGCAATACGAAATATAGCGCCATATTATGAAGGCGCTCTCGAAATGCAGGACGCCAGAGTCTTAGAGACGAGACTCGGCGCGACCATGCCTGACCTAGACCAGGCGGCGGTCGCGACGGGGCGGCTGAACAAGCCGTCTGCGCCTTCATTTTCCAAGACCGTGGACAACCCGGCTTAGGCGGCTGCGTGGCCTACCTATCAACATCCAAACGCTCAACGCCCAGGGAGGGCCATCATGCGCTTCACCATCAAATTGAAACTCGCTCTGGCCTTCGGGCTGATCATCCTTCTGATGGTGGGGGCCGCCGGCTACGGCGTCAGCAGCCTTGGGACGATGAATTCAACCATGCAGGCTCTGATCGCGGGGCCGGTCAAGCGGCTGCAGACGGCCGAAGAGGTTCGAACGACCATTCTGAGGGTCATCCGCAACGAAAAGAACCTGATTCTCGACCGCACCTCAGACGAGCGTAAAGCGACGGACAGCAAGATAACCGAACAAGCGGCGGCCTTCGGAGCCCTGCTGGATACGGGCGACAGGATTTCCTCACCCGAGGGCAAACTCAAGTACGCCGCCTTGCGTACCATTTGGGACGACATGAAGGTCGAGGATGGCAAGCTGCGCGACCTTGCCCTGGCCGGCAAGACGGCGGCCGCGACGGATATCTCTCTGGGCGCCCTGAAGGCGGCCACAGACAAGGTTCTGGTGATGGCCGACGAGGTCGTCGCCCTGACTGAAACCCAGATGAAGGCCGATCAAGCGACCGCAACCGCCAGCTACGAATCGGCCCGTGGCGTGCTGATCGCCGTCGTCCTTTCCGCCGTGGTCGTCTCAGGCGCTGCGGCCGCCTGGATCAGCCTCACGATCAGCAACGGCTTTAGAAAAATCACGACCTTGACCACGGCGGTCGCCAGCGGCGACCTGACGGAGAAGGGCCATACGACCAGCAATGACGAGATCAAGGACCTGATGGACTCGGTCAATACCATGATCGATCGCCTCCGCGACGTGGTGGGCAACGCCCTGATCGCCTCAGACAACGTCTCATCCGGCAGCCAGGAGCTGTCGGCGACGGCGGAACAGGTCAGCCAGGGCGCCGTCGAACAGGCCTCGGCGGCCGAACAGGCCTCGGCGTCGATGGAAGAAATGACGGCCAACATCAAACAGAACGCCGACAACGCCGCTCAGACCGAGAAGATGTCCCGCCAAGCGGCCAAAGACGCGGAACTGAGCGGCGAGGCGGTGAATCGGGCGGTCACGGCCATGCAGACGATCGCCGAAAAGATCACCATCGTGCAGGAGATCGCCCGCCAGACGGACTTGCTGGCTCTGAACGCAGCGGTCGAAGCGGCCCGGGCGGGCGAGCATGGTCGCGGCTTTGCGGTCGTGGCGTCGGAGGTCCGAAAGTTGGCCGAACGCAGCCAAATCGCCGCCACTGAAATCGGCGCGGTATCTTCGGAGACGGTGAAGGCGGCGCGGGCTGCGGGCGACATGCTGACGGCCCTGGTGCCCAATATCCGCAAAACCTCCGAGCTTGTCTCGGAGATCAGCGCCGCCTGCCGGGAGCAGGACATCGGCGCCAGCCAAATCAACGAAGCCATCCAGATGCAGGACAAGGTCACCCAACAGAACGCTTCGGCGTCGGAGGAAATGTCCGCCACGTCCGAAGAGCTGTCCTCGCAGGCCGAAGAGCTTCAGGCCGCCATATCCTACTTCAAGGTCGATCGCGAAGCTCAGGGGCGGGTCGGCGGCGGGTCAAGTCCGCCTAGGCTCGCGGGCCGCCCAGCCGCTAAACGTCCCATCTCTGGGTCCATGCGGACGATGACCAGGTCTTCCGCCAAGGCGTTGCAAAGCGCGAAGCCTAATTCCGTCGCCGCCCAGCAGGCGCGGGCCAACGGCTTTGCTCTGGACTTGATCCAAGGCGGGCCGGACGCCGACGACGCCGCCTTCAGGGCGTACAGCTGATCGGGACAGCGTGTGACGCTCTGGCCGTCGTGAGTCCGCTCTAGGCCGGGGCATGAGCGGCGAGGCGAGCTTCGCGCCACTGGATCAACCGCTTTGCGGCCTCGTCCAGGACGGCGTCCGTCTTGGCGAAGCAAAGCCGCACCAGGCCGGTGGGGCCGCCGCCGGCAGCGTAAAGGGCCGATAGCGGAATGGCGGCGACGCCAGCGTCGTGCACCCAGCGCCGGCAGATCTCCCGGTCCTCGCCCGAGACGCCCGAAGCGGCGAGGTCTACGCAGAGGAAATAGGTTCCCTCGCTCGGCAAAACCGAAAAACCGCCCGCGACCAAGGCGCTCGCCAACCGGTCGCGCGAGCGCTGAAGCTCGGCCCGCATGGCCTCGAAAGCGGCAAGCGGCTTGCCAAGGCCAAAGGCGACCGCCGCCTGCAGGTTGGGCGGCGTCGAAAACGTCAGAAACTGGTGCGCCCGGGCGACGGGGCCGAGCAGACGGGGACGCGCGAGAACAAAGCCGATCTTCCAGCCGGTCAGAGCAAAGATCTTGCCGGCCGAGCCGATCTTCAGGGTGCGCTCGGCCATGCCCTCGAAGCCGAACAACGGCAGATGCCGACGATCGTCGAACAGGACATGCTCCCAGACCTCGTCGCAGATGGCCGCCAAATCATGAGCGATGCAGAGCGCGGCCAGCGCGGCCAACTCCGTACGGTCGAACGCCCGCGCTGTCGGGTTCATCGGATTATTGAAGACGATGGCGCGCGTGCGCGGCCCAACGGCGGCCGCCACATCCTCAAGCGCAAGGCGCCAATCCGGCGGCTGCAAGGTCACGGTCTTAGGGACGCCGCCCGCCCGAAGCACAAGCGGCAGATAGGCGTCGTACGTCGGCTCGAACAGGATCACCTCGTCGCCGGGGCTGATCACGGCAAGGAGCGCCGCGGCGATCGCCTCAGTGGCGCCCGACGTGATCAGGACCTCGTCGGCCTCGATGTCGAGGCCTTGATGCGCCTGATAGTGGCGGGCCACGGCGAGACGGGTCTCGGGCAGCCCCATCGACGGCGGATACTGGTTCGATCGGGTCAGGACCGCATCGGCGGCGGCCTGGAGAAGATCGGCCGGCCCAGGGCTATCGGGGAAACCCTGGCCGAGATTGATCGCGCCCGTCGCGCGCGCCAGCGCCGACATCTCTTCGAAGATCGTCGTCGGCATCGACGTGTAAAGCGGGTTCAAGACCAGAGCCTCTTTATCCGGGCGTCGTGAACGGTTCCTCTACCACTTGCGCCGGCGCAATGTCCTCCTAGCTCGTCTGGAAGGCGCGCAAGAGTCCCTATACCGAGACTTGATCAATCCCGTCGCCGCCGCCTGGCGCGTCGAAGTTATATCGATCAGCTGTTTTGAAGCCGACGCCTGCTAATCGGAAGCCAGCACAAGCAATTGGCTGACCGACACCCTATGTGGAGTCGGTCGTCGGTTTTCCGCTCCGTGGAAGGCGTCGACGCGAAAGGACGTCATGTCCCGCCTGATCACCCCCGCCACGCCCGCCTCCAAGCCCCTCGCCGGGCTCAACGACCCCCGCTCGACGGGCACAGCGCCTCGGTTTCGGATCGCCGACATCCTGGGGTTAAGGGGCACGTTCAAGCGTTAGTCCGGTGAACTCCTTAGTCTCCCGATGGGTCGAAGGCCTGCGTTCAACCTGGGTGCCGCCGCAGGAGGTCCGAGCCGAGGCTTGGGCGCTGGGCGGTCGTCACCGGGGCAGAGTGCTCGAAGGCGCGCGCTTGGAACTGGCCGCGAGCGGATTGGCGGTGCGGCGCGCCGTTTTGCTGCGCGCCGTGATCCGGGCCTATAAGCAAACCGGCGATGACAGCGGGGCGGCGTCCTAACGTGGCGGCGGCCCAACCTCCAGACCAACTCTCTGCCGGTCAACTCATCGCGCTGCGGAACCTGGCGCGCAAGCAAGCCGGCGAAGCGGTCGACTGGATCAACATCGCCGACGCCCGCGCCCTCACCGAACTCGGCCTCGCCGACCGCAACAGCGAAGGCTGGCGGATCACGGCTGCGGGCGCCTTGGCCCTCACCACAATGGTGGACAGCGGCGCTGTGGAAGACCCAGCCCCCACCAACAACATCAGCCCCATGAGGAAAGACGACCATGAAGGAAACTAAGGGCAAGTCAAAGAAGGCGCAGGCCCCTAAGCCCAACGCCTCTCAGCCCAGCTTGAAGGACGTTGCAGGCGCGCCTATGGGGCAGAAGAAGAAATAGGCGCCAGCGCACCTCAATACGGCCGATCGCCGTTCACCCGCCGGGGGTGTATTAGACTTACCTGCTACAATCCTCCGCGTTTGTGATCGCTGCACCCATGTTCACGCCCCAAGCTGCGCCTATCCGTATGCCTGTCATCTTCTTCGGCCACGGCAGCCCGACCCTCGCGTTGGAGACCAATACGGTCACGCAAACCTGGCGCGATATGGCGCTGAGCCTGCCAAGGCCCAAGGCCATCCTGTGCGTCTCGGCCCATTGGCTGACGCGGGGCACGGCCGTGACGGCCATGGCAAGCCCTAAGACCATCCACGACTTCGGCCCGATCGCACCGGATCTGTTCAAGATTCAATACCCGGCGCCCGGCGCGCCGGATCTGGCCCGGCGCGTCCAGGCCCTGTTGGCGCCCCTGCCCGTCGCCCTCGACATGAGCCAGTGGGGTCTGGATCACGGGACCTGGTCGGTTTTGATAAAGGCCTTTCCCGACGCCGACGTGCCCGTCGTCCAACTCAGCATGGACGCCGCCAAGCCGCCCGAGTGGCGATATGCTTTGGGCCAGCGTCTGGCGCCCCTGCGCGACGAGGGCGTGCTGATCGTGGGCTCGGGCAATACCGTCCACAATCTCAGCGCCATGCGATGGGACGATCGCTATGGCGAGGCCTATGACTGGGCCACGCGATTCAGCGACCACATCCGCGACGCCGTGGTGAACGATACGCCGGCCAAGCTGATCGCCTACGCCGACCAGGGACGCGACGCCCAACTCGCCCAGCCCAGTCCTGATCACTACTGGCCGCTGCTCTATGTCGCCGGCGCCCGCCTGCCCGGCGATCGCGTCAAAACGCCGATCGATCACATCGAATACAGGTCGGTCGGCATGACCAGCTTCATGATCGGCGGGGGCTAGGCGGCTTTAAGAACAGGGTTGCGACGAGCATGGCGAAGGTGAGGGCGGCGCAGAGCAGGAACATGCCGGAGAAGCTGCCCAAGGTATCGCGCGCCCAACCGCCGAACGCCGGCCCAATAGCCGCTGAGGTGCTGATCAGGCACATCAGCGAATAGAGCTCCAAATTGGGCCGCCGGCCGAAATAGCTCAGGAGCAGCAGAGTCGACGCCAAGACGCTGAGGCCGTAGCCAATCCCGACGCCCACCGCATAGACCAGCATCAAAGGATAGCCGCGCGCCATAGCGAGCGCCGTCATGCCGGTGATCAAGGCGACCAGCGAGACGATCAGCAGCACCTTGGGCCGGACCTTTTCGCCGATCACGCCGCCGACGACGGACAGGATCGCACCCACGAAGGCCTCCAAGCTCAACATGGCGGCGGCGGCCTTGGGCGCGATCCCCCGCTCCGTCAGATGCTCCACAGCAAAGCCATGGGCCGTGGTGTTGATCAGGAGATATGTCGTATAGGCGCCGACGATGACGTAGAACTGGGGCGTCTCGAGCGCGCGGCGCACGGTCCAGTCGCCCAGGCCGCCGATCAGCTCCACCGGGCCGGTCTGTTCAGGCGGTCTATCGGCTGCGGTCTTGGGGGCGCGGCGGGTGGTAACGACAGCGGCGGCGAAGCCCCCTGCGACCGCGGTGGCGATCACAAACATCCACCAGTAGGCCCGCCAGCCCAGGTGGGCGCCCTCGATGGCGAGGTACAGCAGGGGACCTGCGACCTGTCCCAGGGCGCCGATGGTGAAATAGGCGCCAAGGACGGTCGAGCGGCGCTGGAATAGGCCGGTCAAGACATGAGTGCCCGGCACGGTCGTGGTCAGGGCGAAGGCGATCCCGACCAGCAGCGTCGCCGCCAGGTACATTTCGGCGTTTCGCGCCAAGGCCAAAGTCCCAAAGCCGAAGATCAGCAAGAGCGTGCCGCCGATCAGCGTACCCCGCACGCCGAGCCAGCGGATCAGAACGGCCGGCGCAAAGCTGGCCAAACCGCAAGCCAACCCCAGGAAGGTGTAGCCCATGCCGGCCTGGGTCCAGTTCAGGTGCAGCTCAGCCACCATTACGGGCAGAACGACGCCAAGCGAACTGAAGGTGCCTGCCGAGACCAGGAAGAAGAGGGCGCTCAGGGCGACGAAGGTCAGCCATCGCGGCGCGCCGACCGCTATCGCCTCCAGCCCAGAGCGATCGACCGGGGCGACTGTCAATCGACGGCCGCCGGCTCGAGCGTGATTTGGCGCGGTTCACGGCGGCCGCTACGCCGCGAGTTCGCCACCGGCGTTTGGTCGATCCCCTGGATAGAAATGGGCATCCCGTCCTTTCAAGACGTCCCTGTGCGACCGCCCCGCGAGCTCGCTTCGCTTCCCTGAAGCGGATCGACAGCTCTTTCGTTGTCGATCACTTTCTCTAGAACGGCAAATAGCTCCTGCAGATCGATCGGTTTTGCAATATTACCGTCCATCCCCGCCATGAGATAGTCTGCCGCCTGATGGGCCATGGCGTTGGCGGATAGGGCGTAGATGGGCGTTCTTGGACGCCGATCTTCTCCCTCCAGCCGCCGAATCTCCAAGGCGGCTGTTCGGCCATCCATGCGAGGCATCTGGATGTCCATAAAGATAACGTCCCAATCGCCGGTTCGCCAACTTTCCACCGCCTGCAGGCCGTCGGACACGACGACGGGATCAATCCCGACCTGGTTCAGCAAGGTTTTCAAAACCAATTGATTGGTGGGATTATCCTCTGCAATCAGCACCCGGAGCGCCAAGTCTTCGCTGAAGGCATGCATTTGCAGGGCAGGGTCCGGGGCTCCGATCGGCGGTCCCAGATAGGGGAAGGGGAGATCGACGGTAAAGGTCGTTCCCTCGCCCAGAACGGACTCGACGCCGATCTTGCCGCCGAGAAGGGCTGCGAGTTCGCTGCAGATCGCCAGCCCCAGTCCCGTCCCCCCGAACTGGCGCGTGGTTGCGGCGTCAGCCTGGGTGAACTTCGTGAACAATTTGTCGAGCGTGGCCTGGGACATGCCGATGCCGGTATCTCTGACCTGCAATCGCAGACCCGTCGCCGACCGTTCGGCCACGACGGCGATATGCCCTTGGCTGGTAAACTTTAGGGCATTGGAGAGCAGGTTGTAAACAATTTGCCGAACCCGGGTCGGATCGCCCCGATAGACGCCATAGGCGTCTTCGACCTGAAACATAAGCGACACGCCTTTTTCATTGGCGCTTGTGGTGAAGGAGGCCTGAGCGCCCCGCAAAATGTTTCCGAGATCAAATTCGACGGCCTCGACTTCAAGCTGTCCGGCCTCAATTTTGGATATATCCAAAATGTCATTCAGAATCGCCATCAGGATTTGGCCAGACTCCTGGATGACGCGAAGGCGACCCCGCTGAACATCTGTGAGCTCGCCGACCGCCATGGCCTGAGCCATGCCCAGCACGCCGTTGAGCGGCGTGCGGATTTCATGGCTCATCATGGCCAGGAAGGCTGATTTGGCCTCGCTGGCCGCCGTCGCGGCCGCGAGCGCATCGGTCAACCCAAGCTTCATATCTCTGAGCGCTGTCGCATCTCGCGTAATCTTGGCGAAACCGACCAGATGGCCGCCTTCGAAGATGGGATCGATGACGACATGCGCCCATAAGCGGCTTCCATCTTTACGGAACCGCCACCCCTCCACCTCAAAACGCCCATCTCGAAGCGCGTTCTCAAGAGATTGCTGCGGCAACCCCTTCGCCCGATCCTCCTCGGAATAGAAGATCGAAAAATGGCGCCCGACAATCTCGTCGCGGGTATAGCCCTTCGCCCGTTCCGCGCCCGGGTTCCAGCTGACGACCGTCCCGTCAGGCGCCAGCATATAGATGGCGTAGTCCGTTATGCCGCTAATGAGTCGCCTATACTGAGCGGTCTCGTCATTAGCAGTCGAAACGGAAGCCGCGGTCGTCAAAATCTTCGCCCCACTGAGCTCGACTGTAAAAACCCATTCATTGCGTCATTGGCGAAATCAACCGCCGTGAGACGAGACATCCTCGTTGGCCAGTCTGATCTGTATACCGTTCAGAAGTGGTAAATGCGATATAAAATGGTTCGTCTCAAGCGGTCCAACCGCAGCCGCTGGCGGTCGTTCGTCAACCGCAAAGCCGCGCCAGGGCTGATCGCCAACGCCGCCCGCCGCCGCCCGACAGCGGGGCCATCAGCAGGATCTGGTATTTGAGGGCTTCGAGCGGGGCCTCTTGGCGCAGCCGGGCGGCTCAGTAGTCCGCCTTCAGGGCTGCATAAAAGACGTAACCGTCGGCCCGGGCTCGGTCCCAGGCCGGCCCAGCCGACGTCAGCAAGGACCAGTGCGGAGTGAACCTGTAGGTCGCCGCCATA
>Ga0116229_10012346_pt1 | contig 12329 bp, 9 predicted proteins | sample S1TSphgellanicum_3_FD_87313 | JGI IMG/M metagenome (GOLD analysis project Ga0116229, IMG submission 87313) | Host-associated microbial communities from peat moss isolated from Minnesota, USA - S1T2_Fc - Sphagnum magellanicum MG | ecosystem: Host-associated > Plants > Peat moss > Unclassified...
CTTTTTGAAAGAAGTGAGAGGTGTTGTGAATATATAAAAAAATATATATATTTTTCACTATATATTTTTCTCTTTTTTTTTTCCTATTTATATATATATATATATATATATATATATATATATATATATTTATCTCATGTCTTTTTTTTTGTTTTGTTTTTGTTTTTTGTTTTGTTTTTTTTGGCTTTTGGTTTGTGGTGTAGGGTTTGTTATAAATTGTTTTGGAGACAAACTTAAACCCTTGTACTTTTGACAATTTTATCTTTGCTTACTTCTTTTACAATATTATTTTTTGCTTACTTGTAGATGCTTTGTAATTTTATATATTTGCTTGTTTTGTAGTTTTTTTAATCTTTGTTTGCTTGTAAATGTTTTGCATCATATTTAGTTATGCATAAGAGCAATATCATCACATCACACACACACAATAAAACCTTGTATTTGTTTCATGAGTTTCTCGATCATTTGGCCTTGTAGAACATTTGTGGAAAATGGAAGGGTCAAATGAATTTAATAATCAAACAATGCAAACTAAAATATACATAATATGCATAAATGATGAAATTGAAGTTAATCAAGTAAGGGAAGAAAAAGAATATCCAAGTCTACAAACTAAAGTATGTAGAGTGTGAGGAGAATTTGATGAAAAGAAAACTAAATAGATTTTGCAATAGTTGCAAACTCAAAAAAAATGGTGTCCTCATAATATAAATGCACTTTGTTGGTCTTTTTATTGTGTTGATGATAACTTGATTGTAAACTTGAATGTTCTTCAAATGATGCATTGTTTATTATGTCATTCTCAACCTATTTTTTTGTGAATTCAAAAAAACAATTAAGGAAAGGTATGGTGACATATTAAAAAACACGTGGCATAACATGTCTGCAAAAACATCTTGATGCAAATAATTCAGCAATTTATAAAAGGTTTCAAGAAGAAATTAATAATCAAGGAAAAGAAAATGTTGAGAAACAATCTATAAAAAAAAGGTTTCATATTTCCAATTTTTCCATATTTGAATTTTTGCTTCAAAAGATCCCTTCAAGAAAGATGATGTGGAACAAAAGATGTTTATGGAAAATCTTGCACTTTTAATAGTGCAAAATTATTTGCCTTTGCAATTTGTGGAAAGTTTGGGGTTAAAACATTTAGTGTTACAATTATGTCCTTGTTTGCAATTCCCTTCTTGAAAATTATTCTTAAACACTATTTTGCTTGAATTGGTGGAGAAAACTAAATAAACATATTTTTTCCTTTGCTAAATGATTATAGTTATGTTATCGCCAATTTTGATTTGCGGATGTCCAAGGGTGCACATGATGTGTTTGTCTTGGTCATAAATTTTTGGGGATCTAATTGGAATCCAAAACATGTTACTCTTGGTTTGTTTGAAATTGTTGCAACTACAGGACAAACGTTGGCTAGAAATCTTATTAAACTTTTAGATGCATATGGCTTGAGAAATAAAATCATAACATATGTGAAGGATGAAGGTTCAAATTTAAATACATTGACTAATGCTTTGAAGTTTGTTGTTAAATATGAATCTTTAGGTTTGGAAGAAAGCTTTCAGGGAATTTGTTTTGGTCATGATTTTTCCAAAGCATGCCAATATGCCACAACTAATGACAAAGTTTGTAAAAACTTGAAATATGTGTCTATTAAATTTGCCCAAGCAAATTTGTAGAAATGCATTACTTAGCCAAAGAAATATGGTAAAGGTTGTCAAGAATGGAATAGAGCTTGCATTGAAGCTAGTTTGAGACCTAGGAAATTAAACATTCCAATGAAAACAAGGTTAGTTTGGTTTTCAAACATTTAATTTTTTGCTCCTTTTTGCAAGTCTATCGTTTCTAGTTTATTTTAATTGTAAGTTTTTTTTGTTGATCCTTGATCTACTTCTGCAAGTTACGAGTAAAATCATCCTATTTCAAGAAGCATTACAATTCGAGGTAGCAATTGTCTTATGTTATAGTTGATAAACTACAGTGAAGGTTATTAACCATGTCCTTCCACCTTTAACTTGGCACATATCTCAAATAATTGTTGATATTTTATCTTTAGTTGTAAGTCCTTGTGTGTTAAACTAATCTTATGGGCATTGGTTACTTTTTAATGCTTTGAATGTAACAATCATTATGAGCCAAAAACTTAAAGAAGAATATGGAATTTCAATTAACTTGTAGGATTTAATTGATGATTATGTTGTAGCCCAAGAATTATCGTTGTTTGCATCCAACATTAAAAGAGAAATATGTGGCGTTTTAGATGGTTTTCTTTCATTTTTTAAGAAATATGAAGGAAATAAAACAATAACATGTTGTCCCTGATGTTAGACCTTAGAATTAAAAGTCTAAGGTTGGTTTCATCTCTTATTGGTCAAGAACAAATTGTTTCCATTGTGAATAGTATGATCAACAATTTTTATTTCCTATGTTTTTGAAATGTTACCACGTCTTCCACCTTATGGTAGAATTTGGACTTGTGGCAAATATGCAAATTGATGAAAAAAACAGTTTGAACATTTTTGAAATGTCTACTAAAACTGGAGAACCAACAAAGGAGGTGGTGAATATCCGGTCGTACTAAAATCTAGCATGATTTTTATTTATTTAATGATATCCTTACAAGATATTACAATGAATTTTAAATAATAATAATAATAATAATCGAAACCTTCAAATATTAAAAAATTTATATCTGCCCAACATTGGTTATAATTGTTATAACCATCCATAAATGAGTACATTTTATGTCTAGCCCATTGAATCAAGAACTAAATCCAAGAAAGGTAACAAGAATGGATCCTTCTTGGTTTGGGCATTTAATTTTCAATAATATACACATATACATAATTTGCCATTTTTCTTTGGCACAATTACTAGAGGGGATAACCATTGAGTGGTTTCAAGAGGATATATAAATCCAATGTTTAATAATTTATCAAGGTCTTCTCTAACCTTTAATGCATAATTTGGATTCATTTTGTATTGCTTTTGTTTAATAGGTTAAACATTCACCATCAATTCAATTTTATGCTCACATACTTCTCTTGGAATTCCTTTTAATTCCTTATAACTTGATGCAAAAACATTTTTGTACTCCATCAACACTTTTTAAATTTGTGCTTGAAATACACTTAGTAGTATGACATTAATTAATACCTCTTTTGGTTATTCTTTGCTTCCCAATTTGAATTTAAATAATTGTTTTTTAGCTGTCATTGTCCAAGTAGCAATCCTTTTATCTTTGACAATGATGTTGGCAACTTCGTCAAATATTAAAGCTTCCCTTAGTTGGTGCTCATAAAAATACACTAGATAATCGACTTTCTCTTTTAGTTGTAACATACCATAATCTATTTCTTTTAAGAAATATAGTCCTTCAAGCACTACTTCCCCTATATGCCATAATTATGGTACTACATTATAAAGTTGTTCCTCTTCTCGTACTGACAATCCTTCTTCCCGTTAATTTCATCATCTAAATTTTTCGGCTATAATGATGAATTAATAATGATTCATTTTATTGTACTTAACATCACAGTTTGTTCACTTGAAATAATAATGAAGGTACTATCACCCCAGCTGTGATGAGCTTTGGCCAATTTTAACCATGGATGTCCTAATAACATGGAATAAGCTTCCACTCCATTCTCCATATTCAACACAATGACTAAAATTTTGTAATCACAACATGCCAAGTTGATTTTCAAGTTCTTAATCAAACCAATTGGCTGCACCTTCCATGGTTAGCCATTTGCACCACAAATGGAATTGATTGAGGTCTTCTCAATCCAATTTTCTTTTTTAAACTTTTAGAGATAATGTTCACACCAAAGCCATCCTCCAATAACACATCCTTTACTTCAAACTTCCCACCCAAATTTGAACAATTGGCATAGTTTCATCAAAATCTTCAACTTTTGTTGTTACTTTGCAAGCATATGCAACATGGTCTTCTTTCATTTTGATTGAGGACTTTTCCACCATCCCCCTTAATTGAAGACAAATTCTCATCATTTGTCCCAACTTCATTTCCAATTTTGAATTCATAATTATTTTTGTAGCTTCTGCCATTAAGTTCATATTAACTCCATTCATTATCTCAAACATTTTATTTTGGTTTGTTGCTACATTTTGTATAATCATTATGTTTTGATTCTTTAGATAAGTCAATTTTTCCTTGTCTAAAGTGTTGTCAACACCCTATGACTCACTTACCTTCATCAAATTGACCTTTCCTGTCGACTTGTCACTTCTATTCATAATATGCTTACTTCTTATCAATTGGTGCGTTATACTTTTGTAATTGTTTCTGCCCTTGCACAATTGGTGTTTCTGCGTGTACCACATGCATTAAAACAACTTTCCTTGAAGGACATCTTTTGGACACTGCTTTGTTGGGACAGTGATGAGTATTATGATCATTTTCTTTGCATATCTAGCAAAATTTGTTCAATAATTTACATTCATTTGTAAGGTGTCCTTCATTATAACAATTTTGACAACACACACCTCTTTTAATCATTTCAAAATGATATTTTGTTTTTTTCTTCTTTGGTCTTTGTTTTTTTCTTCTTCAAAATCTTCTGATTCTTCACTATTAGAGTTTTGGTGATATCTCAATATAGTTTTCTTTCTTACTAACATTTATTCTGTTATCATAATTGTTGACTTTGCTACTTTTACCAAACTTCTTCACGACATACTTATAATGGCCATTTAAAGTTTGGTTCACCATCCTTCTCTAAAGGCTTTCTCTTAAATAAATATCATGTGGTCACTATGGAATAACCGCACAAAGTTGTAAAAATCTATCATAGTAATCTTCTATAGATTCATATTTCTTTTGTTTTGCATATTTCAAAGATGCAACCGCTTGTCCTTCATTACGAATCTCATCGAATCAACTGATGAAAGCCCATTGTACTTCATCCCATATTATCGTTGGATGAACCGTCTCATACTTGGCAAACCAATCAACAACTTTCTCTCTAAGAAAATTTGGAAAATATTGTAGTTTATGATCATCTGTATCTTTTCCATTAGTCACACATACTTTAGTTAGTTGTCGAATATATATAACGAGATCATCATTGTCATGATACTTTGATAGTTGAATGCACAAAACATTAACAAGTACAACAACCATGAGTGGATTCACATTCATCACTGTTGTAGCATTGCTGGTTGCCGAGTTGACAAAATTCTTGTATTAAACAAATTAGGACTTGGAGTTGTTCCAAATAGTTTTCTTTCTAGTGGTTGGTCATTACATCTACTGTCACTCATAGTTCTCACGGATATTTTATCAGCTTTCCATCTTGGTAGTCAAGGCCACCCCTCTTCTATCACCTTGTCAATTTTTCCATATGCATTGACAATAATCTTTGGTGTATTCAATAACAACATATTCAATTCTTCAGTTGGTTCTTGATATTCATGATCAACATTCAGTGAGCTCGTTTGCATAGATTATTGAGTTCCATCACTTGTTAATTTGTTTACTTCCTCAACATCAATTTGAACAACAATAATTACTACTTCTTCTTCTATAGGTTTAAGTACTTGATATGTTGTTAGTGATTAAAAAATTATGCCAAGACCTCTCCATCTATTATGTGTAATAGATTGTTGGGTAATAATAGTAGCCTTTTAGCTTCCTCTTGATTTTTTTTTCTCCAATCTGTCAATCTATTTTTCTCTTCCCTTTTCTATCTCTATTCAACATAGGCTCCAAATAGAAAGTCATGTTTATCTTCTATAACCATTTCTACTACTACTCCCAATTTTTGATTCCCATACAATTTTGGAATCATGACTATAGACCAAAATCATTTTGATTAAATTATTTCAAATATGTATTCCTCACTCCCTCTTGTTTTCATGACATATTCAAAACCCGTAGACCTAGGTGCCCAAAGCAATCACTTGGCATCCCATTTTCTATTAATGCATTAATGTTGGGTCCAATAAATTCTTTTATGTCAAGGAACTAAATTGAATGATGCATTACAAAAACTTTCTTTATAGGAATTAATGTGATTATGCATACAATTATTAGTAACCATCTTCTATATTTTGTCAATTCTGAAGCATTAATAATTAGTGATCTATGTTGTACACACTGCACTTCAGTGCCACCATGTATTTTCTTAATAATCAATTCTTGTATGTTTTCACACAATGTTTTAAATTTTTCTTTAAAATTACCCCATTCATTTAATTATGAACATTCCACCCATAACTACATTTTATTCTTAATATTTGTTTAACTTCTTATATAGTTATAATTTCTTTCATCCATTCATTCAACAAGAGTCATAATCTACCATTTTTCATAATGTCCTTCATACACATTATTATAATAATCTAGAAGTATCACTGATTTTGCCATGTCTTGTTCATAATAAGTGAATAAATTTGGAAAAACTAATACTTGTTTAGCCCCCAAAACAATCATCTTATTCACTTTACTATGTTTTCTTTCAATTCTATAAAACCCCATTAAATCTATGTATCCATAAGGTAATACCCTATAAAAAGCATGTATCAAGCAAAATCCCAAATCAATTTCATCAATTTCCACTTTCTCTTCTTCAATTTCCATTAACTTAATTATAATGTATAAAATTTCACATGAATTTGGAGAAATTACATTTTGAATCTTGCAATTTCTCCAACAACGAATTGAATTATCCCCAACACAATCACCAAATGTTGGTGATATAATTTTGTAGGTGTTAATTTTGATATTCCATGAATTAAATTTCTATATATCATTACTAGGTCCTTGTCCTACTCCATTAAAATGAATACCATGTAAACTAACTAACTAGGACAACATTCAATCCTTTCTAAGTCTAGATATTCATTCAATTAAATCCACATACAATGCTAAAACACAAAGAATGGAAGAAAAAACATCTTTTATAATTCCATAAATCACAAAGCTCTACAATTTTTTTCTCCTTTCCTTCCTCTCATCACTCCTTTCCTTGCTTTCTCTTCCTTTCTTTAGTAGATAATCATAAAGACATCCATCCAATCCTTTCAAGTCAGTTGAAATGTGTTTTTATACTCCCTGCAAAACAATTATAACTACTTAACTCTCTAGCAAATTGACTTGCCACAAATTTACTACACTATGTTGTCATAACAATATGTTGCCATACCGATTTGCCTATATTGTCATATTGATTTGCCTACTTTGTCACATTGTTTTGTCTATTATGTCATTTCGACTTGTATATGTATATCAACCTACCTATATGCTTACTGTCCTATATCCTTTTCTTAACACCCTCACATAACCATTCATTCCCAACATTTTTCCATTGTTGATATTCCTCATTGAGTCAATAATTCTTGATCTTCTTGTACATAAACATATTCCAATTCCAAACTACATATATGGGCTATGGTACATCATGAACTTTTCCATGAAACTTTTCCATGATATATAGCCATGAGACATATCCATGAAACATTCCCATAATTCAACGTGGTATTTAACCATGATAAATTTGTAATTTGATGTTCATTTCTTCTTTTCTACATTATCACAATAGTTTATATTGTTTTGATAACCATTTGATATTCCTATGGTACATTTTGGGATGCATTGCCATCTGAAATATTGATCATACATTCCCATGATACATGTTCATTGATCCAAGCCATGTTAGTTTACCATAACTATGATATACACTTCTACTAGATATTGCAATTCATATCATTCTTAATTTAGTTCACATTTATATATGTGCATTGCATATACTTTCAAAAGTATATTAATGAACAATATATTTTTCCCAACCCCAAAAATTATAAATCTAATTAAATTTCATTTTCTTTTTTATTTCATTTAAGTTTACAAGGACTAGAAGCTTGGTTGTTGGGTTACTTCTACCATGAATAGGGGTTTCACGATTGTGTTAATTTGCTTTCATACAATTAGATCCAAAAATTACTTGTTGTTAGGTTCTATCCATTTCATCTTCTCCCTCCTCCATTAATGTACTTCAATCCAAAAGGAGTGTCCCTACCCAACATAATGTTATGAATACCTTGATGATCAAATTGAAGGTATATTAAAGCATTTTGTTGTTCCTTTTCTTTCCATTCATTTATTTTATTTCATAAAAATGATGTGAAATTTGGGCCACCACTTTTATCTAATTATCTACAAATGCATGAGCAAAACACAATTGTTCAAACCTTATAAGGTTAGAATTATTTTTTCTAAAATGCATTAATTGCTTACACTTAAACATTATCTTTAGCCACTACCCACACCATAAAAGAATTATCTTGTGTCTAGAGTTTTGTTAACTATTAAACATTGATCTTCCATACTATGGCCCTTCTTTTACAATTTGCATGTCATCAGTATTTTTTTCTTCATTTTTTAGATATTAATTATTTACCAATTAGCCCAACAATTGGATTTATTTTGCCATGGTGTTTCCCCTTATGAGATGTTCTTGAAACTAAAATTTGAGATAAATCAATTATTATTATTATTATTATTTTGGGTTGTGAATATTTTTTTCATCAATTAGTACCCAATATATTTTTTCTAGGGTTGTATTATAATTGGACATTAAGCTTCAACTTTTTTTCCCCAAGGAATTTTTTTTCCCCCAAATTCAATGTTTGCCAACCCCGAGCTTCATAACAACTTGCATTTGATTCTAAGATGTTTTGCATGTAAATTTCATAAATATTCCCCATAACTTGTTTTGAATTTCAACAAAAATGTCCACATGATGGCCACTTTTGTGCTAAAATATGATTTGAACCAAAAATCTTAATAGATGAATTTGGTACAACTATCATTTCTGAGCAATGTTCAATGTGTGTTATGTTGGGTTCCAACTAGGTTCTTTGCGTATTTATAAGGATGTAGCACATGATGTGAACAACAATGTTTCAAATTTGGTGTACCAGATTCCAACAACTACATCACAAGGAAAGTAATGGGTGGTGAGCTTTGGACAATACAAGGTTGTTGGTGACAACATGTCTATTCATTTGTAGGAAACCATTTGGATGCCATGAACTATTGTATTTGTGGTCAAATCATTGATTGTGGGTGGGAATATGAAGCAAAAAACTAAAGAAATCACTATTACAAATCACGGTTTTTTAAAAGGTTCAAGTTGATCCTAATTTGTAATTTTTCACCAATGGGCATGTACATTTGGACTAAAGGCTAAGGGCTTGAATGACACATATAATTTTTGACAAATCAATTTGACTATTTCATTTATTTGATACATAATCTAGTCAAGTTGTTCAAATTTAGTCAAAATGGCCAATGGGGTAAAAACACAATCAAAGGAGCCACCCAAGTGAATGGACACTCCTTAAAAGTGTTTTTTTTTTTTTAACGTTTGAAAGATAACAAAAAATATATAATAATTTGGATTGTCATAAAATTTTTTTGAAATATTTTCCATTAATTGAAAAATTTACTTGTTCAAAGTGTCACACAAATCAAAAATGTTTTTGCATTTTCAAAGTTCAAACCTCAAGAATGGACAATTTTTATTTTTTTCAAATGTTTTTTTTTTCTACCAAATGTGCACCGTTCCTTCTAAAACTTGGAAATGATTTTAACATTGATGATTAGAAGGGCAAAAGGACTTGAATTGATGAAAATTATTTTTATAACCAATTTAAACACATTTGATTCAAACATGCTTTTGATCTTGAAAATGATGGATTTTAAAAATGTGGCCTTAACAAAAAATTGTTCATATTTATGTGATAAAGGGCATGAATGCATAATATATATGATATAAAATCAATTTTTAATCAAAATGTAATTATATCTAACAAGTAATGTTAAATTAGATATCCAAAATACAAATTTTAAATTTATAAACCAACACAAATGACATTTGTCATGTGTAATCCTCGATAAAAAACTTTTACCTTGTTGGCCTTGCTTTCTTTTACTATATTTTCACCCAACAATTTTTAGTCAAATGGAACATTTAGTTAAAATGGCCAATATTATTTAATCAAGTAGACCATTTAGTCAAAATGGCCAATGTTATTTAGTTGAGCAAGCCATTTAGTTAAAATGGCCAATGTTATTTAGTTGAGCAAATCATTTAGTCAAAATGGCCAATGTTTTTTAATCAAATGTGACATGGATTGCTAGCTTATGTATCTAACTCCTACCTATTCACCAACCTATTTACCTAACTAGCTACTTACCTCCCTATTACCCACACACCCACCTACCTATTACTTACCTACCTACTTATTTACCTACCTACTTATATTTTTTCACTTTTGCACAACTTACTTACCTACCCATTCACTTACCTATCTAAGTTTAGCCAAATTTTAATCATTAGGTTTAGTTTAAGTTTTGTCATTAAATTTAGCCATTAAATTTATCCTAAGTTGAATCATTAAAAATTTGGCCATTAGGTTTAACTTAAAATTTAACCATTAGGTATAACTTAAGTATAGCTTAGGTATAGTTTAATCACTATGTTTAACCATTATATTTAACAACTAAGTTTAGCCTAAATTTAATCATTATATTTAACCAAAGTTTAGTCATTATGTTTAAAATATATATTTAGTAAAGGTTTAATCATTAGGTTTGGCCAAATTTTAACTATAAAGTTTAGCCATTAGATTTATCAATTAGGTTTAACCACTAGATTTAATCATTGAGTTTAGCCACTAGATTAAACCATTAGGTTTAACCTAATTTTAGTCATTAGGTTTAATCATTAGGTTTAACCATAAGGTCTAGCCTAATTTTAATCATTAGGTTTAACCACTATGTTTAATGATGTGAATTGAATGTGTGAAATAAAAAAACTTGACAAAAATAAACACCTTTGATGGTGTATGGTAAATGTTAATCTTTTGACATTATTTTATTCCTTAATTATATTCTTCAACATATTATTCTCCATATATTCAAGATCTGTAATAATATCAAACTAAAAAAAATCAAAACGTAAAACTCAACAAAATGTACTATTTCAAAATCCATATACGCACCAATATTACATCTGTAATAATCTATAAAAAAAATTAAAACCATATGGAATTGAAAATAAGAAATAAAAAACAAATACAAAGAAACACAATGTTCTTCTGCACCAAAATCTTCTTCCAACTTCTCTCATGAGCTATTCTTCATCATTAAAAAAAACTACTCAACTTCCTAATCCTCATCAACCCAAAACTCCAAGTAATCCTTCCTAGTTTCGCATCATGAACATCAATTCAAATTGTCCACTACCTAGTCCTAATCATTCAACCTTATGTTGCCATTGATTTGTCCTATAGTAACATTACCTTCTATCCACTCACTACACATTTGTCCATTCTATCCAATGGTGAAACGTCCCCTCCCCGAGGCTATATGTACACCATACTATCATTTAATCCCCTCTTGGACTAAAGTTTGGCCACAAAGTGAAAGACTTTGAAGTTTGGACCCTCATATTGAGGAGTGACCCTTAAGTCCTGATCTATAGCCGCATTTACAAGTAGCACTCCAGGAAACATTAGTTGACAAGAAGTTTGACCGCTGTACATGAGTGATTTAATTGGTTGCAAAAATTCATCATTTCGTTATTAAAAACAAAGTTGCAAGCAACATGGTCAAGGATTTTTTTGGGAAATTTTCAAAAAGAATCCCCGCATTTTGAGGAAGAAAGTTACAAACTCATCAAGACTTTTGAAGGATTTGGGCAAGTTTTTAACTTTCTTCTTTTGAAATTCTCATATTTAGCTAATAGGTTCTAGAGGTACATCAACATGTGTTGGATTCTTAAATTTTTTATTTCTCTATTATTTTTGTAGCCAGATTTGGCTAAATCCTCTTGTGGCTGATCACCACTTCTGTTGCAACATGAGAGATTTGAAAAAATAAAAAGAACACTGCTCTACACCAGTATAATTATTAATGTTGAATTATAGCCAAATTCAACACTAAAATGTCTTATCCAGATGATTGCCACTTCAGCTACATCACAAAAAATGTGGAAAAAAAAAAGAAAAAAAAAGAAAAAAGCACTGGTGTGCAGCAGCCTTTTTTTTTATTGGCGAAAGTTCACCAAAAAGAAAAACTCAAGATTAAAAAATGAAGTGATTTCGGAGGTTTTAACCACCAAAAGTGATGGGAAAAATTAATAAAGATTGCCAGATTTTTATATTTGGTTTTCAGTGTGCAGCCAAAAATATAAAAAGGACAATTAAAGATTGGTTTTTTATAGCCATATTTGGCTAAATCTTCCTAGGGACGATGATCACTTTGTAAACATCTTCCTATAGACGATTGC
>Ga0116229_10012348_pt1 | contig 12327 bp, 18 predicted proteins | sample S1TSphgellanicum_3_FD_87313 | JGI IMG/M metagenome (GOLD analysis project Ga0116229, IMG submission 87313) | Host-associated microbial communities from peat moss isolated from Minnesota, USA - S1T2_Fc - Sphagnum magellanicum MG | ecosystem: Host-associated > Plants > Peat moss > Unclassified...
AACAAGTGGAAGAAAAACTGAGGAGCTGCAAGAAGGAAGGTACATCTGTGGCTCCTCTCTGGTGATCAAGCTTTAGGGGGTGGCTCTCTTTGCAACAGAATTCAATAAGAGTTTCTTTTATTGTTTTGGAACTTAAATCTTGGATGAGAGAGAGAGAGAGAGATCTCTAAGTGTATAGTAATAAAGCTTGCAGTTTTGGCTTTGGATTGCTGATGCTGCTTCAACAGAGTGCAAAACAGGTGGAACCCATTCATCATCATCATCTTCTTCTTCTCTTCCCCTTGAGCTGTATTTTTTGGGTGGTGTTTTCTTCCATCTCTTGAGTTGAGCTTCAAGAGCTCTTATGCATTTTCTCTCAATCACAATTTTTTTTGTTTTTTTGGGGGGTTGGGGAGTCACTCCTTTCTTTGGGCCTGCTTGCCTGCCTGCAAGCAAGAAAGGAGCTTTCTTCTCAAACTGCGAAAAAGCCTGCTGTGAGACCTTTTTTGTGATCCTGTTTTAGTCTGGTTTGTGACCCCATATATCTCTTTGCTGTGCAAGAAGAAGATGAAGAAGAAGCTCTATTGAGGATTAGCCAGGAAATCCTTCCAGTGTGAATCTTGTTGTCTCTTCTAGTCCTTCCTTGATGAATTCCTTGACATGGATAAGCCAAGAACATGACCTAAGTTGCACCACTGCCACCAGTGGGTGTGTCTGATTCCTGTAGTGCATTAAAATCCATGCTTGTGTGAGGAGATGATGATGATGTTGCCATATCAGTCAGCTGCTATACATGTGCAATTCCTGTAGTACTTAAAAATTCCATGATGATTGTGTGAGGAGGAGATGATGATGATGATGCTGACCTTGCTATGTTGTGAGTCTCTCAAGTAGCAATGCAGCCAGATTACAAGGGCCCAGAAGTTACTTTGGTGGAGCGGATTATGCAGCTACAAACTTTGGGGGTAAGGTGTTTGGAATGTGGAAATGCTTGTTTAGTCCCCCCCTGCCAGTTTATGCATTTTGCAACAATGCTGAAAGTAGAAGATCTGCTGCTGAGTTGTGTTGTGTGTGTTTTGATTTGCAGGCAGATGTGTTCGAGGCATCTCCATCAGATGATTATCCCTCCTTTTGGGGAAACCTCTATGGTGGGCAGTTAATGGGTCAAGTATGTCTATATGATCATCCATAGTATATCTTTTATGCTTCTGTTGTTTTCCAGAAAGCTCAACAAACAGCATACTGTCAACAGAGCACCCACTATTTTGCCCTATAGAACTTGTGCATGATTTTCATCATCTGTAATTTGTGTTTTCACTCTTTTGCATTCTATCATTGATGTGGAGTGCATTGCACAGTGATTTAAGTTAGTGGGTTAGAGATATGATTATCACTGAATGACGCCGCATGTTGCAGGCTTTAGCAGCTGCCAGCAAAACAGTGGATCCCCCCCTACAAGTCCACAGCTTTCATTCATACTTTCTTCGCACTGGGGTTGACGATGGTATATGTTTGTGTAACCAACCTCTTTCCAATTGTTTGTTTCTTCTTTGTATGAAGTTTTGGTTCTGTGTTTTAAAGAAATAAATTTTTTTTACCAGTTCTGGGGTGTGTATCTTAAAGAGAGGGACACTCTTGTTGTTTCGGCTTTGGTTGGAGTGCAGTACCAATAGTGTACAAGGTTGAAAGGGTTCGCACCGGCAACATGTTTGCCACACGGTGGGTATCAGCAATTCAGAAAGGCAAACTCATATTTTCAATGTGCTCCTCCTTCCAGGTATATATCATTCATTCATTCATTGGGTAGTAGTAGTACTACTACTACTGTGTGAGCTGAGAAGCAATCATCTTTTCATCCATTGGGTTCATGACAGAAACTTCAGAATTTTGAATTGACAATGGCAGACAGATAGATTAAGAACAACACAAAATTGTTGATATATGAATGCATCGTGCAGAGGCCTGAAGATGGGATCGAGCATCAGACACCAATGCCAAGTGCGCCTTCTGTAGATGAGGTGTGGTGGGTGGGTTATAGTCAATATTTGTTTTTTGGGTATTTATTTATTTCATGAATGATTTCTGATGTAATTCACATCACATTTTTTGTTCACAGTTTTACAAGTTTTTGGGGCCATTTTCATTGTGCTCAAATGTTGCAGGTAGAGTCCTGGGAAGAGTTGCGCAAGACTGCCAATACAGATCCTCGCATCCCTCTGTAAGTCCCTCATCTAGTAGTGGCTGCTGATTTTTTTTCCACTGGAATCACAAACTTGTCTGCAATGCTGGAGTCAGAAAACAAAAGCCAATTGCTATGAGGTTGAAATTGCTCAGAGAGTGTGTGAAAGATGTCGTGGAAAAAATTGCAAAAGAAAAGAAGAGGAAATCCACTTCCCAAAATTTTGTTGACTTCTGGTTGGTAACTTACAACTATGTTGTTTTTGTTGCAGTGATCTTTGGTATTGGGTAGGGTTCTTGAATGCAGAGGGATTGACTGACAGTTGTGTGCACACATTCCTGAATGCAGGGAAGCGAGGCAGAAGTTGGCAGATCGCAAAGCAATGATAATGCCTTTGGAAGTCAAGTTTGTCGAGCCTGTAGATCGAGTAGTACCAAAAGTAATGGCACCATGGTCAGTATAATTTTTTTCTGAGTATAATCCCTAAACCCTAATGGCACCATGGATGTTGTTTGTCTTCAGATGCTAAACCATCAACTTTTGTGCTTTGGGTTGTTGTCTCTCTTTTGTTGCTGATGAGAGAGAATGGTGCGTGGGTGCAGGCAGAGAGTATGGATGCGGTCAAAGGGAAAACTGTCAGATGACCAGGTTTTACATAGGTATAAACTTTCATTGATAGAGTTGTATGTGTGTGTGTGGCACACGCAGTATGCTGAAAGTCTTTTGCAGAGTTTTGAAATTTGGAAACGTGGATCTGAAACAATATAAAATTATTATCATGTGCACACTGTTCTGAACAATGTCTTAACTAGCCCCAAGTGTTTTTTTTGTATATTTTCTTTTTGCCAGTTGTGTGGGTGCATATTTTTCTGATTGGACACTTCTGGAGACAGCCTTACGACCACATGGGCACTTGCCAGGCCGGGATGACATACGTATTCTCAGTCTAGACCACTCGTATGATTTTTTCTCACCACCCAATACCCAATTTTCTGCAGTGTTTCATCTTGGGAAATCAAAAGAGTCAAACACCTAATTTGAAGTAAATTCAAGGCTTTGCTGCTTCTTGTTGTTGTTCGATGTAGTTTTGCATTCATCTACGCTCTGTGTAGACTTATATTCCTTGTGCTTTATGAGTTATTGCAAGCTTCTAGCAAAGGATGATGTTTCCACTTTCTATGGATTAAAAAATTGGTTTGATTTGCTTGCCACCTGGTGGCCACACAAGAGAGTCTAAAGAGATGTTTTGTGGGGATGCAGCATGTGGTTTCACAGACCATTCAGGGCAGACGAATGGCTCCTGTATGTGGTATGTATGTTCTTCACACTCATCCATCCATGCACCTTCCAAATCTGCTTCAATGAAGGTCTCATTGTCATGCACAAGAGGCACAAGACAGTCCTTGGAATCATTGCTTAGATGGATGGTGCATGTATGTGAGGTTCTCGCATGAGTTTGCTCCGATCATCTTTTGGATGCAGCATGAAATATTTTGCAGAAAAAAAAATCAGACAACCCTAAACCTGAAACACTAAATCAGAAGCTGTATCTTAAATTTGTGAGCTGTGCCTTCAATATTTTTTGCAGCAATCGAGCCCATGTGCAAGCAATGCCCGTGGATTGGTGTTTGGTCATTTCTACACGCAGAGTGGACAGGTACATATATGTGCTGCTTCAACTGAGTAGTGTCATATTTGGTTTCTTGACATAGTAAAACCCTGTCCATTATAGCCGATGATAATTGAGCACCAAAATTGTCTAGAATGCACTTCAATCTGACACGAGGAGATTTCTCAATCTTTGACCCTAAAACCCTAAACCCTAAACCATGAGAGTTATTAAATCTGACATTGATGCCTACCTGTTTTTCTCCCATTCACAGCTGGTTATGTCTTCATCACAAGAAGGCATGCTTCGCCGGGTGAATCCAGAGGCAACACAAAAATCCAAGCTATGAACAAAAAATTGCAGAGTGCAAAAGCATTCAATGGGTAGGTATGTGTTTCTGTCATCTGAGGATTGGTAAGAAAATTTAGCAATAGACAAGATTGTAGTCATGCAAAAAAATGGAGGAAACTTGGGAAGTGGGTCATAGAGCATTTTATAGACAATCAAATCACATTGATAGATTGCGTGATGGAGAAAGTCAAAAAAGCTTTATTGATCTTCTCTTATTTGAAAACCTAGTCTTGACTCCCCTTGTACATCCTTTAATATGTTCCATGCAGTGTGTCGAATTGCACATTGATCCCCAATGCCATTTGCAACTGGGCAATTTATTTTTGTTGGAAACCAATTCAACAGGCATAGGGTTTTGATTGTTTTATGCTTTTTGGAGCAATTACTCCAGGACATATTTTGAAATTTGCATATTGAGAGTTTTCTGGTTGTGACTGCAAATGCTGATTTGGTTCTTTCTTTCGATGTGCTGAACAAGGACCCACACAGAATCACTGAGGAATGCATGATGGTGTCAAAATTCAAGGCTGCCGTAAGTAGCTCATAGATTGCCATGGCCAACACCCAGTGGTGTTAGATTAAAACCCATCAAGCATTTCTCCCTTTGTCATTGCCAATATACAGTGGTCTTAGACTAAACAACCATCAAGCATTTCGTCTACCTTTGTCATGGCTGGCATTTCAACTCTGTTCATTTGCTCTTGTGTCAATCCAGCAAGTTGATGGGAATGTCATCTCTCCATCATCTTCTGTCCCTTGTGCTTTGCTGTGTGTTCCGCTGCTTTTTCCCTAAGACAAGAAAAACTGTTGCCCTACATGTGAGAGGCACTCTTTTATGTCCTGGCTAAATGGGAGACTCTCTGGTGCACTGGAAATACAAATTTTGCTATGCATTGAACCTGACTACTTCCACAGCACAATTGCTTGCATGTGCTAGCTGCTTCTGCCATGCTCCTTCCTGCCACTCCATGAAGTGTCCTGTACTTGCAAACTGCATACTAGGTAGGTATCCAATCAACAAAGATACCCACCACCTACACTCATGGCTCCCATGAATCATCATGTATAATTCTCACGATTTGTTCAAAACAAGGAGCTTGCTTTCTCAGAGTTGACAATGGCAAGGGCTTGTTTACAAGTGTTTATCTTCTCTGACTTGATGAAAGCAAAGAAGGCAAAGAAAGCAAAGAAATTGAGCAATCAAATTTGCAACAAAACCACTTACCAAGAATGACTTCTGGGGCACTCTTAGCACGATTGATGATTGTGGAAAACCCCCATTCCTGATAAGCATCTTGCAGCTTGCCACAGGTTGTCCAATTTGAGACCATGGACTCGATGCGTTCATTATACTTCTTCCTAGATGCATGGTAAGAGCAGCTCCACCCATATTCAGCATGTATTTCTCCCATCCGAGAGTTTACTCATATACTGATTCTGAAGAAGAATAAGAAGAATCCATTCGGAGAGTAGAAGAAGAATCTGGTTCCCAACTCTGAGAAATCCACAAGATTTTTTTCTGCGAGGAACACAGAAAGCAATGGACAAGGGAGTGCAGAGGTGGGCTGTGAATGTGTCCTTGTGGACGCCATCTCCGCATCAGTTTCGCTCTTGTCTCTCTCTCTTGTCTCCTTGTGAACGATCTTCTGTTGTAAGGTACGTAAACATGCCCTTCTTCTTCTTCTTCTTCTTCTTCAGGATTTTCTCTGGTTCTGGGGACAGGGGACTTTGCACCTGCCATTGCAGAGGTATTGTGTCTGGGACTCTTTACACTTGCAAAGATTTTCTCTGGAACTTTACACTTGTGCATATTGTCTCTGGGATTTGGGATTTCTTCTTTCAGGCGGTGTGTTGATTTTCGTCCTTTTTTTTTCTTGAGGGTTTTTTGTTTTTGATGATGAAGCAGGTTTGTGAATTTTGAAGATCGGAAAAAATTTATTCTTTAGTGAGATTTTCTTCTTTTTTCAGTGGTTCTTCTGTTTGTAAAAAAAATAAATTAGTGGGTTTCTGTTTTTGATGATGAAGGAGGTCTGTGAGTTTTGAAAATCAGAAAATTTTGGTTCTTTGCTGAGATTTCTTCTTTCAGTGGTGTGTTGTTTTTCCTTCATTTTTTTCTAGGGTTTTTGTTTTTGATGATGGAGCAGGTTTGTGAATTTTGAAGATCAGAAAAGAGCTCTGCTAAGTAGACTGTTGCAGCGAAAGCTGGTGCAATTTGTTCTAGGTTTGAACTACGACTGTATTGTCATTGAACGAACTCCAGAAGGCAAGCCTTACTTGGTGTGTCCTGTCTCTATCTCTCTCTCAACTACAAGAATCGTTCACAGTGGTCTTTTCCTTTCTGTCAATTGACAAATAGAGCTAAAGGGGCAAGGATTTTATGTGCAGGTTTGATTTTGTGCTTTTTGGTTTATGGTTCAGGGTTTCTTTGTGTTTTCTCATTTAGAAGCTCTCATGGCAGTCCTTTTCTTTCTGGCAGTTTTTCTCTTTCTGCCAATTGACGGATAGATAATTTATGTGCAGGTTTTGTTTCATGCTTTTTGGTTTAGGGTTTAGGGTTTCTTTGCATTTTCTCATTTGACAAGAGAAGCTGACAGATAAACAATGTGGAGAACAAGAATCTCAACCTCCTCTCAAATTTCAACTTCAATGTGAGCCACCATGGTGATTATGTTGTCATCGTCTCCGAGCCCATGTGTCTGGTGGGTGTGGATGTGATGGCACATGATACCCGCTCCAAGGATCCTCCTCACAAATTCTTTGAACCGTTTTCTGCTTGTTTCACTCCTTGTGAATGGGAAACCATCTGGAGTGCAGGCCCTGAGGAAGACATGCTCTTTCATCAGTTCTACAGGTGATTTGATTCCTTGTGCCTTCCAAAAAAAACCCTGTGATCCTGGCACTGAGGTCTTGAACTAAGTCTAGAAAGCAGGAGAAAAAAGATAAAGCTTTATTCTGCATGGGTTTCTTGCTTTGTGTGCCTCAAACAGGTTCTGGTGTATGAAAGAGGCCTACATTAAGGCTGTGGGCATCGGACTTGGATTTGAGTTGCAGAGGGCTGAGTTTCATTATCAGGATGGCAACATTTGGAGTAATGTTGCACATGTGTGCATTGATGGGGTGCACAAAGCAAAATGGCAGTTCTTCCTTCACAGTCTGGATGACAAGCATTGGGTTAGTCTTGATTTAAAAAGTTTTGTGGCAGTGGATATACTTTTGTTTTTAAAATTTCCATATTATACATTTGCATGTTGTTAAACAGAAGTTATTCACACATAGTACTGCTTCTTGCTGCTGTTTTTCCATCTCAGGAAGGGAAAGGAAAACATGTATGGAAACAACATATTCATATTCCAAGTGGATGAAATTGAAGTTACATTTGTGTGGGGTGCTACTGATCCTTCACTGTGCAGGTTTGTGTTGCAAAGGGTCCTCCTGCAGATGCAATAGGAAGTCTCATAAAAACTCCTTCTGGGAAGCAGTTTGATGGTGTCACATGTGATGCAGCACTCACTCTGCAAAACAAATCCTTCATTCTATTGACTGTGGAGCAGATACTATCTACAGAAACGCTAGCCATTTGACTGGTAACTCTTGCCAGTGTCCTCATTGTCAACAGATTTCACATTCCAGTAACACTATCATGCCCTAATTTTGAAAAAGAAATATCTCAGTTCAAGATGTATCACGAGTGCATACATTTTGAGCCTGATCATTGATTGACTCATCTTCCTCATCTCAGCCAGTGGTTGTTGGTTTGCAAACTTGTCCCTGGGGCTTCCCATTCTAATAGGTTAGCTGCTATTTGTTGTCTTCAGCTTATTTGTGTTCTTGCTGCTGTTCTCTGATTTCATCCTTGGTTTTTAATCTTGGTATGTGCAGTGTTGCAATAAATCTATCAAGCAGCAATGTGATAAGATTCAAAGGTGGCTTACCCATGTGGTGATGGGCAGTGTGACAGTGGAGATGCTGATCTTGGCAGCATTGTATACAGTGTGGGTGTCCATGTCAAGGTTCAGCTTGCCACAAGGCTTGTTGTGCAACTTGCATCTCGGGGGTGTGCTTGAGTATCGGGGCCTTTCCATGTCTGTAAACCAGCAGCTTGCTGTTGCACACAATTCAGTCATGGACTGTATAACTGATCCCAATGTTCCTAGCAATCTGTTGTACCCTCAGATTTGAGTCTCCACCTTCTTGATCTCTCATGTGTCACCATGGAGTTTTTCTAGACCAAACATGAGAAGAGTAATCAAGAAGAAAATAGCAGCAAGGGAGCACTGCAGCTCTCATTTTGGAGATTGAAAACCTTGGCACAAAGAAGGTGAAAAGCATGCACTTTGTTCTAGATCCAGAAGTGCTCAATGCAACAGAAGATGCAAGTGCAAATGTCAATAGGCTTACCCACCAGATTTTCTGCAGTTTCTACCTTGTTCAGTGCACCAGCACCCTTTTATTTTTGCTGTTGTGAGCTCTATGTCTTTTGGATCAATGTACACATCTACTTTATCAACTTCTGTCTGCTATGATGGCAAGTGTGGCAGTCGATCTGTGCACTCATCCCTGACTTTCAGTAGCTAGCAAATGTTGGACTCATTCAACAGCTAGTTTGTGCTTTAGCTTACCATACACTACCCACACACGTGACTTGAGCAACAAAATGCAAGGATATGTCAGGCTGTACAATTGTAGTCTTACTGAAAAAAAATTCTTCAGACGTACAGGAGAAATCCCTTGTGCCATCCCCTCTGAATCTTGAAGCGAGAAATTGTTGAGAACTTCCAAAATCTTGTTGTGCTCTGCTAAATTTTCATAGATGTGCACAAGGCCCCATTCCCAAATCCTGGCCTCATCAGCACCCATTCTCGCCTGAACTTAGAGCGCAAAATTTCTGGATTCCAGAGGCTTTGGTGGGCAAGAGAGGAAGCATCTTGAGCTCAAGATACTTGACACCTCTATGGAAGCAGACTTTCTTCAACTATCACAGCCATAATGTGCTCATCCACTTGCAAGCACAAAGTGATTCCGTTTACTTGTTGTCATCTTGCTGAAATTTTGCATGAGCTCCTCTTCTTACCTTTTGGAGGTAAGATCTGCCCCGTTCCCCAAAGATGGGAGATGCAAAGATTAAAAATAAACTCTTTCTTCAACCACAATGTTAGTTAGAGTGATATTTTTGAAAGCATGCACCCAAACATATGATAGTTACAAATTACCAAACATGGCTTTTGTCCTCAGCACCAAGAGTGCCAGTTGTTGCCATGTTTGTCAGGGTTTTACACACCTGGCCTCCAATGTCTGAGCTGTTAGTAAGGGATGCACAATAACACAGATTTCATAAGATGGTAATTAGCAACTTCTTGCTATAGAAGTGCTGAGATGACATTTGAATGTGTTCACTGAACAAGGCATGGAATAGGCTGCATGCACATCACCTAGTTTACTAATTACACCACACATGACTAGTCATGGCTTCTACACAGAGATCTGAATCTGATGAAGAAATCTAGTTCTTGTTTGGCTCCAGTCAGTGGTTATTGAACCCAAGCTGTGAGCAGTTTTCTGATTCTCTATCTGAATCTGAAAGTGAGCTACAGCTACTTCCAGTGTTTTGCTGGAAAGACAGCAAAGAGAATACAGGAACCTTTCCTGCTTAACCCTATCATTCAATGGGAGCAATGACAACCTTTCCAGTTGCCCGCCCTGTCTCCAGATACTCAAAAGCTTCCACAACTTCTGAGAATGTGAAACTTCCTTTGGGATCAATGAGAGCTTTTACCTTGCCACTCTCCAGGAAAGGTGTTAGCTTGGCCAAATTCTCACCATTAGAAGTGACCACAAATCTGAAGGCTGGAGGCTCGACTGCCCCTGTCAGTGCTACAACAGCTCCACCCTCCTTCACAACCTTCACGGATCTGTTAGACTCCCCTGAACAAAAAAAACCAGACAGGATGAAGATGCAACATGTGCTGGACAAGATGAATTACCATTGAGTTTTGTGACAATTACATCTGTCCATTATGGGGTGAAATGATTTGTGCAGACAACTCACAAAAGACATTTTGATAGTGGTCATAATAGGTCATTTGCACTTGACCTTTGACTCTTTGATTTGCAACAAAAACTGTGACATGGGTAGGATATTTTAAAGATGGAGTCTTTTGACAGTATTTTTGATGAATTCCTGGGATGAGAGAAGACAGGCTGCAGCTTATGGCAGCTTCGACAACACCGACTGTACATGTGCATCTGTTTTTGTGGTTTTGTTTCTGTACAATTACAAACATACAAGGAAGAAATTTGTGAGAGTGAAAGGAGCTTACCAACAGTGTCAAAAACAACATCATACTTGTCAGGGAGTTCTTCATACTTCTCCTTCTTGTAATCAACAACCTTATCCACTCCAAGACTTTTAAGCAAATCCACCTTTCCAGCACTTGCAGTTGTAACCACTAGTGATGCACCATACACCTCCTTGGCTAACTGCACGAACATATTTTTGCATGATTACCGACAGCAAGTAACAATCAATTAAACTGCATTCTCATAGGAACAACCCACGTCAAAAAGGATGTCGCACATGATCTAAATGACCTCGAAAACAGAAAGAAAAACTAAATATAGTTATGCAAGCAGGATGCAATTAGTATTCCTCATCTAGACAATATGACAACCTTAGCAGCAACTGCAAAACAGGCAGTTTGGAAGTTTGGTTATCTCACCTGAATGGCAAGGGTTCCCACACCACCAGCGCCTCCATTAATGAAAACACTCTGGCCCACCTTCAGGTTAACCCTATCAAAAGCTTCTTGAGCAGTTAGAATTGCCAGTGGAAGGCTTGCAGCTTCTGCAAAGCTTAACCTTGTGGGCTTTAATGCCAGTAACTTCTCCTGTACTGCAGTATATTGTGCAAGTGATCCAAATTGCCTTGGTTTATTAAGAGCAGCTTCAGAGACATCCGCATAGACTTCATCACCTTCCTTAAACTTAGAGACCTCTTTGCCAACTTTCACCACCACACCTGCTACATCATATCCGGGCACAGTCTTCGCATACCAAAAAAAAGGAGAAAACAGTCAGAGGAGGAAACTGGAGAGTGTAAGTTGACATGATTGAAACATGACTACTTCATCGCACAACATCTGCGAAATGCATAGCAGAGAAAACTATTGTTCAGAGACTTACAGGGCACAGTCTTCCCATAAAAAAAACAGTCAGAGGAAACTGGAGGAGAGTGAAGGTTGACATGACGATTGCATCGGACAACGTCTGCAAGCAACATAGCAGAGACAATTGAAGACTTACAGGGAGTGGAGAGTCTGTGTTCTTGAATTTGCCTTGGCGTCGCTTGCCATCGACGGGATTGAGAGCGGCAGCATACACCTTCACCAGCACTTCGTCGGCGGCGACATCTGGCACCGGAATCTGCTCAAGCTTCAGCACTCCTGGAGGCCCGTACTCCGCGTAAGTCCAAGCCTTATGCGTGGTTGGCACTTCCATAGCCGAGATCTTCGCAGCGCCGGCTTTCTCTGTAGCCACTTCAGCCCTTACTACTCGACACGACAATGCAGGTTTCTGGCGGCAGTAGTTCAAACCAGAACTCAATTTCCTCAATCCTTGCGGCAGCGGTGAAGAGGAGCGAAGTCCGATACCTGCTCTCGTTGCCAAATCCAAATCTGCTCTACAACAATGTAAAGAAGAAGTTATTGGACAAGAACTTCGTGAATCCGGAACCGTTTCAGCTCCCGTTTGTGCTGTTAGAACTGGAAGCGAGATGTGCGTGCGAAGATATAGAGATGAAGCAGCCATTGACGCAAGAAAGAAACGCAGAGCGCTGCGAAATTGCTGCCCGAAAACACCCCCACCTTGTGCGCGAGGAGCTCTTCCTCCTCACAAGAAGCTCATCCCAACCCACCCCCCGGCCTTCCTGTCTAGATTCAGGTCCTCGTGTCAGGTTCTTCAAATGAGAGCCTCAAATGAGGTCTCATCCTGATCGTCATGTTGCCAACCAACGATCCGGGTCATTTCCTTTCCCGGTTTTGTGTCTGGATTGAGGTCCTCTTCTCAGGTCTTCAAACGAGAGCCTCAAATGAGGTCTCATCCTGAACCCCACCCCCCCCCCCCCCCCCCCCCCCCCCCCCCTCCGGGCTCTCCCCCCCCGCCGTTCCTTTTAGACGCCCAACATCATCACACCCCACACCCCCCACGCCGACTA
>Ga0116229_10012349_pt1 | contig 12326 bp, 9 predicted proteins | sample S1TSphgellanicum_3_FD_87313 | JGI IMG/M metagenome (GOLD analysis project Ga0116229, IMG submission 87313) | Host-associated microbial communities from peat moss isolated from Minnesota, USA - S1T2_Fc - Sphagnum magellanicum MG | ecosystem: Host-associated > Plants > Peat moss > Unclassified...
GCGTTGGTGCTGGCGGTCAACAAATGGGACAACATTCCCATGGAGCAGCGCGATTTGATACGCGGACAGCTGCAGCAGAGGCTGCAATTCGCGGATTTCGCACCGCTGCACTTCATCTCGGCGCGCCACGGCAGCGGCGTCGGGGAATTGTTCGCCTCGGTTCGCAAGGTGTATTCGGCCGCGATGCGCGACATGAGCACGCCGGAGCTGACGCGCGTGTTGGAGGCGGCGATCGAGAGTCATCAGCCTCCCTTGGTCAGCGGGCGGCGAATCAAACTGCGTTACGCTCATCAGGGCGGCCGCAATCCTCCGGTGGTGGTGATCCACGGCAATCAAATCGATCATGTGCCCGACGCCTACCGCCGCTACCTGGTGAACGTGTACCGCAAGGCCTTCGATTTGACGGGCACGCCGGTGCGCGTCATCTTCCGCGGCGAGGACAATCCTTTTGCCGGCAAGAAGAATCCGCTCACCCCGCGCCAGGTGCGCAAGCGCAAGCGATTGATCCAGCGCAACAAGCGCTGAAATCAAGGACAGCTTTGCTAGACTAAGCCCGCCGCCATGGGGGCCAACCGGGATGATGAGCTTGCCGAACTTCAAGACGAAGTCGTTTCGAATTTCCGCGATCCTGCTGCTGCTGTTCGGGCTGTATGCGCTGGCCGGATTCCTGATTGCGCCGCGCCTGATCCGCGGCGCGCTCCTGGAGGACATCCCGAAATCCCTGCCCGGGATCATTCCCACGGTCGGCGCTGTTCACTTCAATCCTTTGTTGCTGCAGCTGGAGGTCAGAGATTTTGCGCTGGCTGACTCTGCCGGCGAGAAACTGCTCGGTTTCGACCGCTTCTTCGTCGCTTTCGAACTGTCCTCGCTGTGGCACCGCGCGTATTCGTTCGCCAACATCGAGCTGGAGAAACCATTCGTCAATGCCGTCACGGCCAAGGACGGACAGGTCAATTTGGGGCAGCTCAGCCCGAAGTCCACGCCGCCCGCGAAGAAAGACGATTCGGTGCCGGCCTTGCGCATCGGGTCGTTCAAGGTCAGCGCGGGATTCGTGACCTACGATGATCGCGCGCATCCGTCCGATTTCGTCGCGCGTCTGGATCCCATCAACTTCGAGCTGCGCGATTTTACGACGGGCGTCGACGGCGGGAAGTTCACTTTCACCGGAGCCTCGAAGCTTGGCGAACGGGTCGAGTGGCATGGCCATCTGTCGGTGCAGCCAATCGAATCGGACGGCGAGTTTCAGATCGACGGACTGCAGGCGCACACGATTTGGGAGTACCTGGAGGACAGGCTGAACTTCCTGGTGAACTCGGGAAGTATCGATGTCCATGGCACGTACCGGTTCGCTCTGCGGGATGCCGTGGATCTCAAGGTGGACGTCTCGAAAATCGCAGTTTCAGATCTCGCTGTCAGGGCCAAGGATGCCGATGTCGACTGGGTAACGTTGCCGCAGCTGCTGGTGAGCAACACGAATGTTGATCTGGCGAAACAAAGTGTGCAGGTTGATTCGCTGACCTTGAACGGTCTGAAGCTCGTGACCTGGATGGCAGCGGATGGCTCGCTCAATTTGATGAAATTGGCGACGGGTGCTGCGCCTGCCGGCGCGGCACCCGCGAGCGCGGCGGCACCAGCTTCCACGGCGACCGCGACCGCAAGCGCGGCGCCCGCAAGCGCGGCTCCTCCGTGGAGCGTGAGCTTGCATGAATTTGCGGTGCGCGATGCCAGCATTTCCGCGGAGGACCGAAGCACCACGCCCGCCGCCAAGGTGATGCTGGCGCCGCTGTCGATCACGGTCACCGACGCCAGCATGGACCTCGGCAAACCGGTGCACGTGACGCTGGAAACGAAAATCAATCAATCGGGTTCGTTGAACGTGGCGGGTGAGATCACGCCGAAGCCGCTGAATGCGGACTTGAGCATCAAATTGGCCGATATCGATTTGGCGGCGGTGCAGCCGTATATCGCGCAACGCACCTCGATGACGCTGCTCACGGGCGCATTGAGCGGCGACACCCGGGTGCACTATGGCTCGGGCACGCCGGCCATCGACGTCAGCGGCAGTCTCAGCGTCGCCAAGCTGCATACCGTGGATAACGCGCTGCATGATGATTTGGTCAACTGGGACCGGCTGAGCGTGCAAGGACTGCGGTATCAGCACACGCCGGATCGCCTCGATGTCGATCTGGTGAGCGCGCAAAAGATGTATGCGCGCGTCATGATCGAGCCGGACGCGACGCTCAACGTCACGCGGGTGCTGGCGGGGCCGGGTGCCACCCTGGTGGCACCCGCATCGCCGGGCACCAATCAGGCGCCGGTGAGCGCCACGGCAGCACCGGCGGCCGAACCTGCGCCGAAAAAAGGCCGAAGCAAGCAGGTCGCCAAGGCGGGAGCAGATACGCCGCCACCAGGCGCCGCCGGGGCGCTGATGCCGATGTCCATCAAGAAAATCTCACTGGAAGCGGGTGAAGCGGATTTTGCCGATTTGTCGGTCACGCCGAACTTCTCCGCGGGCATTCATAATTTGCACGGCAGCGTGCTCGGAATCTCCTCGAAGGCGGGCTCGAGGGCAAAGATCGACATACACGGCCAGGTCGACGAATTCTCGCCGGTGGCGATCACCGGCGAAGCCAACGTGCTCGGTGCGCCGCTCTACACCGACGTGGCCATGAGCTTTCAAAATATCCAGTTGGCCACCTTCAATCCGTACTCCGGCAAGTTCGCGGGCTACGACATCTCCAAGGGCAAGCTGACCACGGAAATGCACTATAAAGTGGACGGGCGCAAACTGGATGCACAGCACCATGTCGTGGTGGACCAGTTGGAGTTCGGCGACAAGACCGAGAGCAAGCAGGCCGTGTCGCTGCCGATAAAATTGGCCGTATCGCTGCTGAAGAACCGCGATGGGGTGATCGAGTTGGACATTCCGGTCAACGGCTCGCTCGATGATCCGCAGTTCAGGCTTGCTCCGCTCATATGGAAAGTGTTCGTCAATATCCTGGAGAAGGCCGTTACGGCGCCGTTCGCGCTGCTGGGTTCGCTGTTCGGCGGCGGGCCGGATCTGCAATTCGTCGACTTCGAACCCGGTGCCTCCGACCCGGATGCGGCGGCCGTCGCCAAAATGCAGACCCTGCTGAAGGCGCTCACCGAGCGCCCGCAATTGAAAATCGATCTTCCCATCGCGGCGGTGGATTCGCTCGACCGGCCGTCGCTCATCGACGCGCAGCTCGCCTCGCAGGTGCACGCTGCGCAGGCCGAGGCTGCCACCCGCAAGAAGTCGATTGCAGCGAGTGTGCCGTTCGAGCAGCTCGATCCGGCCGTGCGCTTGGACATCCTGAGCCAGCTGTACCAGAAGAATCTTGGCGCTGAACCGAAGTATCCCGATGCCGTCACGGCCATCAAGGCAAAACCCGATCTGACTGCCGCGAAGCTCGACTATCTTACCGGCGAGCTGCGCAGCCACATTACCGTGGGCGAGGCGGAGCTGACCGCGCTGGCGCAACTGCGCGCCATGAACTTACAGCGGCTGCTGCTCAAGGACACGCAAATCGACTCGGATCGGGTGTTCGTGGAGGCGAACGACAAGGCAAAGGCGGAGGGCGGAAAGGTGCGGCTGGAGTTGTCATTACGCTGACGCTTCAAATGAATGCAGGTGCGCTTTCCGGCCGCTCTCGTTCAGTGCAGAAAATGCGTAGCAGACACGACAATTTTATCTAACCTGCTGATCGCATTCGATTCTTGCGCGATGGCATAACGGGTGCTTGCCCTGGGGCCGCCCATGCCATAACGCGAACTCCAAGGGATAGAAGGGATGAAACTTGTCACCGCAATCATCAAGCCATTCAAACTCGACGATGTGCGCAAGGCCGTCAGCGATGTCGGCGTACAAGGCGTCACCGTCACCGAGGTGCGCGGCTTCGGTCGTCAGCGCGGACACACGGAGATCTATCGGGGCGCAGAGTACGCCGTCGAGTTCGTTCCGAAGACAAAGATAGAGATTGCAGTCGACAATGCGCTGGTCGATCAGGTGATCGAGGCCGTGATGAAGGCGGCTCAAACCGGGAAAGTCGGGGATGGAAAAATATTCGTATTCGATCTCGTCCAGGTGGTCAGAATCCGGACGGGCGAACGGGACGCCAGCGCTATCTAAAAAAGATGAGAGGATGCACGATGAGTAAATTGGCTCGATTGGCCCTTTTTGCCATGCTGTCGGTGGTCGCCACCGGCGCATGGGCCCTAGACCCGCCCGCCGCCAGCGCGGCGGACTCGGGGGCCGGACAACCGGCCGCTGCGTCGGCCGCTGCCGCCGGTGGGCCCGCCACCGGTCTGCCGGCCACCGCATCGGACGCGGCCGCCGCTGCCGCGCCCACCGAGCCCTTCCTATTGCCGGTCGACAAGATCAGCGCCGGCGACACGGCGTGGATGCTGACCTCCACCGCGTTGGTATTGATGATGTCGATACCGGGCCTGGCGCTGTTCTACGGCGGCATGGTGCGCAAGAAGAACATCCTGTCGACGTTGATGCAAACCTTCGCCATCGTCTGTGTGGTGACGCTGCTGTGGTGGCTGATCGGTTACTCGTGGGCGTTTACACCCGGGAGTCCCTTTCTCGGCGGCAGCAGCCGCGCGCTATTCAACGGTATGACCTTCATGCATGACCCGGTGAACAAGGTGTCGGTATCGCACCTGGCGCTCACCATTCCCGAAACCGTCTACGCCATGTTCCAGCTGACCTTTGCCGTGATCACGCCGGCGTTGATCGCGGGTGCTTTCGCGGAACGCATGAAGTTCTCGGCCATGTTGATATTCATGGTGGTCTGGTCATTGGCGGTATACACGCCGATCGCGCACATGGTGTGGGAACCCACCGGCTGGCTGAGCACGGCGGGCGTGTTGGATTACGCGGGCGGCACCGTGGTGCACATCAACGCGGGAATCGCGGGCCTCGCCAGTTGCCTGGTGCTCGGCAAGCGCCTGGGGTACGGACGCGAGTCCATGGCGCCGCATAATCTGACTTTGACGTTGATCGGCGCATCCTTGCTGTGGGTGGGTTGGTTCGGATTCAACGCCGGCTCTGCGGGCGCCGCCGACGGGCGAGCCGGCATGGCAATGCTGGTGACGCAGCTCGCCACCGCGGCGGCAGCGCTCGGCTGGATGTTCGCCGAGTGGGTCATCAAGGGCAAACCGAGCGTGCTCGGAATCGCATCAGGCGCAGTGGCCGGTCTGGTGGCGATCACGCCCGCGTCAGGGTTCGTCGGGCCGACACCGGCGGTCATCATCGGCGTGATCGCCGGCGTGGTGTGCTTCTTCTCGGCGACATCGCTGAAGCATGCGCTCGGCTACGACGACTCGCTGGACGCTTTCGGCGTGCACGGCATCGGCGGCATCATCGGTGCGTTGCTGACCGGCGTGTTCGTCAGCAAGGAAATCAGCGGTGCCGACGGCTCGCTGCTCATCCAGGCCAAGGGTGTGGCCGTAACCGTGGTCTATGGATTCGTGGTGAGCTACGTGATTCTGAAAATCATCGACATCACCATCGGCTTGCGCGTCAGCGAAGAGCAAGAGCGCGAGGGACTTGACATTTCCCTGCACGGCGAGAGCATCGAATAGCGAAAAAAACGCGCCACGACGCTTGGGCGTAAAATGCGCTGCCGGGAAGGAGCGTTTTTATGCCCATTCTAGAACTCGGACTTGTTGCGGCGGTCGTCATCCTGTTGTCCGGCTTGCGCGTCGCGCAGGAATACGAACGGGGTGTGATATTCAGGCTCGGACGCTACGTCGGACTGCGCGGTCCGGGTCTGTACTGGATCATTCCGCTCAGCATCGATCGCGCCGTGCGCATCGACATCCGCACGCGCACGGTCTCCGCGGAGCAGCAGGAGACCATCACCCGCGACAGCGTGACCATCAAGGTGAACGCCGTGCTGTGGTACCGCATCGTCGATGCCGCCAAGGCGGTGATCGAGGTGGCGAACGCCGAAGCCGCCGTTTATCAACTGGCGCTCACCGGGTTGCGCAACATCATCGGGCAGCACGATCTGGATGAGATTCTCCAGGAGCGCAACAAGATCAATCAGCTGCTGAACGACAGTATTGCGCGTTCGACCGCCGCCTGGGGCCTTCAGGTGCAACGCTTCGAGATGAAGGATGTCGAGTTGCCCAAAGCCATGCAACAGGTCATGGCCATGCAGGCGGAAGCAATCCGTGAGAAGCGGGCACGCATCATCAAGGCTGAAGCGGAACTCGAGGCGTCGGTGAAATTGTCGGCGGCCGCTGCGCAAATCACCGCCAATCCGGCGGCGTTGGAACTGCGCCGCATGCAGATGATCTCCGAGGTCGGCGCGGAGAACAACAGCACCACCGTGATCATGATTCCGTCGGACTTCGTATCGTTGGCGCATGGTCTCAACGAATATCTGGCGCGGCCGCGCGAATCGTGACCGCGGTCGCATTTCCCAAGGGATTATGCCAGGTACTCTTGGCCTTCAGCCCGAAGTCCACTTACGGAGAAGAGCGACATGAGCAACCCCTACAGCAGCGCCAATGATCGCGCCTCCATTTTGGGTCCCACACTTTATTTCAAGGGCGAGTTGAGCGCCGATGAGGACTTGCTGATCCAAGGCCGCGTCGAGGGCTCGGTCACCCACACCCAGCGCCTCACCGTCGGACCACAGGGTACCGTCAAGGCCAACATCAAAGCGCAGCTCATCGTGGTGGAAGGCACGGTGGAAGGTGATCTGACCGCCGAAAAATCCATTTTTGTGAAAGAAACGGCCAAGGTGTGCGGGAACATCGCCGCGCCGACGGTCAGCATCCTGGAAGGCGCCTGTTTCAGCGGCAATATCGACATGGGGGCGAAGAATCCGGGCGTGCAGAAAGCACCCAAGGTCGCCTCCGGTGCTGCCTGAAATGTCTTGGTTCAAGAAACCCAATGGAGATGAGTTGATGATCAACAATGCCCCCGGCCGCTCCGGCGCGCCAGAACCGTCGGTGAAGCGTCCTGAGCCGCGCGAACCCGGGGCGGCACCGATGACCCGTGCCGCCGAAGTGCGCGCCGCGGAGATTCGCGCCGCCGAGGCGCGAGCCGCTGAAGTTCGCGTTGTCGAACCGCCGCGTGCCGTGGAAGTCAAAGCACCCGAACCGGCGCACCGCGCCTCCGTCCTCGGACCCACTCTGCGATTCAAGGGCGAATTGTCGGCGCAGGAGGATCTGGTCGTGCAGGGCAGCGTGGAAGGGTCCATCACCCATACGCAGAGCCTGACCATGGGTGCCGATGGGTCCATGAAGGGCGATATCCGTGCCCGCGTCATCATCATCGACGGCAAGGTCGAGGGTGACATGTATGCGACCGAATCGGTGAATATCCGGGCCACCGCCAAGGTGAAGGGCAATGTGTTTGCGCCCCGGGTGGCCATCAGCGACGGCGCCTTCTTCCAAGGCCGAATCGACATGCAGCCTTCGGGCGCGGCGGTTCAGGAACACAGCGCGCGCCAGCGTCAGGCGGCGCTGGCGGTGCCTATGGATGGGGCGCAAGTCGACCAGATGCTCGCTAAAGCCTAAGTGGCGGGATAAGGCTCCACGCGGCCTCGGAAATGCACAGTGGCCGCGGCACGGTCGAAAGCACTAATTCGGCACGAAGAGTTCGGGATCGACCCAGGCTCGATTCAAGCTCAAGCCCCAGTGCAGGTGCGGGCCGGTTGCACGGCCCGTCATTCCGACCAGCCCGAGGCGAGCGCCGGCCGCCAGGTGCTGTCCCGGCTTTACATCGATGGCGCTCAAGTGACAGTACATGCTGATCAGGCCGCGGCCGTGATCGATGAACACGGTATTGCCGTTGAAGAAGAACTCTCCGGTGTCGACCACGGTCCCGGCAATGGGCGCAAGTACCGGCGTTCCCGTCGGCGCCGCGATATCCATGCCGGTGTGCGGATTGCGCGACTCGCCGTTGAAGATGCGGCGCATGCCGAAGGAACTCGAGCGCACGCCCGGAACCGGCTGCGGCAAACGCAGGGACTCGGGCTGCTCGTTGCTCCAGCCGCTCAAGGCGGCATCGATGATCACGCGCTCGCGGTTCACGCGTGCCAAATCCTTGGCGGACAAGTTGACCTGAGCGGGGGCGACCTTGAGCGACTGACTGGCGTAGAGTTTGTCGCCTACGGTGAATGCCGTCTCTTGGCGCCCGTCAGCATCATGGATCACCACCTTGCGCGGCGCCAGCGGCGCGGATAGCGGAATACCGATCACCGCCACCCAGCCACTGCCATCCTGAACGACCATGGCGCGTTGTCCGTCGACATCCACCGCGGGCAGTGCGCTGCCTTTGTAATCGAGGCGCAGGAGTTTGACGCCGCCCGGCACGGCAGCTTCACGCGGCAGAGAATAGGAGGCGGCCAGCGCCGCGAAGGGAATCACGGACGCGATCAGGGCCATTGCCGCGGGGCGCGGCAAGAATTTCACGAGGGTTTCTCCACCATGGCGCGCAGTGTGCCGTGGGCGAGACGCGCCTCGATGATGCTTCCCGGCGCGGCGTCCGCGGCATCGCGCAGAATGCTGCCCTCCGCCGTCGCCACGATGGCGTAGCCGCGTTGCAAGGTGGCGAGCGGGCTCACGGCGTTCAAGGTGCGCAGCAGGGGTACGAAGCGTTCGCGCGAGCGCCGCAAGGTCGCGAGCACCGCGCTGCGCAGCCGCGTAACCAAAAACTCATGGCGTGCCAACGCGGCTTGCAACCGCGCGATGGGGCTCGCCTGCCACAGCGCGCTGCGCCGCTCGCGCAACACGGAACGCCGCTCGGACAGCAGCCGCCGCATGGATCGGCTGAGGCGCTGTTCCAGCTCGTCCAAACGCTGCGACTGCTGTGCGAGCCGCGCCACCGGACTGACCTGCGCGGCGCGTCCGATCAGCCAGCGCAGCCGCTCGCTGCGTGATTGCATGGTACGCAGCAGGGCACGCTGCAGGCGCGCACCGCTGCGCCGCAGGGACACCAGCCATTCCTCGCAGTCGGGCACCACGATCTCGGCCGCGGCGGACGGGGTGGGTGCGCGCATGTCCGCGGCGAAGTCGGCAATCGTGAAGTCGATTTCGTGACCGATGCCGGTGATGATGGGAATGGGCGAGGCCACAATGGCGCGTGCCAGTGCTTCATCGTTGAAAGCCCACAGGTCTTCGAGGGAGCCGCCGCCGCGCGCCAGGATCAGCACATCGCACTCGGCACGCAGACCGGCGGCGACGATGGCGGCACGGACTTCGGCCGCAGCGGATGCCCCTTGCACGGCGACCGGATAGATCAGCACCGGGATCGCCGGGAAGCGCCGCGCCAGCACGTGCAGGATGTCGCGCACCGCGGCGCCGGTGGGCGAGGTGATGATGCCGATGCGCTTCGGCAGCGTGGGCAGCGGCCGCTTGCGCTGCGGGGCGAACAGACCCTCCGCGGATAGTTTGGCGGCAAGCTGTTCGAATTGACGCTGCAGGGCGCCGAGCCCGGCGTCCTCCATGTGATCGATGACGAGTTGGTATTCGCCGCGCGCTTCGTAGAGGCCAATGCGTGCCCGCACCAGCACCTTTTGGCCGTCCTTCACGGCAAATGTACAGAGCATGTTCCGCTGCCGGAACATGCAGCAGCGCACCTGGGCACCGGCATCCTTCAGTGAGAAATACCAGTGCCCGGAGCTCGGCCTGGCGAGATTCGAGATTTCAGCCTCCAGCCACAGGGTGCCGAAGCCGCGCTCCAGGAGCATTTTGACTTCGCGGTTGAGGCGCGAAACGCTGTAGATGTCGCGATCCGGCCGCAGGGCGGCGGTGCCGATGCCAGATTCCATGCGCGAATGATACTGCGGTTTACCCCATCGCACCCGCAAGGTACAATGCGCCGCCTCTTAGACGAACCTGCGTGAACGCGACTATGCGTATTCTTGAAGAGGCACTCACTTTCGATGATGTGTTGCTGGTGCCGGCATATTCTGAAGTTTTGCCCCGGGAAGTGTCCCTGTCGAGCCAGCTGACCCGCGAAATCCGGGTCAATCTGCCGGTGGTTTCCGCCGCCATGGACACCGTTACCGAAGCGCGCCTGGCGATCACCATCGCCCAGGAGGGCGGTATCGGTATCATCCACAAAAACATGTCGATCGATCATCAGGCGCGCCACGTCGATCGGGTCAAGAAATTCGAAAGCGGCGTGATCACGGATCCGATCACCGTGAATCCGCAAATGACGATTCGCGAAGTCCTCGAACTGACGCGTGCCAAGAACATCTCCGGCGTACCGGTCGTGCAGGGCGTCAAGGTCGTCGGCATCGTGACGCACCGCGATCTGCGCTTCGAGACCAAGCTCGACGCGCCCGTATCCTCGGTGATGACTCCCAAGGAGCGCCTGGTGACGGTGCGCGAAAATGCCCCGAAGGATGAGGTGCTGGCGCTGCTGCACAAGCATCGCATCGAGAAGGTGCTGGTGATCGCGGGCGATCATGAACTGAAGGGCATGATCACGGTGAAGGACTTTCAAAAGGCGACTGAGTTTCCGAACGCCTGCAAGGACAGCGTCGGCAGCCTGCGGGTCGGCGCCGCGGTGGGCACCACGCCGGATACCCTGGAGCGGGTGGCGGCGCTGCGCGAGGCGGGCGTCGATGTGGTGGTGGTGGACACTTCGCATGGGCATTCGCGCGGGGTGCTGGATACGGTGTCGAAGATCAAGGCGAAATATTCGGACATCCAGGTGATCGGCGGCAACATCGTCACCGCCGAGGCGGCGCTCGATCTGGTCAAGCATGGCGCGGACGGCGTGAAGGTCGGCATCGGACCGGGATCGATTTGCACTACGCGCGTGGTGGCGGGTGTGGGTGTGCCGCAGATCAGCGCCATCGCGCGCGTAGCCAAGGCCTTGGAGGGTACCGGGGTACCCGTGATCGGCGACGGCGGCATCCGCTACTCGGGCGATATCGCCAAGGCGCTGGCGGCCGGCGCGCATTGCGTGATGATCGGCGGCATGTTCGCCGGAACGGAGGAGTCGCCCGGCGATGTCGAGCTGTATCAAGGCGGCTCATACAAGGCCTATCGCGGCATGGGCTCGCTCGGCGCCATGGCGCAGGCGCACGGCTCCAGCGACCGGTATTTCCAAGACACCACGACGGAGCTTGAGAAACTGGTGCCCGAAGGCATCGAAGGCCGCGTGCCGTACAAGGGAAGCTTGGTGGCGATCCTGCACCAGTTGTCGGGCGGCTTGCGCGCCGCCATGGGATACACGGGCAGCCGCAGCATCGAGGAGATGCGTACCCGCCCGCAATTCGTGCGCATCACCAGCGCCGGCGTGCGCGAGAGCCATGTCCACGATGTCAGCATCACCAAAGAAGCGCCCAATTACCGGATCGGGTGATGACCGACATTCACGCTGATCGCGTCCTGATTCTCGACTTCGGAGCCCAGTACACCCAGTTGATCGCGCGCCGCGTGCGCGAGCTCGGCGTTTATTCGGAAATCTACGCCTGCGATGTCGATGACGCGGCAATTCAGGCATTCAAGCCGAAAGCCATCATTTTGTCCGGCGGCCCGGAGTCGGTTTACGACGCCAAGGGACCGGAAGCGCCCGCCACGGTGTTCTCACTGGGCGTGCCGGTGCTGGGCATTTGCTACGGCATGCAGACGATGGCAGCGCAACTTGGCGGCCAGGTGGAGGTGTCCTCGCACCGCGAATTCGGGGCTGCGCAGGTGAGGCCCAGCACGGAATCGCGGTTGTTCGACGGACTCGAGGATAATCGGGACGCCAACGGCAGGCGCGTCCTCGATGTGTGGATGAGTCATGGTGACCATGTGACCGCGGTGCCGCCGGGGTTCACGGTGATAGCGGCCAGCGACAATGCGCCGCTCGCCGCCATGGCGGACGAATCGCGCCGATTCTATGGTGTTCAGTTCCACCCGGAGGTCACCCACACCCTGCAAGGCGGCGAGATGCTGCGGCGCTTCGTGCGCGAGATCGCCGGATGCTCGGCGTCGTGGTTCACCGGCAACATCATCGAGGACAGTGTGGCTCGCATTCGTGCCGAGGTGGGCAAGGATCGCGTGCTGCTCGGACTGTCGGGCGGCGTCGATTCCTCGGTGCTCGCGGCGTTGCTGCACCGGGCCATCGGCGCGCAGCTGACCTGCGTTTTCGTGGATCATGGGTTGTTGCGGTTGGGTGAGGGTGATCAGGTCATGGCGACCTTCGCCGAGCACATGGGTGTGCATGTGATCCGCATCGATGCCGAGCGGCGATTTCTCGAGGCGCTCGCGGGCGAAACCGATCCGGAGAAGAAACGCAAGATCATCGGGCGTATGTTCATCGAAGTGTTCGACGAGGA
>Ga0116229_10012353_pt1 | contig 12322 bp, 10 predicted proteins | sample S1TSphgellanicum_3_FD_87313 | JGI IMG/M metagenome (GOLD analysis project Ga0116229, IMG submission 87313) | Host-associated microbial communities from peat moss isolated from Minnesota, USA - S1T2_Fc - Sphagnum magellanicum MG | ecosystem: Host-associated > Plants > Peat moss > Unclassified...
GCTTTTATGGACTCAAATTCAGCGCCAAGACTCAAACGGTAAGGGTAACGCCTGTTATTATTGCCCAATAAGGGAGTTAAACTTATTTGCAGACGTATTTAGCATAACAGGTACGGAAGAGCCCTAAAACTAAATAGAGAAACCTTTTACTAGCTAAATAAGACTTTTATATCATGACTTAATTATCCGCTTAGTTGAGATTTTTGCGATTTAAAAAAATTGATACTAAAGAATCCGGAAACGCTAATAAGCTGAGGAATACATTACACAGAACTATCCTTTACTATCTTGCCTAAAGAGGCTTTTTATAATGACTATGACACCTGTGTACTTTTTCTCACTTCCTGGTGGAAATTCTACTATGGAAATTTCTCAAGATGAATTAAAATCTCTCTTAAGTGAAATAGAAACTAAACTGCATCAAAGTAAAGTTTATCGCCACACGCTAGCTAGCTTGCAAAATTTGAGCGGACTATCATCAGAACAAGTCCGTGCTCTGTTTAAAGCTGTAGGCAGAGAAGCGATTAGCGCAACATTTCAGCAATTTATCCAACCACATCAAAAAGTTGTAGACAATAACCAACAGGTAAATAACCAGATTAAAGGCAACAGTGAACAGGGAACTCTTAACAGTGTAGGTTTTGGACGGGGATTTGACCCCGTCCAAAACGAACCGCATATAGATGCGGGGGTCTCCGACTCTCAGGGACTGAGGGAAATCTTAACCAAGAACGGGAAACAGTTCGTTCCTTACTGTTCCCCGTTCCCTGTTCCCTGTTCCCTTCTTGGTGAAACACCAGCGATTGAACAAGCAGAGCCTATTGATTTATCAGCGTGTTTAACTAGTGTAAAAGGTAACCAAGTATCTCCTGCCACAACGACTAGCAAAGTCGATTTACCTTCCAAGTCTCATATAGTGGCAAATACAGCCGACCATAAAGTGAAACTCCAAAACAACAGCCCCACAAGGAAAACATCAATGAGGTGGCTGGGCAAGCTGGATAAAAAATCGAAATTAGCTGAACGAGCCAAAATGGCAGCCGAACAACGCTTAGAAATTCTGCGTCAAATCGGTCAACAACTACGACAAGCACGTGAGTTTCAGGGTCTTTCTCTTAGCCAACTTAACGTTTACACCCACGTACAAATTTCTTACATGGAGGCTGTGGAAAATGGAAACTGGGAATTATTGCCAGATGAAGTTTTTGTTCGTGGTTATATCCGTGTGATGGGTAATGCTTTGGGACTAGATGGCACGGCTTTAGCTGCTTCCTTACCAGCGCCTAAACCAGTAAAATCAGTTTTGCCTTCTAGGTATGAGTCGAAAAAGATTTCCGGATCAGGGATGGAAATAGGATTAGGACTACGCCCTGTGCATTTGTACGTAGGTTACACGGCTCTGATGGCTGGGGCAGTGGGAGGATTATCAATGGTGTCTCAGCAAGTAAATGCTGACGGACTCTTTCATTCACAGGCAGTTACCCCATCTTCTTCATCATTCAACCAGTCATTGCAAGATAAAAAACCAACTACGAAACCTGGGCTACAGTCTAGTCGTGCTGGTATCACCGTTGGATCTGATATTTCTCCGCCGGAAGTGTTTTGAAAAAGCTTTTTTGAGCAGGGGAGCAGGGGAGCAAGCGAATAATTATCATTCCTCCTCATCTCCCCATCCCCCTCATCCTCATTCCTCTTCTGCCAAGATGGAGTAAATCTCACGTTTGACGCGGTTCAAAATTTCACGTACTCTGCTCACTTTGTCTGAATTGCCACTGCGAGCAACTTGCATGACAGCTGCACCTACATCAGCGATCGCTTTTTTCAATTCGATCAACTGTTCAGGTCTGTTTCCCCTTTCAATCCAAGGGAGGCGATCGCCTTGTTCGGCTAATAATTGTCTGCCGCTTTCTGTCAGGGTATATATTCGCCTGCCTTCTATCTGTTCACTGGTAAGAAAACCTCCTTCCTCCAGCAACTGAAGAGTGGGGTAAACCGAACCTGGGCTGGGTTTCCAAAAACCACCGTAACGCGCCTCTAACTCTTTAATCAACTCGTATCCATGCCGGGGTTGCTCTGCGAGTAACGCCAGCAGAATGTACTTTATATCACCACGGGGAGTCCGATGCTCATCTTTCCAGTCCCTGCCACGGTGACCATGTCTTCCTCTGCGCGGCATATCGTCGCATTCTGATGCAAAAAAGTGACGATGACGATGATGATGTAGACCTAAGAACATATTTGTTTCTCTCAAACACTCGTAATTCGATTATAGACATATCGCGATATATCGTTAATAAAAGTTAACGTAGCAGATAAGCCTACAGGCTGAAGCCAGATGCCATACAAATCAAGCCTACCTGCGTTAATACTGCTCAGTTATCAATGTTGTCCCTGATCAGGTGCGTTAGCAACGCGTAACGCACCCTACTCCTAGACTTAATATTAATGCTAAGTCAGAACTAAATTATCGCGGTGAACGACGGTTTCTACACCTTCGTAGCCCAAAATAGCAGAAATTTCGCGGGAATGACGCCCACAAATCTTTTGTAGGTCTATGCTGCTGTAGTTCACAAGTCCTCTGGCAATTTCGCTACCACTCTTGTCGCATAATTGCACCGCGTCCTGAGGATCAAATTCCCCTTCCACTGCTGTAATGCCAGCAGCTAATAACGATCTACCAGCTTGAGAAATTGCTACTACTGCCCCCTCATCCACACACAATGTCCCTGCAGGGATCAGACCATATGCGATCCAACGTTTACGGGCAGAAGTTGGTTCTGGTCGTGGTTCAAAGCAAGTACCAATAGGTTCGCCCTGTAATATTTTCTCTATATTGCGAGGGTATTTCCCTTCAGTAATTATGGTGCGGACACCAGCAGCAGTAGCAATTCGGGCTGCGGAAATTTTTGTTACCATGCCACCCGTACCCCACCGAGAACCCTGAGTGCCAGTTTGCACTTGTAGTTCAGCCAATTCCTTGATGTTACTCACCAAAGTGATCGGTTGGGCATCAGGTACGGAACGCGGATCGGCTGAGTAAAGTCGATCTACATCGGTGAGCAAAAATAACCAATCTGCTTCCACTAAGCTGGCAACTAAAGCCGAAAGGGTGTCGTTGTCACCAAATTTCAGTTCCTCTACTGCCACCGTATCATTCTCATTCACCACTGGAATGACTCCCAGTGCCAATAATTCCTTGAAGGTGTTGTAGATGTTGAGATAGCGGTTGCGCTGTACTAAGTCACTACGAGTAAGCAAAACTTGAGCAATTGGCTGTTGTAGGGTAGTAAATAAATCGTCATACACCCGCATTAACCTGCCTTGTCCTACTGCTGCTACTGCTTGTTTCAGTGCGATCGCCTTGGGGCGTTCAGTTAAGCCCAACCTTGCACAGCCCACCCCCACAGCACCGGAGGAAACCAAAATCACCTGATGACCAAGACCGCGCAAGTCAGAAAGGGTTTCCGCTAAGGTAGCAATAGTGGAAAGCGCTAACTGTCCTGTTTCTGGTCTGGTCAAGCTAGAAGTCCCAATTTTGACAACAATTTTTTGAGGCATCAAGAGGAAGATGGGGAGTGGGGAACTGGGGATAAGGGGGAGTCGAGGGTGGAAAACTTGGGAAATCAGGTGTGGGGAAATCTTGAATTCCCTACTCCCCACTCCCTAAACTGTAAAGCGCCAGTCCTTCTATAAATGAAGGCTGACGCTTTACGAATTTATCTTGACTTACTATTGGTTGGGTCTTTATTTGGCTGACCCCATATTATTTATACTCATCATGATCCCCGATTTCTGAATCAAACAAAGATTTTTTAATGTTTTTTTTATATTTAGTTTCCTGAAGGTTTATCAAATTTTGTTAATCTTCGTCTTTTGGGAGTGATAGAGGCTCCCAAAATTTCAGATGCCCAAACTTCAAAGTTGCGGATTGGATGGGAACGAAGTGCAGCATCTGGATGAAGGATTGGTTCAACCAAAATGGTAAACATCCCCAGACGATTACCTGCTAACACATCAGTAAATAAGCGATCGCCCACCATACCCACGCTTGTTACTGGCAGATTCATCGTCTTAAGTGCTGCCCTGATCTTGCGACCCGAGGGCTTGGCTGCACCCAAGAAGTAAGGTAGGTTGAGGGAGCGAGCAATGGAACCTATTCGGGCTTCACTCAAGTTATTGCTTACCAGCCACAGTACCGTACAAGAGCGGATTTGCTCTACCCACTGTTGCAGTTCTGGAGAAGCCGACGCTACTCTGATTGGAACCAAAGTTTCATCCACATCCAATACCAGCCCCTTCAACTCGTATTTTCTAATAATGTCTGGTGTGAGGTTCAAAACTGAACCCTCCAAAATCAAGTCAGGCTGTAAGATATTGTTCCACTGCATAATTATTTGTCATCTGTCATTTGTCATTTGCTTAATAATAATGATCTACGCAAATCCCTCCAATTCAAAATTTGCACGATTTGTTCCTGCTTTTTCCAAATATCGACTGATTTGCTGATCTGCTGTTCTTCGGGAGTATGAATATAGTTAGTTGGGTTGGGGTAGCGCAACCCAACCATACCCAGCCAAGATCCGCTTGAACTCTAAGGGTTAATAGCCGCAGATCCAATAGAAATGGCTGCTGACAAATTTTTTGCTAAAAGCTCATGTTGATAGCAATGATCTTATTCGGCTTCATTAAACAGTTTGTCATCACGAAACAGGCTTTCTTCTAAATCCGGTTGGACTTCGCGAAACTCCTCTGGAGAGAGTAATTCAGGGTTACCTGTTTTCGACATTCGTGCAAAGAACAGCAGTGGATCGAGAGGAGTGTAAATAGCATACTCCTGATCCTCATGGTAAAAGCTAGCTAGTAGCTGTAATTGCTCTGGCTCTAAATCAGCCCCTTCATCTTCAATTTCTAAGGTAAAGAGTTCTGACTCCTCTACTGGCGGTAATTCACCAGCAACAGTGAGAGCATAAGCAGTATTTTTGAGAATCAGGTTCTGTTCAGATAATACGGCTTGGGCAATGCCAAAAATTTGGTCAATTGTGGCATCATCTTCTACCAGAATGGCTTCTTCGTCGTCGCCGTCACCTTGCCAAGCAAAGATTTCCACAGGTGAGTCAACAGGAAGCAGTAAAACGTATTCTTGGCCATGCACAGAGAGTGAGTTCTCAATGTAACATTCGAGCGCTCGCCCTTTGTCATCCGTCAAAGTGATGGAGCCGGCATGAGCGTTATCATTATCATTTTCTTCAGGAAATTGAGGGGGAAACATAGCCGTGGTGTGGGACTTTATAATTACCAGCAACTGTGGAAATCGCTTAACTGTTTTTTGACAGCTAATGTCAATCAAGGAGCAGTAAATCTGGCTTAATCAGTTTCAGAATATCATGCTCAAAGGTAGCATCATTCAGTGGATATTGTTGGGGCTTTCAGATCTAGCTCGCTTTGCATCTAACCATTGTTGTAAAATCAGAGATGCTGCTTTACGGTCAATTAAACCTTTATTACGCGATGGTGAACGGTTCTCAGCTATTAGCAACTGCTCTGCTTGAAATGAAGTTAATCGCTCATCTACATACTCCACAGGCAGTTTTAGAGCTTTAGCAACTCGGGTAGCAAACTTTTGTACTTGACGCGCTTGAAATCCCAAAGAACCGTCCATTGAATAAGGTAACCCGACCACCAGTACTTGCACTTGACGTTCATTAACCAGTTGGCTGAGCTGCTCAACATCTTTTTCAAAAGATGTGCGCTCGATGGTAGTGATCCCGGTGGCGATCAAACCAGTGCGATCGCACCCTGCCACACCAACACGCTTACTACCGACATCTAATCCCAGAGCCGAAATAAATGGCTTAGATTGATACTTTTCGCTTTTGGTAGATAAGGGGACAAGAAGGGTTGGAGACAAGGGGGAAAATGGTTCTTGTGTTCCTTTATCGCCTTCTCCCCTTGTCTGTTGCTCTTCTTGTCCCTTGGCAAAAATCACGTGACTACTCCTGAGGTGCATCAGATGATTCTGACTGACGAGAGCCTTCTACACTACACTTGTGTAAAGGAAATGCAACAGTTTCTTTAGATGAATTGGGTTTTGCTGCTCTATCTGGAGACACCTGCTGTCTTTGTTGTAACCATGACATACCGCCTGGTATTGGTTTACGTGCTGGTTGCAAACCCTGTAGCATCTCAGGCAGTTGGATTCCTTCTAAAGAGACAAATTTAGACTCTCTGACCTTATGCCATACTGAGCGAGACATGATTAGGGTGTGTTCTATACGACTTGCCCCTATTTGCTCCAAATATTCTTCTCCCTCTGGCTGATAGTCTGCTGAAGCCAACTGCAAAGCTTGCTTGGGAAAATCCTGAGCAATGCGAGCCAGTTGGGATAGTAACTCCGGATACAGCCAAGTGTAGGCAGGGTGAACAGTCAACATTGCTACATGTGGTTCTTGACCTTTGCGGTCTAGGGTAATCTGAAAATAGCCGATCGCTGCTTTGCGTTGTGGTTCAAACACGTAGCCACTTACGACTTCTATTTTGCATGCCCACTGCCGCATAGCATCAGTTAAAGCAATTAACAGGCTGGTTTTAAAGTCTTGGGTTTGACGGTCAAAGACCTGTCGCACTAAAGGCGGCATTGATGCAGTATCTAGTTGGTACAGCAACTGGGCGTCAGCATTACTTACAGGCAGTAGGTTTGGCAAGTCTGGCTCTGAACATGCCAGTTCAGCCAGTAAATCTGACTCAATTTCCCAGTATGTCATTTCTGCTAAGCGCTGGAATCCATTTCGTCGATAAAGTGCCAGTGCTTCCGTGTCATTGATATTAACTTCCAATATCCAAGTGCGAGCCTCCAAAATCGACTCAAAGCAATGACGCAAAAGTTGTGAACCAATCCCTTGTTTGTCAACGGCACGTTCTATCACCACACGTTCCACACGCCAAGTCGTGCGCGTACGGTTAAATGGCGACACTTTGATCATCCCTAGGAGTACACGCCCCTGTTCTGCTACATAGGCACAAAAATGGTACTTGAGCGGGTTAGGAAACCAACTCAAAAACTTAAGTAACCCGTACCAACGGCGTAGCCATTGCATCTGCCGTGTAGCAACACTAGCTCCCTTGGGGGTGTGGGCTGCAAATGACTCTTGATGTAAGCGGTCAATTCCGTCTAAGTCCCGATATTGGACTGGTCGGATGATAACGCTGAGATTTCGGGAAAGTAATGAAGTCATTTTCATTCAAGCCGCCATTCAGCCTTAAGTAACTGGAACATAGGAACTGCTCCCATTATCTTAACGGCTTTCTGCACTCTACCATTAAGTCAAAAGGGTGATTTTCATAACTTAAAGATTCAAAAAACTCAAAAAGATTTAGAAAACTTAAAAAGCATAGCCGCTGAGAACGTCTGTCTTCCGTTGACTCAACACAATCTGCTTTCATTTTATTTTATTTAACATTATTTAACATTCGGGCTAAATCTAAAGAGTTTGCCGAGAGACCAATTTTTCAAAGTTGGCCTGAGTTTGATGGAGTAATTGCTCTCGGCTATCTTCTATAGATTGCTTTTGCTTAAGGGATGGAACCAGATTACGAGCTTGTAGAGCCATATGAAGCTGTAAATGGGCGACGTATTCACTAAAGTCTTCACGTGCTACACCCGCACTCGTGAATAAAGTTGATTCCACTGCCACTGTTTTCTCCTTAATACTAAATGCGCTATCGCTTTACCTTATGGAAACTTATCACGTTGTTTTGCGAATATTTTTAGTTCGCAATGAAGTTTAACGATTAGTGGGGTGTGGGGAGTGTGGGGGGTGTGGGGAGTAAAAAAGGCTTTGTGTCTAGCTTTTAGACAAAAGTATTGTACTTTACTAGGACTTACGCATTGACAGAAATCCTCAGATATGATGTAGGAATTAAGAGCGCCTCAACGTTCGATTTTTCCACATTGGGAGAGTGTTCCCGTCTACCGTAGGGGCGTATTGCAATACGCCCCTACAAGTCGGAAACGACCATTATCCGTTAATATACATGACGTTCAATTTGAGAGCGTGCGTAAGTCCTATGTACTTACTTGCAATCTGCTGTATCTCGCCTTACGGAACGGCAATTACGTATTTCGTAGCAGTCTTCTCACTCGGGGAGGCGCAGTCATGCGAACGAGTATCATTACGTTAGTGTGTTAGCGTTAGCGCAGCGTTAGCGAGGAACGAGCGTCGGAACGAGCGTCGGAACGAGCGTCATTCTGCACAGCAGCACTAGTAACTGCCTCTTGAGGTGCTTTTACAGGCGGCACATAGGGCTTTTCTGCACCCTGTGCGAGATATTCGGCTAGCTGAGATTCTATTTGCTCGCGGACGATTTGGCGGTACTCTAAGAAATGCTCATTGTGGGCACAGGTGTCAAGATAAAGCTCAAAAGCTCTGGGGTTGCGCCTAATTATGCTGAACAAGTGATGCCAGAACTTCCAGCGTGTTTCCCGTTTGACCCCTTGTCGCCAGATAATAATTAGGAAAGCCTTCAAAACCACCCACTCTGGCATCTTAAACGGCTGAGTCCAACTTGGACTGCCGATCATGAGGAAGCAACGGTAGGTGCGATCCAAGTATTTTACAGGGTCGTATAAAGCACAAAATGCCTCAGTGTATTCTCTGGCAATGTCTTCCAGCGGACGGGTGGGGATGAAGTTCATCAAAGTCGTCTGGTTGATATTACCATCTTTATTTTCCCGCAGTCGGCCCTCTTGATTAAGGCGATGCCAAAGTGCCGTGTGAGGAAGCGCTTGCAACATGGCAAAGGTAGTAGACGGAATTGCTGCTTTTTCGGCAAAGCGGACAATGCGATCGCCTGCGCCTGTTTTTTCGCCATCAAACCCAATAATAAACCCAGCCATTGGACGCAACCCAGCTTTGATGATGCTTTCCACAGCCTCAGTCAGAGAGTTGCGAGTATTTTGAAACTTCTTCGTCATCTGCAAACTTTCCTCATCCGGCGTTTCTATTCCCAAAAACACCGCTTTAAAGCCGCACTCAACCATTAACTCCATCAATTCTGGGTCTTGTGCTAGGTCAATTGAAGCTTCAGTGTCAAAATGGAAGGGATATTTGTGTTCTGCCATCCAGCCTTTTAACTCCAGCAACAAAAATTTGACATTACGCTTGTTGCCGATAAAGTTGTCATCCACCATGAAAACACCACGCCGCCAACCCAACTGGTAGAGGTAATCTAACTCTGCTAACAGTTGTGCTGGTGTCTTGGTACGAGGTTTCCGACCGTAAAGAACAATAATGTCGCAAAATTCGCACTGAAAAGGACAACCCCGCGAAAACTGAACCGACATCATGCTGTAGGCATCAAATTCTAGCAAATCAAACCGGGGTATTGGTGTGGTTGTCACGTCAGGTTTTTCTGTAGCGCGGAAAGTCCCAGAGGTGTCACCCCGTTCAATTGCTGCAACAAACATTGGTAGTGTAATTTCTCCTTCATCTAGAATGAGAAAATCTGCTCCTACTTTCTCAACTTCATCTGGTACTGAGGTTGGGTATGGACCCCCTACCGCAACTAACTTACCACGTTGCTTTGCTTCCTGGATTTGCTCAAGTAAATCTTCTTTTTGGACTATCATGGCAGAGAAAATGACCACATCTGCCCATGCCCATTCTGACTCTGTTGCTGGTCGGATATTGCGATCAACTAGTTTAAATTCCCATTCTTGAGGCAGAATAGCCGCTACGGTTACCAAACCCAAGGGTGGCAGCAGAACTTTACGATTAACTAATGCCAATATTTTTTCGTAGGACCAAAAAGTTTTGGGAAATATAGGATAGACCAATAAAACGCGCATTATACAGTCAAATCTCTCTGGTGGGATGGATAACAACTAATTAATACAAGACGGAGTCAAGACCTATTTTGGTTCCTATAACTTTTCTTAACTTCTGAGAAACTCATTACCTCAAATGTAAAGGCTGAAACTACCAAAAAACGTTGACATTTATGAGCTATGGAAAATTGAATGCAAAGCAAAATGATAAGCGAGTCTATATCAACTCGCTTATCCAAAGAATGGTAAAATCCCCTGACCTGGGCTGGTCTTGTGAGATAATCTTCTGAACGGGATAGTGGCGATCGCCATCGCTACTTCACCAATATAGTAACCATACTAGCCCAGAAACAGGCTTAAAGCAAAGAGTGAGACTTCGGTTTTAGCTGTCAAGGGTACTATCGATTATACCAAGTTTCTCTACATCAGTAACGGGTGGTGCGCCGCCAGTGGGGCGCTTTCAAGAAACATGGGGTGTGGGGTGTGGGGGAGCAGGGGAGCAGGGAGGATTTAAGGAGGTGTTTCTTTCATTCATAGCAGGTGGCGCGCCGCCCGTGGGCCTGCTTTCAAGAAATATATTTTATAACCCTTATATAGCAAGGCTTTCAGGGAATGAAGCAAAATGTGTTTCTTTTATATGTTGCTAATAGCGATAGCGCAGCGCTGCCGCAAGGCTGATCGCCGCTAGTTGGAGGCTTATAAGTAGCAACTGCTACTTATAAAGGCGATCTCTATTCCGTTAAGGCGATCGCTTTTTTCTGCACCATGCACCATAAGTTGTGTATGATACACGACATGCTTTTTGAAAAGGTATGGCTAATGGGTCAAAAATTACCTCATTCTGATTATCGCGACATACAAATTGCTCAGCTAAAAGCAGAACTAGAGCGTGCTTATCAAATCATTGACCATCTCCGGTGGGAAAAGACTCACTTTCAAAAAGTGCGTACAGACACCTTCCAAAATGGCGATCGCCGTTTAGAGACACCCCTCAATCAGAGGGGATCCCACACACCTCTACAAAGAAATCCGGATTCACGCTTAAAAAATAGATCCCCACACCCACTTGTAAAAAAAAAAGTACGAAAACGCAGACAGCCTGTACCTCAAAGTTCCGTTAGTCAACTCTCTTATCTGCTGTTTGTTACCATAGTAACTGCCATTACTGCCGGCTTGATCTTATTTGTGGCAGGAGGAATTATTCGTTCAAAACCTGCGCCAGTCAGCGATCCCACTCCAACACCATCTGTCTCCCAAATCCCACAAGCTTCTAATCCTCCGGCACGTCCTGCTTGGGCTATAGCCGAATCATTACCTGCCCCCTCTCGTCAACTAGATCGGGATATTTCAGAAATTGCCTACAACCTTCAAACACCTCCAGAGTTGATCTACAGCCAACATCTGCAAACAATAGTTGATGAGGTTGTTGCTTTTGCCGCTGCTCATAGGTTTCCGAAAAAGTCTTTATCAATTACCTTAATAGATCCAAAAACTGGTGAAACTGCGGGCTATCAGCAACATGAACTGATATACCCAGCGAGTGTGGTCAAAATGTTTTGGATGGTAGTTCTGTATGCCCAAATAGAAGGAGGTTTCTGGGCATCAGAACAAGATTTTTATCCATATATCGCTAAGATGATTGAGGAGTCTAACAACGATGCGGCAAGCTTTATTCTTGACGAAATTACGAGGACGGAATCTCTACCAGAGCTTAAGAGTGAAGAATTAGACAAGTGGGTTAATAAACGCCTACAACTGAGTCGATTTTTCCAGCAGGCAGGCTATCAAAATATTATTGTCAGCCAAAAGACATTTCCAATTTACTACCTCAAAGCTAATGAACCTATAGGTAACGATTCGCGGCTCCAAAAAATTCTGCAGCAGCAAAATAAGCCCTTTCGGAATCTGATCACAACTGAACATGCTGCCAGACTCATGTATGAAATCTGTTACACAGGGCAGGCTGTTTCAAAAGCAGCCAGCCAAAAAATGTGCGGCTGGTTAAAAAGGGATTTAAATCCTGCAGTTTGGGACAAACCAGCACAAGAAGGTCTGGAATTTAACCCTGTCAGATCCTTTTTTGGCGAGTCTTTAACTAACACTGGTGCGCAGTTATACTCCAAGGCTGGTTGGACTTCTCATGCACGACACGAGGTAGCACTTGTGACAACGCCAGACGGTCGAACTGTTTATATTTTGGCTATTTTTGGTGCTGACAAAGCATATGCCCAAGATGGGAAAATTTTTCCAAAAATGTCTCATTTAGTGTATGATCGGATGACCGCTCGCACTTTGTCAGCAACCCCGCTCTGAATAGACGCGGCTTCGAGCGAAATAACGACAGATTAAACTTTTGCAGATCCTCTCATTGACTTCTCCCGGCAATGAATGCGACCGGGATTCTAAGCGGATGTTGCTACGTGGGCTGAAGCCACACTTCGCAACTTTGTGCGAAATGTTTTCTTCAGATCATGGAACAAATCATACCGATGTGGGACA
>Ga0116229_10012355_pt1 | contig 12321 bp, 8 predicted proteins | sample S1TSphgellanicum_3_FD_87313 | JGI IMG/M metagenome (GOLD analysis project Ga0116229, IMG submission 87313) | Host-associated microbial communities from peat moss isolated from Minnesota, USA - S1T2_Fc - Sphagnum magellanicum MG | ecosystem: Host-associated > Plants > Peat moss > Unclassified...
CGAAAGGCGTTGCCTCGCATAGTTCGAATCCGTTGTAAACGCCCCATAGGCCGGAAAGTGTGGCCGCCAATGCGGCGCGAATCAAAAATCCCGCACGGCCAGAGTCTTGTAAAAAAACCGGATTGATGTCCGGCGTGTTGACGAAAAAATGCGGGCGAAAAAAATCTTTTGGTGCCGTGGTGTTCAGTTCGATGAGATAGTCTTCAAGTTCCGCCTTGGTATTGCGCCAGGTGAAATAGGTGTAGGATTGCGAAAAGCCGATTTTGGCGAGGCGGTACATTAATTTGGGGCGCGTGAACGCTTCGGCCAGAAACACCGTGTCCGGGTGGCGGGCGCGGATGTCGCCGATGAGCCATTCCCAGAAAGGCAGCGGTTTTGTGTGGGGGTTGTCGACGCGGAACAGGCGCACGCCCTGGTCGACCCAAAATTGCAGGACGTCGCGCAGGGCAATCCATAGCGATGGTTTCGCGCCATCAGTATAAAAATCGACGTTGACAATGTCCTCGTATTTTTTGGGTGGGTTCTCGGCGTAGCGGAGAGAGCCATCGGGCCGCCAATCAAACCATTCAGGGTGTTCTTTTAGCCAAGGATGATCCGGCGCGCATTGAATTGCGAAATCCAGCGCCAATTCCACGCCATGCGCGGCCGCGGCGTCGCGCAGCGCGTGGAAATCCGCGAGCGTGCCGAGTTCAGGGTGAATGGCGTCATGGCCGCCTTCCGCCGCGCCGATGGCATAGGGGCTACCGGGGTCATCAGGTGAGGGGGTGAGGGTGTTGTTGCGGCCTTTGCGGTTGGTGCGGCCAATCGGGTGGATGGGCGGAAAATACAAAACATCAAACCCCATGCCGGCGATGCGGGGCAGTTGGGTGATGACATCGCGAAAAGTCCCGTGCCGGTTTTTTTCGCCGCTCTGGCTACGGGGGAAAATTTCGTACCAGTTGGCGAAGCGCGCACCCAGGCGTTCGGCATCCACCATGACTTCGCCAGATTGCACGCGGAATTTTTTTAAATCGGCGGCGCGGATCAGTGCGGCGGTTTCCTCGCGCAAAAGCATTGTCCGCTTGCCATCGTCATTCGCCGCGTCTAGATCTTTGAGCAAGGCTTTCAGCGCTTTTCCGGTTTTGTTGAGCCCGGCCTTTGCGGTTTCCCGGAGGAGCAAAATACCTTCTTGAAGTTCGAGATGCGTGGGCACACCGGCGGCGTGTTTTTTGGTCAATTCGTCGATAAAAGTTGCAAAACCATCCTTCCAGGCGGAGATCGCGAAAACATAGCGGCCAAGGCGGGGCAGCGGAAATTGGCCGCGCCATTCATCATTGCCTAAAAATTCCATCGGCGCAGATTGCCACTCTTTCTCGTCGACCGGGCGCCACAAAATTTCCGCCGCCAGCTTGTCATGCCCGTCGGCAATTATATTGGCCTCAACCAGAACCTCTTCGCCCACAACGCGGCGGACGGGGAATTGGCCGTCGTCGATTTTCGGAGAAATTCCGTCGATGGCGATGCGCGGCGCATCGCAATCGGGTTTCGACGGGGTTCCCAAAAAAGTAATCGGCTTATCCAAAATCACCTCGCATAACCGCACGCCGCCCGGCGGCAGGGTCATTGTGGAAGACGCCGTGATGTTTCCGCCCTCGCCGTCAATTTCTAGCAATCTGGCACCAGAATTGCCGAGTCGGGCGAGAAAAAAAGAGGCGGAAGCGGCGGCGGGCTGGGTTAAGGATGCATTGGCGGCGAAAACGAAGGCGGTGGCACCATCACGCCGGACCAAAATAGCGATTGCCGCGCCGGCGGAGGATGCAAGGCGGGCGCTGGCTGGGCTTTGGAGGGCTGGGTAGCGGGCGCGAAACCCGTTCAACGCGGTGACTTCCTCGGTCAGGTCAAAAGTTTCGCCCAGTTCAAAGCCCAAAGGCATCAGCCAGCCATGACTGTACGTCGCGGCGAGGCTGAGGGCGCGGCGGCGTGCTTGTTCGTCCCGTGGCCAAGGCGCATCGACAGGCGCGGCAAGCGCAATGGCGGGGCCAATTTGCGCGATGCGCGCCGCGTCGTCATCCAGCCAGGGGGCGGAAAAATCCCACCAGCAGGAGGAGGAAATTCCGTAATCAAACAGGCCGGCGAGCGATGCGATGGCTTCGGGTGCGGCGCCGGGGGTGTAGGCGAAAAATTTTACACTCACGTCGCGGGCACGCGCCGATTCAATCAGCCGCGCCCATACGGAAGCAGGCACGGTTGCTGCCGACAGGCAGAGAAAAGCGCCCACCCCGTCTTCCTGCCAGGCGGCGATTCGGGCATCCCACCATCCCACCGCCTCGTCATTGGCGGCGAGGTAGAAAAACCGCGGGCCATCCGGCCCTGGCACAAACCAGCCGGGATGCTCGTGCGGCAGAGCAGACTCCGCATCCACGACGGTGATATCGAGGTCGAGAATGACCTTCATATCCCCGGCCATTTCGCAAATCTGGCGGACCCGGTGCGCGGCCTCCAGGCCAAGGCCAAGCGCGTTAAAACCCATGGCACGGGCGCGGGCAATTTCCGGCTCAGTGCCCTTCATTGCACAAATGGCGGGGCAGGCGCGGTCCAAGGCGGCAATTTCGGCTGGAAAGTTTTTGCGCCCGCGCGGCGTTGAGTCCACAATCCCGGCGCGGGATTTCGTGGCGCGGCGGGGCCTTGTGCTGGTTGTGCCTATGCTGTCGGGCATCAGGGCGGCGCTGGTTCTTTAAGGTGGTCCAGAAACATCTCGCAAAAGCGGCGCGCCGTGGTGTGGCGCACCTTGGTGAGCAAGGCAGCGTGGCGGGCCTGACGTTCCGGCAATTCCATCGTCAGCGCCTGGTGAATGGCTTCCGCTACCTCATCCGGGTCAAAAGGGTTGACGATCAGCGCTTCGGTCAGTTCATCCGCGGCGCCGGCGAAGCGGGAGAGCACGAGCACGCCGGGGTCATCACTATCCTGCGCGGCCACGTATTCTTTCGCCACCAGGTTCATGCCATCGCGCAAGGGGGTCACCAGCCCCACGCGGGCACGGCGGTAAAAACCGGCAATCGCGTTGCGTTTTACCGCATGGGTCATGTAGCGCAGCGGCACCCAGTCAAAATCCGAGAACTCGCCGTTAATGTCGCCAGCCCGGCGGTCCAACTCACGCCGCAGGGACTGGTAGGAGCCAACTTCCTGGCGCGAGCGGGCGGCGATTTGTAGAAAATTCACCTGGCGTAGATGCTGCGGGTAAGCGTAGAGCAGCCGGCCGAACGCGTCGAAGCGTTGCGGCAGGCCTTTGGAATAATCCAGCCGGTCAACGCCGAGTACCAAGGCGCGGTCTTCCAGGCTTTCATTCAGCCGCTTGGCATCCCCGGTCATTTCAGCGCGGCGGGCGAGACGGGTGAATTTGTCCGCGTCTATGCCGATGGGTGTGAGGACCGCATGCACGGAATGGTTCGCGAAATTGTATCGCCCGTCCCGGCTGGCGATGATGTTCAAAAATTCTTTTATGCAATCCAGAAATGCCAGGCGGTCACGTTCGGTTTGAAAGCCCACCACGTCGCAGGCGGAAAGCCCTTCCAGCAATTGCGCGGCCGGCGGCAGCACTTCCAGCAAGGCTGGCGGCACAAACGGAATGTGCATGAAAAAGCCGATACGGTTGGTAACACCCAGGGCACGCAGCTCGGTTGCCATCGTCATCAGCTGGTAGTCGTGAATCCAGATGAGATCATCGGGTTTCAAAAGCGGGAGCAGGGCTTTTGCGAAGGCTTTGTTGACGGCGCGGTAGGATTCGTAATCCGTCCGGTTGAACATGATCAACCCGGCGCGGAAGTGGAAGAGCGGCCAGAGCGCGCCATTGGCGAAGCCATTATAAAAGCGGGAATAATCACGCTCGCCAATGTCGATGGTGGCGTAGGTTACACCGTCGGACTCTGTCTGCTCCGCGGTCTCGGAAGTTTCGTGGCCGCGCTTGCCGCTCCAGCCGAACCAGATGGAGCCAGGTGTCGCCGCATCGGCAAGGGCAACGGCGAGGCCGCCCGCCGTGGCGCCTTTTTCGTGCGGCGCTGGCACGCGGTTCGAAACGATGACGATTCGCGCCGCGACACCGGCACTGGCCGGCTTCGATGTCTTGTCCAACACATTACCCCGAGCCGCCATTTTGCTCATCACAAGCTGATTCACCTTCGGCCCCCAAAATTTTAGCCTAGCCGCCGATAAGCCCGCTGCAATGCGTGATGCGGCATTTGCTGAACGTCCCCGGCACCCGGCACAAACTTGCATGATTACCGAAAACCATATCGGGCATTGAAAAAAGCGTTCAATGTTCCTTACCAACTTTCAATAAACTAGGCACAACCTGGGATAGCCAGCTTGCACCGCAAAACGTTCTTGACCAAAACCAATCCGGAAAAGATACCGGATATATGAGCGTACAGCGCGTGATCCGGCAGCGGCGGCAATACAACCAATGGGTGGGCAACCAGACCCTGGAGGATTTCGCCCTGCGCTTTACGGCGCAAAAGGCAAGGCGCTGGTCGGCTTTCCGGGTGGGCAATACCGCGCTCGGCGCTGTCTCCTTTTTGGCCTGCGAGGCGATTGGCGGTTCCATCACCCTGGCTTTTGGTTTTGCCAACGCCATGGCCGCCATTATCGCGACCGGCGTGGTGATGTTTTTGATCGGTCTGCCGATCTGCCTTTCCGCCACCCGCAACGGCGTGGACGTGGATTTGCTCACCCGCGGCGCGGGGTTTGGGTATATCGGGTCGACGATTACCTCGCTGATCTACGCGACCTTCACCTTCATTCTGTTTTCCATCGAGGCCAGCATCATGTCCGCCGCCATTACCATGGTGGTGGGGCTGCCCCTTTGGCTCGCCAATATCATCTCGGCGGTGGTGGTGATCCCGATTGCGGCCTTTGGCATCCGCGCCATAAGCCGCATGCAATTATGGACGCAGCCGATCTGGCTTGCGCTACAATTCGGCCCGCTTTTGTATCTGGCCTGGCAGGGCCTGCCGGATTTTGGCGCCTGGACGCAGTTTACCGGCGGCGGCGGGCAGAACGAGTTTGCGCTCCTGCCTTTTGGCATGGCGGCCTCCATACTTCTATCGCTGTTGCCGCAGGTGGGGGAGCAGGTGGATTATCTACGATTTTTACCGGACCGCGCGCGCACAGGCAGGGCCGCCTGGTGGGGGGCGATGCTGTTCACCGGACCAGGCTGGGTTTTTACCGGGTGTGCTAAAATCGCCGCCGGATCCTTTCTCACCTATCTGGCGCTGGAACGCGGTGTCGCGTGGAGCGATGCCGCGCAGCCGGCGACCATGTACCGGATTGCTTTTACCGAGGCATTCCATAACCCGGTTCTGGCATCCTGCCTGATGCTGATTCTGGTGGTGACGGCGCAGATAAAAATCAACACCACCAACGCCTATGCGGGGTCCATCGCCTGGTCGAATTTTTTCTCGCGGCTCACGCATAGCCATCCAGGACGTGTCGTCTGGGTGGTGTTCAACGTGCTGCTCGCACTTCTGCGCATGGAAATCGGCATTTTCCGGGTCATCCAGAGTATTCTTGGCCTTTATGCGAATTTCGCGGTGGGGTGGATGGGGGCACTTGCCGCCGACCTGATCATCAACAAGCCGCTGGGCTTGAGCCCGCCCGGAATAGAATTCAAGCGCGCGCATCTTTATGACATCAACCCGGTGGGCGTGGGGGCAATGGCGCTTTCCGTGCTGGTTTCCACATCCATGAGTTTTGGCCTGTGCGGCGATACGGCCCGGGCGCTTGCCCCATTTGCCGGGCTCGTGGTGGCGTTCGCGGCGGCGCCCGGCATCGCTTATCTCACCGGCGGCAAATACTATTTGGCCAGGCGGGATACGGCAAAAGGGAATATTTGTGTCGTCTGCGAGACGGAGTTTGAGACGCCCGACATGGCGTTCTGCACGGCCTATGCGGGGAATATCTGCTCGCTTTGCTGCTCGCTGGATGCGCGCTGCCACGACCTTTGCAAACCCCGAAGTAAAATTTCGGACCAACTTGCGGATCTTTTAAAGCCGGCGGTGCCGAAAATTTTGCAGGCGCGGGTTGACAGGCGGGTCTACCCGTTTGGCGGTGTTTTGCTGCTTTTTACCCTGACCATTGCGGCGGTGCTGAGCCTGATTGGCTTTGAGTATGACGCGATTGCGCCGGGGTCGCGCGCTGTGATTCAAAACACGCTGCTCGTTGTGTTTTTAGTCCTGTTCATCCTGGCCGCCATGGCCGCCTGGCTGCTGGTGCTGGCCCAGGCCAGCCGCCGCGCGGCGGAGGCGGAGACCGCGCACCAGACGGCGATGCTGATGGACGAAATCGCGGCGCATGAACGCACGGATGCGGCGCTTGAGAAAGCCAAGGCGGTTGCCGAATCAGCCAATACCGCAAAAAGCCGGTATATCGTGGGCGTGATTCATGAAATTCGCGCGCCGTTGAACGCGATTTTTGGCTACGCGCAGTTATTGGAACGCGGTAGCACGTTGCGTCCGGAAGACGCGGTGCGGACCATCCGGCGCTCGGCCGAGCATTTGTCCAATCTTGTTGATGGGCTGTTGGATATATCGCAGATTGAAACCGGCTCTCTGCAACTGCACCGGGACAGGGTGAATTTTCCAGAATTTTTGGACCAGATTGCCGACATGTTCCGGCTTGCCGCCGCCGCCAAGGGCATTGGTTTTTTTGATGAGCGGCCGGAAAAACTGCCGCAATTTATTCATACCGATGAAAAGCGGCTGCGGCAGATTTTGATTAATCTTTTGTCCAACGCGATTAAATACACCGATCGCGGCAGTGCGACGCTGCGGCTAAAACTGCGCGGCCAGGTGGCCGAGTTTGCAGTGATCGATACCGGGCACGGGATACGGCCGGAGGATATCGAGACGATTTTTGAGCCTTTCGAGCGCGGCCATATGGCGGCGGCAAATGCTGTGCCGGGCACCGGGCTGGGACTGACGATTTCCAAGTTGTTGACGCAAATTCTCGGGGGCGAGATTTCAGTGGAGAGTACGCCGGGTGAGGGCAGTATTTTTCGCGTGCGCATGCTGCTTTCCGAAGCCCAGGGCGTGCGGCTAGCGGCACCTGAACGCCGCATCACGGGTTATGCTGGGCCTCGCTTACGCATTCTGGTCGCCGATGACGATGCCGACCATGTTGATTTTCTCTGCGAAATTCTGCGCCCGCTGGGATTTATTCTCTTCACCGCGAAAGATGGGGCCACCTGCCTGACACTGGCGGAAGACGTTTTGCCGGACCTTGTGATTCTGGACATCGCCATGCCCGGCATGTCTGGCATCGAGGTGGCGCCGAAATTGCGGGCCAAATTGCCGGAAGCAAAAATCATGTTCTTGTCCGGCAATTTCCATGACGCCCCGCGGCTCAAAAATGCGGAGCAAAAACAGGATTACGACGCATTTCTCGCCAAGCCGACGGATGTGCGGGCGCTGCTGGAAAAGCTGCGCGTTCTGCTGGATATTTCCTGGATTTTTGACGCGCCGAAAGCGGCGGCCAAGGCCGTGGCACCTGTGGCGATGACGCGGCCTTCGGCGCAACATATAGTGGATTTGCTGCGGCTTGGCAGGATTGGCTATGTCCGGGGCATCGAATCAAAACTTTCCGAAATCGAGGCGGCGGAGCCGGAGGCCGGCGCATTCTGCGCCTATTTGCGGGATTTTTTGCGCGGCTTTGAGCTGGGACGATACATGGAATGCCTGGAAAACCTCACGGAGCGCGCCGGTGACGACTGAAACCGGGCAGCGCGATACGATTCTGGTGGTGGACGACACGCCGGACACGCTGGGTTTTTTAACCGATGCGCTGGAAAATGCCAATTACACAGTGCTTGTGGCAACGGATGGCGCCAGCGCCATTAAACTTTTAGCGCATGTCACGCCGGATCTGATCCTCATGGATGCGGTGATGCCGGCAATGGACGGGTTTGAGACCTGCCGCAACATCAAGGCCGACGCCTCGCTTGGCCATTTGCCGGTGATTTTCATGACGGGGCTGACGGATACCGAGCATGTGGTGCTGGGGTTGGAAGCTGGCGGGGTTGATTACGTTTCAAAACCAATCGTGGTGGATGAACTGCTGGCGCGCATTCGGGTGCATCTGGCCAATGCGCGCATCGCCAACCGCGCGCGCACGGCGCTGGATGCGACTGGCGGGTTTTTGCTCGCGGCAACCGAGGGCGGAAGGCTGCTCTGGTGCACGCCGCAGGCGGAAAAGCGGCTGGCCAATGCGATAGAAAATTTTTCCGCTCGGGATTTTACGATTCCGGTGGAAAAATCCGTCAAGGTGAACGGCCGGCAGCTAACATTTAACTTTCTCAGCCGCACCGGGCCGGATGAATTTTTATTCCGCCTCACCGAGACCGGCGGTGGCCAGGAGGAAGCGTTTTTACAACAATATCTCTCGCTCACCACGCGCGAGGCGGAAGTACTGATCTGGATCGCGCGTGGCAAATCCAACCGCGATATCAGCGAAATTCTGAACATCAGCCCGCGCACGGTGAACAAGCATCTGGAGCAGATTTTTACCAAGCTCGGCGTGGAAAACCGTGCTTCCGCGGCGGCCCTAGCAGTGGGCGCGCTAGCGACCCGGGCTTAGGGGGCGCAAAACTCGTCCGCGGCGGCCCAGGTTTTGGTGACTTCGAAGAGACGAACATCCAAAATTGCCGGCTTCGTGCAATCAAAATCATTCAATCGCCGGCGGTTATTTTGCAGGAATGGAAGGTGAGTTGTCTCGCCTTGAATTTCGAGTGGCTTGAGGCCGATCATGCAGTCGTCAAGCGGCAGTGCCGGCCGGGGCGCGGGCGGGGCCTGGTAGAATTCTATTCCTGCTCTGGTCCCCCGGAACCAGCGGATTTTTGCGAGCCGAATATCCCCGGCGCCCAATTCAACGGTCACATCACCAGATCCATTCAGCGCCCGCCCAAGCTCGATCTGCGCGCCGCTGAAGGATTCATCAACAATCGCACAGGGTTGCCAGGTTCCCCCGCCGACCAGTTGCAGCCTGGTTGGAACGGTTTTTGTGATACGCGCATATTGTCGCCGGTCGTCATGGGCCTGGACCAATTCAGCTTGCGCCATTTGAAGCCCCTTTTCTGTGAATTTTCCTGTCAGGTCATCATAGGCGCCTTAAAGGCTTACCATTGGCTTAACCGTTCCACCCATTCCATCCCGCGCTGCAAATTTCTTGTAAAACCGCGAACCTTAGCAATAACATGCACATTCCGTGCGCATGGGAGCGTTCCATGGGATATGAGCGCAACACCCGCAAGCCGCCGGTCAATATCAGCCTGAATGAGGCAGGCGCGGGCCTACACGCCCAACCTGCGTGGCACGGTGGAGGAACTTTTGAAAAATTTCGCCGAACGCGACGCCGCGCGCAGGCAGGCCGAGGACACGGCGCTTGCGGAATTGAACGATACAATGAATGCGTTTCACCTGGAGCACGGCATGCTCGGTGACGCGTTTTCGCAGTTGTGAGCGCGCAAAATTCATCCGGGCCATTGACGAGTTTATAAGTCAGGCGCGATGCATGCGCGGCATCCGCAACAGCGCCGCGCAAAAATCTCTGGCAATCCCGGTCTTCGGCGCTCATTCTCCAGTTGTATCGTTGGGAGGGTGGAACATGAACAGCCTGTCCAAGGGCAAAAAACTGCCGCTCGCGGAAACGCAAAGCCAGCCGGCAGCGGATAAAAGCCTTAAAATCGCCCTGGTGTTGCAGGGCGGCGGGGCGTTGGGGGCGTACCATGTCGGCGCGTTCGAGGCGCTGGCGGCGCATGGCTACCAGCCGGATTGGGTGGCCGGCATTTCCATCGGCGCCTTCAACGCCGCCATCATCGCGGGCAATGAGCCTGAGCACAGGCTGGATAGGCTCACCGAGTTCTGGCAAGCCATCTCCTGGCCGGACCTGCCCTATATGCCGCATATGCTGAACCTGCGCATCCTGCACAACAGTTTTAGCAATGGGGAGGCGCTGACCATTGGGCAGCCGAATTTTTTCTCGCCCCGCCTGGTAAGCCCTTATTTGCTGCCAAAGAGCCCGCCGGAGGCGCTGAGTTTTTATGACACCAGCCCGATGCGGGCCACGCTGAAGCGCTTTGCCAATTTCGGCCGGATTAACGCGCAGCGCACGCGCCTGACTCTCGGCGCTACCAATATCTCGACCGGCAATCTCGAATTTTTTGACAATCACGACCCCAAGGACCTTCCGATTGGCCCGGAGCATGTGCTGGCAAGCGGCTCCCTGCCACCAGGCTTTCCCGCGACAGAGGTGAAAGGAAACGTTTATTGGGATGGGGGCTGCGTTTCCAACACGCCGCTGGAGGCGATTGCCGCCGGCCAGGGCGCCGAGCCGCTATTGGTCTTCGTGATCGACCTTTGGAGTGCGTCCGGCAAGCCGCCGGAAACGATGAACGAACTCGCCTGGCGCGCCAAGGAAATTCAATATGCCGGACGCACCGCGCGGGATGTGAACGTGGTGGAAACCGCGGCCAACCACGCCCATGCCGCCGGCATCGCCAAGGCCGCCGGGCTGCCGGAAATGGACGGGCTGCCGGATGCGCCGGTGCTCAGGCAAGGCAAGCTTGAAATCGTCCACATCATCTACCACCCTGGCCCGGACCAAATTCCGAACAGCGATGCGGAATTCTCTCGCCTTTCCATCGCCGTGCGCCGCGAAGCAGGACGGTTGGATATGGAAAAAGCGCTGACCGATGCGCCCTGGACGAAACCCCTGCCCGCCTACCAGCGCGCCCGGGCGCATAAGATAGAGGGCACGCATCTCTCCCCCAGCCTGTTCGTGTGAAGGTCAGATATTCACCAGATGCGCGATTTCCGCCGCGGATTCATCCGCCGTATTGCCCTCGCGGACGATCTGGCCGCGCTGCATTACGTGGTAGCGCTCCGCGAAGGACCAGGCGAAATCCAGATATTGCTCGACGATCACGATGGTCACGCCAAGTTCAGTGCGGATGCGCCGCAGCGCGTGTTCGATCTGCTTGACGACGGAGGGCTGGATGCCTTCGGTCGGCTCATCCAGCAGCAGAAGCGAGGGCTGGCCGGCCAGCGCGCGGCCAATGGCAAGCTGCTGCTGCTCGCCGCCGGAAAGCAGCCCGGCCTTTCGGTTTTTGATCTGGGTCAGTTTCGGAAACAGATCAAAAATATGGCTGGCGATGCCAGATTCTTTCAACGCCCGCCGGCCGCTGAGCGCCGCCAGCCCGACGGTGAGGTTTTCCATCACCGAAAGCTGCGGGAAGACATGCCGGCCCTGCGGCACGTAGCCGATACCGGCACGGGCGCGGCCATGCGCCGCCATGCCGGAAACATCCGTGTCCTTAAACGTGATTTTTCCGCCGGTGAGTTTTTGGACGCCAACGATGGTGTTGAGGAGCGTGCTTTTGCCGACTCCGTTGCGGCCGATCAGCGCAATCGCGCTGCCTTCGGCAATATCCATGTCGATATCCCACAGAACCTTGCTCTGGCCGTAGGCGGATGAGACTTTATCAAGTTTCAGCAGTGTCATCATCGGCCCTTCCAAGATAAACGGCTGTTACTTCAGGGTCGGCGCGAATCTCTGCTACAGTGCCTTCCTTAAGAATCTGCCCTTGGTGCAGTACGGTAACATAGCCATTCAGCGCCTCGACAAAGCTCATGTCGTGGTCGATCACCAGCACCGCGTGGCGGCCGAGGAGTGAAAGAATCAACTGCGCGGTTTTTTGGGTATCGGTGGGGCCCATTCCCGCTGTCGGCTCATCGAGGAGCAGCAAATCCGCATCGGTGGCCACCACCATGCCGATTTCAAGCCATTGTTTTTCACCATGCGCAAGGTCGGCAGCGATGATGTCCTTGCGATCATTCAGGCCGATTTTGTCCAAAATGGTCAAAGCCGCCGCAACCTCGCCATCCGGCGATTTATTGGTAAATGATTTCCACCAGCTCCGGTCCCTGCGGCCCGCTACAAGCAAGTTTTCCATCACCGTGAGCGTCGGCAGCACGCCGGGGGTCTGGAATTTACGGCAAATTCCCCGCCGCACAATTTCCTGTTCCGGCAAATTGGTGATCACCTGGTCCTTGAAGGTTATGCGGCCGGAGGTTGGGCGCACGCGGCCGATGATGGTGTCGCATAATGTCGATTTGCCGGCGCCATTTGGGCCAATGAGGATGCGCAAATCCCCTGGCGTGAGCGACAAATTCACGCTGGTCAGCGCCTTAAATCCGTCGAAATCGACGGTGACGTCTTCCATCATCAAAATCGGGGCGGGGATTGCGTTCATTCTGCTGTGCTCAATGGTCTACGTGAAATGATGCGCCGCATGAC
>Ga0116229_10012356_pt1 | contig 12320 bp, 13 predicted proteins | sample S1TSphgellanicum_3_FD_87313 | JGI IMG/M metagenome (GOLD analysis project Ga0116229, IMG submission 87313) | Host-associated microbial communities from peat moss isolated from Minnesota, USA - S1T2_Fc - Sphagnum magellanicum MG | ecosystem: Host-associated > Plants > Peat moss > Unclassified...
TTGTTGATTTCACCCAGTGAGTGCCTTATTGAAGAGCTCTGCCAGAGCTCATGTTGCAGGCAATGCATGACTAATTGGGCCTTGGGCAAACCAGCTAAATCAGTGTCCCTAAGTCCAAATCTACAAGTTTTGGGCCGTAAGTTGACCATTTAAACGGGCTTTCGGGATTTTACCATGATCCTGATTTGGGGGTCAATTTGCCTTGGCTGGGTGAACCTGGCCTACACAAATTTTTTGGGGCCAGCTTCAAAACATTATAGATACATGTAGCGCCCTCACACAAAATCAGGGTCTCTGAATCCAAATTCAAGCTTTCCCAGGACACGCCTCTTAGAGGCCTCACTCAAGAAGGTGAGTGTACTAGTGTAGGTGCTGGTTCGCCCTGGCCAGTGGCTATGATTGGAGCAGCCTGGGGAGAGAAGAAAAAGTAACTTGGAGGGTCATAGCAAATAAATCCAGAGTGGAAAAACAAAAGAAATTCTGTACAGAGAAGTGATTTTTCTTGGTGAATTTTCGCACTCTAGCTACAAAGAAAATTGAAGAAATTGAGAAAATTCGTTTTAATAGTGTAAATTCGAGAAAAGAATGCTCAAAAAATGGAAAAAAATTGACAAATGAAAACCACAAAATTGAAAAAAAAAAAACAAAAAATACACTGGTATAGAGGTATATATAATATGTTTTCAGTGTGTGGGCATGAATATATAGAGGGTTGATTGGAAAATTTGTACTTTCATATCTGGTCTATCGCCAGATTTGGCTAAATCTTCCTAAGGATGATTGCCATTTTAACATCTTCCTATCGATGATCGCCATGTAGACTACATTAAATAATCCCTACAAATAAAAACACAGCCCCAGGGCCTCTGCACTTCCCAGAGGGTGAACTTCATAAGTTACACTGGGGTTCAAACTTCAGTTAGTGACAGGGCACCTGTCAGAATGCACCATTAATGGCCCGCTCTCTGGCATTAAAAGGAAGAGAACTCCTGGGAACACAAGAGGGAACACTTGGGAATGTTGCAAAGAGTTTGAAGAGTATTTTCTATCTGTAGGTATTTGACATGAAACCATTGCACCTTACAATCTGAAACTGAATGCAGTTGCAGAGCTTCACAATCACATGATTGTTTAATATTGCAAGGAATATGTTGTATGCCAAGAAGTTTTGGGCATTGTTATGACAACAACAATAATTTATCTGCTTAATCGTGTTGCTTCATGTGTTATTAACCACAAGACACCCTTGGAGTTGTGGAATGGATAGATTCTTGATTTGAACATTGCTCATGTATATTTGGTTGTAAAGCATATGCACATGTACCCAAGCCCTTGCAACATAAATTTGATTCCAAAAGTGTCAAACGTGTTTTCATCAGATATTGTACCGCAACAAAGGCATACAAATTATGGAATGGCCATTTGAAAAAGGTCATGATCAATTGCGATGTTTTATTTGATGAGGAAGATACACGTATCTCCTCAGTTGTTCCGATTCATCAAAACACATACGTAATGTTTTCTGTTCCACATATGAGTAGTGAACATCATAAGATTATAAATGATACTTTGCATGTTGTACCTGATAACCCTCATCCATCCATTGATGAAACATCTGACATTCCAATGGGAGTGTTACATTGTCTTCACAATTTATAGAAGCTTCAACATTAGTTGAATAAGTGGGGAGAGTTTCAAAAATTGTTGCACCAATGGGAGAGGCATTCGTGGGTAAGGATGTTCCATCAATTCTTGATGATTGTCATGAAGATCCAACAATGGCAGAAGGCATGGTGGATTTTGCACACATTCCTGTTCCACCACCAGCATACATTCCTTTGCCATCTTTATGCAAGATTGCTTATCAATTGAAATAATGATTGGTGCATCCAATTTTACACACCCATTTCTCCAAGCAAATGTTGTAGCCATTGTGCCTCCTCCATAGTTTTGTCAAAGCATGATATTTAGCTTCTGAGGACAATTGGGCTACTTTACATTGCCAATATGCTGGAACAGATACAATTTAGCTCCAAAACATTAATTGTTGAATTTATGCAGTAGGTTACATCAATAGCAGTCCCTGGCTATTATTGCACAGTAGGCTACCTCAGGATCTTGCTCTTTTTGTACTAACGATGGCACATCTTGTGTGGAATGAGTGCACTGCTTAGATGAAACAACGATGGCACATTTTGTGTAGAACAAGTACACCACTTAGATTAAACATACAATGTAAAGGTTCACAACAAACCATTCTGAAATTGTCTAACTCTATGTTGAAGCATTCATCTAAACACATGTTACTGACAAGCGATGAAGTGAGCTTACCTAGGCATATCAAGTTGGTAAACCATGGAATGGATAGCCATATGTAGTCATGCACAATCAGGTTAGGCAATATAGGAATTGAAGTGTTCAAACTTGATGAAGAAGGTGGAATATCCAGAACAAAGATATCATTTCAGGAGTTTCATCATTCCAAGGTCAGCAAAACAAATGAATCATAAAACTCATGGAGCTGCTCCTGCAGTACTTCTGAGGACGGAAACTCTCCAACCTTCCTGAAGAAAACCAATAAGGATAGCATGACATGGATAAAGGAGTCCCAGAATTGTTCTGAACCTATGCAGACAGGACATCTAATTCTCCTAATGGCTGAAGACTGTAAGAGAGGGTTCTAGAAACCCAGGTCTAGAAACCTTCCAGAAAACCATTTCTAGACACCACTAATTTCAATCTGGAGACATGTGAGGATTAAATATGGCATATAAAATGCTAAATGTTTCTGAACATTTTTGAGCAACACAAATGGCTCCATTGAAACACAAGTGTCTGGGTAAATAAATGAGCAATCTACTTACATGAATTGAGATGGATATCCCCCAGCTCTCGTTTATGGCCTGCATAGAAGAACTGCTATCATCAACTGGGGAGCAGTTAACTGACAAATATGTGGTGAAATCATGGTACATTGTACAACAGTTTCCCTGACTTTGAAAGTCATTTTCTTGCCCCAGTTTTTCCAATGTTCTACTGTTTTCCAGTTGAACCTAAAAAACCAGTGGTAAACCTAGACTTGACATTTCAGTTCAACCAAAAACCCCGCAAAAAATGATTTCCTCATGTGCGCAAGGCTTGTGCAATCTTGTACTGACAACTGCAATCCAAGAAAAGCCTGGCTTTGGAACTAGGTGCATGCTCTAATCAAGTAGTGCACTTCTGTAGCCTCAGACTACAGCATTCTTTCTTCTGTCCACAGTATGTTGGGCACTGTCAACAGGCACAAAAGAACTACCAGATCCCACAATAGGATGGCACCAGGATTCCTGGCTTCTTCTTACAGGCCCAAGTTAGCTTCAGAATTTGTCACAACACAGGCTAATCTTCAAAACCAAGAATGCTCTACAGAAGAATCCAATTGTTCTCACTGCCTCAAAGCACTTGTTCAAGTCAATAATGAGGTCCATACTCCATACTTGGAAGCAGACCTAACATAGGTTTTAAAAGGAGCCACAATACCATTGTTGTATTGTTGTTATACAAAGCACAAGGCCTTCTATGACCACCCTGCCTGTAAAAGAGCATGGTGCAAGAATCAGTAACCCTAATTTTCACCCCAACCTGGATGTCCTTACACTTCAATTATGCTCCTCCTGATAAGAAAAACATAGAGAACTCAGAACCAACAATCACCTAATAGACCACAATTTACAATGCTTAGAAGTCAAAGCCCCTTCAAACTTCTGATGTTTGAAAATCATGCTCTATAGTGATAACAATGCTCAGGAATGGGCCTACAACTGGTGATTCCATTTAGTTTGACTCTCATAAATACGGATGCATACTGCGGTGCTGATTCAGCAACTCTTGTCCACAACTGATTTATAGCTCACTATATCTGGAATCAAACATGAGTATATCCAAATTCATCTGAAAGGTGGTGTCAGATGAATGAAGGGTAGTGGCATTACAATTTCTTTCAAGGTAATGGCTGGGTGGGTCTTCCAGTAAAATGTGAACTAGTCCAACAACCTGTGCATGACATCATATCCATCTAGAGCTAATCATGGTAGGAGCAAGAGACAGGACAGGATGGGAATACTGACCAAGCATGTGACAAGTCACACTCGTTCAAGAGCACTACGTAACTCTTTTGTCAATGAGGCAATTTCTCCACCTCTCCTGCAACAAAACAAGGATACAGGCAAGCATACAAAATGAGCCAAGGCTCTCTTGGTTCAAACAGTCCTCATAAAAAGTAAACATGATTGATGTGAAACAGCTCTCAAGCTTTTGGGTTTTGACTATGTGACATATTCCAACCAGTCATGTAACCTAATCATGAAATACCCAACCTGCCACCAGGAAAAGTACATCTAAATGGTTGGCAATAAACTGTTCTCAGACACTTGTCACTTTCACTTACCAGTGATAGCAAAACAATAATTAACTCCAGGTTCCAATAAAGAAAGCACTTTAATAAACTGGACATAGAATGCCAATGTGCAGGCAAGTACCTCATGAGTGGAAGTAAACAATGGCCTACAGTTTGCAACTCATGGTAACACATAACACACCGCTCCAGCCTGCCCAACATGCTTCCACAGCTTCTTTTAACTTGCAAGTATCTTGAAAGAAATTGTAATGCCACTAATTTGCCATAGTCACATAACAAAGTTGTTGCAGGTCTAGAAACAGTTCACCCTTCTTCTATCATTGCCATATAATCACAATTTCATTGAATATACACCAAGAGCAACATAGAACCAATTTTTTTTTTGTTATCTTGATGATGGCAAGATGTAGAGGTGAGTGCATAAGTCCAATAACAATTTTACTGTGAAGTCAATCATCAGATCCTCTCCATAAGTTGATCCATCACCATAAAGCTACAATGGGTATAGCAGAGGGATCTCATGTGATACCGTTGCTCTGCTTGGAGGTCAACACCCAATGAAGGTGCTGAAGTCCGGGTTGTATGGATGACAGGGCCAAATGTGTTTATAAGCTTCATCAAAAGAGAAAGAGCTGTCATGAGGTTCCTGTCAAGCCCACAAATATGTTTACAAGCTCCATCAAAAGAGAGTGCTGTCATGAGGTTCCTGTCAAGCCCATCTTATAACATGAACAGCAGTTATGTGACATACTACAAACACAACAAAAAAAATTGTTTGTCCATGGGGATATCGGCCCATACTAAGTTGAAACTCAGAAAAAAATCCAAACTTTTCTTCAGGAAAAAAAAAGTCCTTAGTACAGAAGAAGTCTCCATGATGACCTCAGCCTGAAGTACTGGTAACACATGGGAGTTCTGCATTTACAGCCATGTACACAGCCACAAAATTTTGAAAATCAGCTGAGATCAAGTACCTATCCTGGTCGCTGGTAAGCAAACCATTCAACAGGGGGATGAGCATGCAGCAGATCTCCAATGTCAGAAGCTCTGTTCTCTCCATCAATACACTGAGCACATCCACTAGAACCTGGAGCACAAGTGTAGACAGCAGCCAGTTAGAATAACACAGCACTGAAACTATGATGTTAATAAACTGGATCTGTTGATGTAGCCTAGAGAGTATATGAATCTCCTACATATGCATAAAGTGAAGTTTGCTGCAGCAAAAACTATTGCCCTATGACTTCAAGCTCCTGTGGAGACAGTGGCAAAAACTAAATGGCATGTCCATCAAAAAAAAACTGTGGAGTCGGATATTATTACAGATTGGTCTGTCATTTTCTTCATCGCCTCCACAGCTCCTCGTGCATCATTTTTGATCCAAAATCGTCTTACAACCTGCAAGCCAAATCTGCACTCAGGCATTTGGGGAAAAACTTGACAGGTGGCACGGTCCTTGAACTATGAAGCAAAGAGCAACATTTTGCATACCAGAGTCTTTTCTAGAATTAAGAGGAGGTCTGATGAAAAAGGACATTCTGTGCTACAAAGCATTAAACAGCTTCAAACTGACATAGCTGTAGTGTTTCCTATTATCAACCTAAGTGAAAAGCATCAATGTGACAAGTAGTGTATGCACAAGTTAAAAACATGCAAAATCTAGTGAGGAAATGAAACACCATGTCTGGACCTGCATATTAGTAAGCCGAGACTGCATTATGCTGGCCATGGTGTGATGCTGTCGCATCAACTCCTCAATAATGTCAGTGTCATGTTTCACTGCAGACACTGTCTGCTCTGATGTTGTGCTAATACCTTTCTGCACTTCCCCAGCAGCACACTCATATAAGCTTTTCATGACCTGTAAGGAACTGAACTATGGCCCAAGCGATGACACAATAAGAGCTTTGAGGAAACCAGCTTGCTTTCACTTGTGTGTATAGACAATACATCTCAAACTTACAGACCATTGAAGAGAATAAACATGACTGCAAGCTACAATGCTCATCATGGATGCAACTAATGATCAGAAACTTGCTTATCCTCATTAGATACAAATCCACAAGGGACTGGAAAGACCCATGTGGTAATTATGGGGACTGAATGCATCCATATAAGGCTGAGCAATGGATAATCAAAGTATGGGACAGACACTAACAATAAAGACGCTCCTGTGGTACCCACCGGAACAAACGAGTTTATATCCAGCCCAAGTGTTTTCACTCCACCACTAATGGATATAGAAGACCTTTCTGAAGATGTATGGGATACAGAAGGCATTTCTGGGAAGCCACTGGACACATGTGGTATTTCTGGACAGCTACTGAGTACACGAGGTGCTTCTGAGAAGCTTGGCCTGTCTTTCCTCTCCCATTGTGCATGTAAAGCTCTGGTTCTTCCAGAGTCAGCTCGACCTGCCACATCAACCACAACAGAACAGTCATCTCTTGCAGGTTTTGGCTGAACAATGTCTTTGGGAAGAACCAGCTATTTATTTTTACAGTCAACATTATGTGGGCTGCTACCTGTAGTGGAAGCCTCTGTCCCTGTTGTGTGTCTAGCTGATTGTACCCGAGTCATATCATCTGCACCAGGTAGGGCAACATATGAACTTAATCCATACAAGGTTATTCACTATCTCCATGCAGGATCCAAGATCAAAAGCTCCTGTCTACTCCATAAGAAAATTTCTCTTGCTTTGACAGTCTCACACCCAATAATTCATTTTATCAGGGTCGATGACAACATCCATGGAATAACAGACATTGGTACGGCAACCATTGTATGAACATGGTGAAGGTCACAAGTAGACAGTTCTATGCTCAAACCTGTGTAGGACTGGAAACGGCCTTGTACATGATCAGCTGGAACTTCAAAAGATGAACTGCGCCTATAACTTCTGGACCCATTCCAGGTAACACTGCTATCCTCTCCTTCGTTAGACACACGTGTCTCAGAGATAAGCTTCTCTAACTGATGAAATGAAGAGGTGTGCACACTTCTTTCTGCACCATCAAAGCTTCTCTTTGCTGGGACTCCCCTCTTTCTGTGACTGGGTGAATCTATCCTAAGAGAGTCTGCACCAGCATCACCTCGCAAGTTCTCTACAGTATTGTGCTCTTCTGGTCTTAAAGATGTTTTTTCCCCTGCACTTGTGGCTGGCCTGCTTTCATCTGTGAGATGACCTGCAGTGGCCAACTCTGTAGCAGGCCTTGGACTTAGACCAATCATGAGGTCACTGCGATTGGCAGCCCGGAATACATTACTTGTTGTATGCAGTTTGGTTGTTGTCATACTACTTCTACGTGCCTGTGTAGGGGTAGGAGTGGAAACTGTTGTGGAGGTGGTGGTTGAAGCCCCTCTGCTGGAAACTGGGGTGCTTGGGCGTAGTTGTGGAGGCTCAATCTCGCCACCTGCACCCAAAAAGTTCTCAGAGGAAGCTAGAAGCTGACAAAAACAAAGATGCAACAGTGACCACTGCATTCCATATGTATCAGAATCAAATCACATTGCTAATACAAATGCAACCAAGGATTACAAAAACACTTGGCAGCTTACTTTTCAAAGAAGTATTCAGCTTCATGTTCTTCAAAGCAATTTCCACAATGTCTGTCTGATCAGCTGTGACTTTGTCAATCTTATTTGAGGTGGTGCTAACATGTTGGCCTTCTTGTGGTTGATGGTGCCCATTAGTTCCAAATTTACGAGCGAGAATGTTGTTGGCTCGCCCAGGATTGCCAGGTTGGTAAGGAGCAACATGCTGCACCATACAATCGACAAGTATGTTGGGAATTTTACTTTGCAAACAAAAGCTCTTTCACTCACAAAAATCGGTTGAACAGTAAAGATTTGCTTAACATGTAGCATCTTTAAGCTTTCCCATGCTGGATGCTATCACAGGGTTCGATGATGACATACCAGAAGATCAACCACCCAAACACCCACACAGCTTTGGTTGTAAGAACATCCAAGCAACTTTCCTTCATGTATGCACAAATCAGCCAACTTGTGCCATCCCACATCTACCACATCATGACATCTGAGTGGTTCCCATGAGAAGATCTGCCATGCCACCCAAATCATGAGCAAATTCAAAACCTAACATGTGACTCAAACTTGATAGATGTACAAACATTGTCAGAAGTAGATTGCACAACAAGCAACAGCAGGAAAACTGTTGGACAACTTCTGCCTGGTCTCACAATCAAACACCTATTGGAATGGTTTGACTAGCCTACTAGAAGTGATATTCTCAGCCTCACACCCTGACCCATCTGCTTTCCCCTCTCCTCTCCAATAAAACCTGGGCATGAAACTGTATGTGAGATTCTTATGGTCTCCAAGAACAATTTTTTTGGAGACATGGATGTCAATACAAAAAGTGGATGCCATAGACAGGATTCACCTTCAGACTGTCATGCATTGCAGAAAGAATAGTTCGCCCATCTGGATTGAAGACCATGGAGCGCACACCGGTAGTCTGCATGCCATCATACAACAAAATGCATGTTGTTATCAAGCATTGCCCATTTATCTTCATGTGCTGGATCCACTTACACTCATCTATGGGACATATTCTGCAACAAAATAGCTTTTCCCTTCTCTATAGCACTGACTGTGTTTGAAAGTATCCAGTCACTAACAGACAATTTGGTCAGGCTTTCTGTGGCAAGGGCTATGGAGCATTTTAATAAAGTGCTTACCTCAGGACCAGCTGACCCAATAAGCTCAAAAGTCTCTAGGTCAAAAAATTTGACTGTCCTGTCTGCAGAACCTGCAGTGTGCACAACAATGAAGCGTGTTGGCGAGAAAACATTGCTACATCCTTTTAGCAGTTTCCACAATGCCAAGGCTACAAGTATAAGAGGAAGATTGGTGAGATCCAAATTCACTTCAAGCTGGGAATAAGTGTTCATTCACTCCTAAGCCTCAAGCAAAACTCAAATACTCAAAATTTTGAATCAGTCATCACCTGTGGCAAGAAGAAATTCATGGGGATGGAAGTCAAGACATTGCACTTGACCATCATGGTATTTGAAGTCGTGCATCAACTTGCCAGCTGTTAGATCCCATAGCTGCCACACATTATAACAATGCCATCAGTGTTAAAACCTAAGTTAAGAAGACCAAAAATTCTTGTGACAGATAAGGATATCTTTCCGCTGTACTACCTGCATGAGGTCAAAATTTTGGATGTGGTGTTGCAAACAAAACAATTAATAATTCCTGGAAATTGCCCCAAAATTCAGAACAAAGTATTTCTATGAGATTCTAGAGAAAACCTAAAACAAGACTTTGAAGGTGAAGAATGTCTATGAGATTCCAGAGAAACTCCAAAACAAGACTTTGAAGGCAGAACCTGACAACGAGTGCAATCATAACCTATGAGGGTCACTCACAAAATGCCAGACTATCATCTTCATTGTGAACAGCAGCAACTAGCTGCCATGACTCCCCACTGCTGTCATGAACTCCCAACAGTGGGAGTAGATAAGAATGTACTAATCTGCACAAATTTCAGGCAAACTGCTATATGGACATCTGCATCCTGAGGTTCTGTTCCATTTCTGGAAGCAAAGGGAAGACTCAGTCATGATGTTGGCTGGCACTCAAGAGACATGTAGCTGAACAAAAAGTCAATAGTCAACTCTCAGTCAAGCTGAAACAAGCTTGTCAGATAAGCTTCATTTTTCTCATAGCTTATCCCTGTAGTTGGAAAATTCCAGGACAAAGCAATGTGCTCACTTTCACTATGTTGTCCTCACCGCCCGAAGCGACCCAGCGACCATCAGGACTGAATTTGATAGCATTGATGCCGCGAGTGTGGCCCTTGTATGTGTGAATGCATCCCTTTCTTCTAATGTCCCAGATTTTAAGATTCGTATCAAGTGATCCAGATGCAAAGAACTCTCCAAAGGGATGGTAGTCAACAGAAATACAATTTGAGCGATGACCTGTGAGAGTGCGAACAACTGCTCCCCCCAACAAACGGTGTCAGAGATTCATGTCACTGTCATTCACAGACAACAACACCATCAAGGTAGACGAAATGAAAGCCGTCTTGATATCAGGTTACAATCTCCGCACAGAAGAAACCAACTGATTCGACAAACCCTAGTTCAGAGACTCTCTTAAGTCTAATGTGTAATGATGATGTGTGAGCCCAAAGCAGGGAAGGTTAATCTTACTCTTAGCCTCTTCAAGATCCCAGAGTTTGATAGTTCCACTTGCAGCACCTGCAACAACAATGGCCTCGGCTGAATCGAATGTGACTGACTCCACTGCACTAGTATGCCCTGACAAGCTCTGCACAGCGCAATAGAAAAGAACCCTATATTTTTTATCAACTGTGAAACCATAAGAGACAATCTCTCGTTCTCTTCAATTGGATATGTGACACAAGCCAGAGTGCATCACATACAAATGTGCTATTACATAACTTGGGTGATGAAGGCTGAAACCTCAGCACCTTCGCCACATTGATATCAAAACCTGGGGTGGGGTTTCATCCTTCTTCAAACAATTGAACCAACTGACAGGTGTGTAAAAGCTGCACTTCAGAACTAGATGGCTCTTCTAACACTCCCTACAACTGGCCAAAAATAATGCTAGAAACCTCAGTTTTTGTTGTCAGGAGCATAAAAGCTTTTGTTTGTTTTCTACTGGATGCAGCACATCACCTGTTTTTTGCCACATAGAGATCAAAATGCTGTTGATTGTATGTGCTAAATATCAGTCGGTTTGTATGTATGGAGTTTCCAACCTCAAAAAGCATGGACTGAAACCCTAGGTGCTAATAATGGAAGAGAAAGAAAGAAAGAAAAACAAACAAAAGAGAGAAATGGGTACTGTACCAGAATGGCATTTGGCTTGCCGATGGCCCACATGTTGACCTTGTGATCTTCTCCACCCGTGACAAGCACTCTGGACGACTTCTTGCCAATTTTGAGACAATTGACATTCGATGTATGTGCCACAAACTCCTCTGTGAAACCACCGACCTAGTCAAGGAAAAGACATCACCACCATCATCTCGTTCCATTTGCCTACTTATTACTACCTCCCAACAAAACATCAAACCACACTCTACAACAATACCACAAAACCCTAAAACACACAAAAACCGATCACAACAAAGAATACATGAGAGAAACCATCGCGCGCGCGCGGGCGCACACACACACACAATGTACACAACAAGAACGCAACTTCTAGTCTAATGCTTCTTCTTCACATTCATGTTTTTTCCTTCACAATCCTACAACTGCAAACTGCAATCACGTGAACAACAAAAAGGATACGTAGCTTATAAGCTCGCTTCATGTTGCCAACTGCTCTTTTCCCCCTTTCTTCTCTCCTCTCCTCTCCTCTCCTCCTAATGCTTCTCAGATCAGACAGCCGTTTCTCCTCCCTCTCTTGTTCCGAGTGCTACCAATGTCGCCACTCGCCTTTCTCAGGAGGATAGTCGCATTTACTACTACTACTACTACTACTACTACTGGCACCAGCAACTCTGGTATCTAACCTCCAATAATCACGAACAAGAACCGCAGCTATTACATCCCTCCACATGGAAGACAGACTGTGAACGACGACAACGCCGTTGCCGAACAAGAACAGAAAAGGAAGACGAGAATGCTGCTGCTGCTGCTGGTGTCCAGAACAGAAACCCATGCCATCAAGAGAACAGGAAATCTTCTTCTAGCATTGCTGCTGCTACAGCCGGCATCGTCGTCGTCTTCGTCTTCCTACTACAACAATAACAATAACAGAGTCCAGAACTCCAAGAGCAAAAACCATCCCGCCAACGCAAAAGGCAACATCGAGACAAAAAAAAAAACACAATCGTACGTAGCGAACTGGATCTGAAAACACACAAATAAAAAACCCAAAAAAAAAAAAAAAAAAACAAAAACAAAAA
>Ga0116229_10012357_pt1 | contig 12318 bp, 10 predicted proteins | sample S1TSphgellanicum_3_FD_87313 | JGI IMG/M metagenome (GOLD analysis project Ga0116229, IMG submission 87313) | Host-associated microbial communities from peat moss isolated from Minnesota, USA - S1T2_Fc - Sphagnum magellanicum MG | ecosystem: Host-associated > Plants > Peat moss > Unclassified...
CTTCTGCAATTCCGGTGCCGAAGCGAACGAAGCCGCCATCAAGCTCGCGCGCAAACTCGCGTTCCGCCGCGGTCAAAGCGAACGCCGCACGATCCTGACCTGCGAGGGCGCCTTCCACGGCCGCACGCTCGGGGCGCTAGCCGCCACCGCCAACGCCCACTACCACGAAGGCTTCGAGCCGCTTCCGCTCGGTTTCCGGTACACGCCGTTCAACGACGCGGGCGCACTCGAGCGGCATCTCGACGAAACGGTCGCGATGTTCTTGGTCGAGCCCGTGCAAGGCGAGAGCGGCATCCATCCCGCCGACCGTGAGTTCTTGGAAACGGCGCGGCGCTTGTGCGACGAACGCGGCGTGTTGCTGGCCTTCGACGAGATTCAGTGCGGCATGGGCCGGCTCGGCACGCTCTTCGCGTTCGAGACCTTCGGCGTGCGGCCGGACCTCGTAACATTGGCCAAGTCGCTCGCGAACGGCTTGCCGATCGGCGCGGTGCTGATCGACGAACAGGCCGCGAGCGGCCTCCAGCCCGGCGACCATGGCACGACCTTCGGCGGCTCGCCCGTCCCGTGCGCCGCCGCGCTCGCGCACCTGCGCGTTCGCGACGAGATCGACCTCAACGGCAACGTCCGCCAGCGCGGCGCGCAACTCTTCGCTGGTCTCGCGGAACTCGCCGCACGCTACCCGCATGCGTTCGCCGGTCCGCGCGGCATCGGATTGATGCTCGCCCTGCCCGTCCGCGCTCCTTACGAAGCCGCGACCTTCGTCAACACGGCGCGCGAGTCGGAGTCACTGCTGATCAATGCCGCGGGGGGCAACACTTTGCGCTTCGTGCCCCCGCTGATCATCTCCGAGGCGCAGGTCGCCGACGCACTCGGGCGTCTAGGCCGCATCAGCGAACGGCTCGCCGGAGCGGTCGAAGCTACGAGCCGATAACGTCACCGTGCCGCAGATCTCGCATTCAGCGGCGTCGCCGTGGATGGTATTCGCCGGTTCGCAAGCGCGGCCGCCTACGGGCGCACCTGGATTTTGCGCCTAACGAATGACATCGATTTGCGGTACGAATGTCCCGTCGTATAAGTCGCTGACCCTTATTTCTCCAGACGGGGCTAGGCTCGGGGGGCCGCGGACGGTCGCGGCCCCGCGCCGATAAGCTCATTCCCGGCGCGGATGCTCCGAATGCTCCGCCAGGCGAGCGCCGATGAAATCGGCGATATCGCGCGCGCCCGCCACGTAGACGCGCGCGCTCGACGCCACTTCCTGAACCGAGCCGCGCCACTCGCGCACGGCGGGGTTGCCGCCGCCCTGGACCCACATGCGAACGACGAAGACGACCTGTTCAGCCGGCCTTTTCATGCCCCAAGCGTAGCAGCGCCGCGTGCGCCGTCCGTGCCGAGCCCGGGCCGCGCGCCGGACTCCGCCGGCCGCGTCACAGACCGGCGGCGATTTTCTGGTTGACCGGCAGCTCGAGAAAGGCCGCGCGAGTCGCGGCGTCCTCGATTTTCGCGGCGAAACTCCTCAGCGCGGCCAGCGCCCTTGCCGCCGCCTCGCCCGCAGCCTCGTCTTCACCGCCGGCCGCGAGACCGGAAGCGACCGCCCACCACGTGTAGTGCGGCCAAAACGCGCCGTCGAACGACTCGGTGCCTATCGCTTCGAGCTCCCGGGCGGTTCGCAGCGCCTCGGCTTTCCGGCCGGCGACGACGTAGGCGAGGGTGAGGTCGGCGAGGTCGTCGGCGAAGTCGCGTGGTTGCTGGATCGGCCGGCGAAGCGCGATGCCGGCCTCCATGTGGCCGATGGCCGATTCGAACTCGCCCAAGGCGCGTTCGGCATTGCCGAGATTCGCCAGCGCCGCGGCCTCGAAGAGCGGGAAGCCGATTTCTCGGGCTGAGCCAAGTGCCGACTCGGCGAGGGCACGGGCCGCCTCCGGGTCACCGCGCTGCAGTTTCACGAAGCTCGCGTTGACGAAGTTGGCGACGATCGTCCGCTGCTCGCCAACGGTTTCGAAGTACGCGTTCGAACGTTCGATGGAGTCCAGCGCTTCTTCGAATAAGCCCAGACGCATCAGCAGAGTCGTGCGATTCGTATAGGTGATCGCGAGCCCGCGTTTGTGGCCCATCGAACCGTACGCTTCCAGCGTGCGCTCGAATTCGCGTAGCGCCGTCGCGAGGTCGTCCAGACGCACGGCGGTCACGGCCAAACGCCCACGCGACGCCGCTTCAGCTTCGCGGTCCCCGGTCGCGACGTTGAGCGCGAGGGCGCGCTCCGTGAGATCGAAGCACTCGCGGTATTCCTGGCGCAAAAGGGCGGCCGTGCCGGCAACCGCTAACGCGCGTGCTTCGACGGCGCGATCGGCCAAGCTGGCCGCCCGATCGCGCATTTGCGCCAAATACTCTCGTGACGCCGGCAAGTCGCCGACGTTGGTCGTGAAGTCCACGAGCAGGCACAGACAGTCGAGCTGTCCGCGCTGATCGCCCAGCCGCTCGTACAGTGCGAGCGCGGCGCGCGCGGGTTCGAGGCCTTCGACTTGCCGGCTGCGCAGGCCGGCATGCGTGGCACGCTCGACGAGCGCCTGCGCGCGAGCCTCGTCGCCGAGCCCGTCCGCGAGGGCAAGCATCTCGCCGATCAGCCGGCCCTCATCGTTGGAATCGCCGAGCGCGCGGGCCAGCAACACGCGCCGCGCCAGGACGTCGAAACGGGCGCGCGGGTCGTCACCGGCCAGCGCTTCGAGGGCGTCGATGTCCTCGCGTTGACCGCTGCGATCGCCGCGCCGGCCGCGCGCCTTTTCGCGCAAGTCGAGCACCGCGAGCCGATCCTCGCGCGTGAGCGCGACGCCGAGCGCCCGGCCCGCAAGCTCGATCGCGTCTCCGTATGCGTAGAGAGCGGCGGATTGACGCGCGGCCGTCAAGTACCAGCGGCCCGCGCGTTCCCCATCTCCCGCACGTTCGTAGTGCAGCGCGATTTCGCGCGACGACGCGCCTTGCGATTCGTGGTAACCGGCCTCCAGCACCCGCGCGATGCGCGCGTGGCGCTGCGCGCGAAAGCTCGGGTCGATGCGGTCGTAAAGCGCGGCCGCGAGCAGATGGTGCGTGAAGACGTAGTCGTGACTGCCGCGGGCGCTGGCTTCGCGCAAAATCCGGTGGTCGAGCAATTCGTCGAGGCCGCGCGCGACGGCCACTACCGGCAGATTCGAGATATCGCGAATTAGGGAAACGCTCGAACCCGCCCCGGCCACAGCGGCGATCTCGGCAACCACGCGCGCGCCTTCGGTCAAGCGGTCGACGCGAGCCGCGACGAGCCGCGCGATGGAGTTGCCGCTGCGGGCCTCGCCGCCGGAGTCCGCGTGGGTCTCGCCGCCGGGGTCGGCGTGGGCCTCGCTGCCGGGGTCCGCGTCCTCGAGCACGCCGTTGATCGCCTCGTTGAGGAACAGCGCGTTGCCTTCGCTATGCGCGAAGAGGTCACGTGCGAGCGTCGCGCTCCGAGTACGCAGCCCTTCCACGCGGGTGACCAAGTCGGCAACCTCGTCTTCGCCGAGCCGTTCGAGCGCGAGTTCCTCGACGCTCGGAAGATTCTGCAGCGAGCGCCCAAGCGCGCGCAGCGGGTGATCGACCGGCGTTTCCTCATCGCGACACGTCGCTACGATCAGGACGGGCACCCGAACCGCTTCGCGGACGATCGCGCCCAGCGCCTCGATGCCGGCCGAACCGGCCCACTGCAGATCCTCGAGGATCAGGAGTAACGGTCGGGGCGATGCCAGCGTGCGGACCGCATGCGATAGCGCATCGAAAACGCGCGCCGTCTCGCGTTCGGCCGACTGGTCCGCGGCGGAGAAATCGGGCGCGCTCGGATCGCGCAGCTCCGGTAACAAGCGCCCGAGAACGGCGCGCCGAGCCGCGGCGGGTGGCCGCGCAACTAACAGCGGCGACGCCGAGCGCAAGGCCTCCACGATCGCTTGGTAGGGCATCGACTCCGGCGCCGAAGTCGTGCCGACGAACACGCGACCGCCTTCAGCTTGGGCGATTCGAGCTAGCTCCGCAGCCAAGCGGGTCTTTCCAACGCCGGCCTCGCCCGCAATCAGCACGTAGGATCCGGCACCGTGCGCGGCCCGCGTCCAGGCCGCCCGAAGCGCCGCCAACTCGCGCTGCCGGCCCACGAACGGGAGGATCGACATAGCCTTGCCGGGACGTGCTTCCGGCGCGGCCGCCGGACGTTCGAGCGACCCGGGGACGGCTTCGTTGCGCACGATCGACCGCCGGACGGCGACCGTCTCGGCCATCGGAGCGATGGCCAGTTCATCGCGCAAGCGTTTAACGAACTGCTCGTATTCGGCCAGCGCCCCACTCGCGTCGCCGGACTCGTAGCGGACGGCGACGAGCGCGCGCAGCGTGTCCTCGCGCCACGGATCCGTGCTGAGGATCCGCTTCGCGCAGGCGATCGCGGCGCCGTATGCTCGCTCCGAGCGGTGGCGGTCGAGTAATTCGGCGAGCACGTCGAGATAGCGCGTGCGCAAGCGTTCGCGTTCCGCGAGGACCCAATCGTCGTAGACGTCCGCGAGCAAATCACCCGCGTAGAGCTCGACGGCCTGCGCCTGGGTCGCCGCGCTCGCGCTCAGCCGCTCGAACTCGACGACATCGACGAACGCTCCGGCCGACTCGTTCCAGCGCACGACGTCGGCGTCGGCGACGATCCAGGGATCGTCCGCGCGCGGCGGCAGCGCCTTATTGACGAGGTACAAATAACGCCGCAACTCCGCGAGCGCCGCGCTCTCGTCGACGTCGGGAAAAAGCGTGAACGCGAGCGACTCGCGCGACATGGGTTTCCCGCGCTGCAACACCAGCAGCGCGAGCATCGCTAGCGTCGTCGAGCGCCGCGCGAATTTTACCGGGACGCCGGCATAGGTCACGTTGGCCTGACCAAATAGCCGAACCTCGACCTCGGAACCGATGCCCCGCGCCATCTCCGCCCGCTCCATGGCAAACTGGCGTTCAGGAGGCGGCGGCTTCGTTCCCCCGGCCGGGAGCACGGTAGCCGCCGGCTAGGCCGGCGCGCCTATCGCCCCGAACGAGCGCCCTCATGAACGAGCCGACCGAACGCCTCGACCTTAGCGATCGCGATATGAGCGGATCCCCTCTTACGAACGTGAGGCTAGCCAACGCCGCCTTCGCGAACGTCGATCTCTCTGGCTCGACCTTCGACGACATCAACGCCTCTTCAGTGAAGTTCAGCAACGCGGACCTTCACGACGCGCGCTTCACGAACGTGAGGCTAGCCAATGCCGCCTTCGCGGACGTCGATCTCTCGGGCTCGTCCTTCGACGACGTCAACGCCTCTTCAGTGAAGTTCAGCGACGCCGACCTTCACGACGCGCGCTTCACGAACTCCGACTTCGGCTCCGTCGAGATCTTGGATTCGCGCCTTGCCGGCATGCGAATCGAAGGTATACTCGTGACCGACCTGATCGCGGCGTATCATAAGTTGCAGGCTTGAACCGGTTCGAGCCCAGGGCCCTGACCTGCGGATGAAAGTAGCGTCGCAATTCGCGCCGAAAGGGTGGTCTTCACTCGCTTCGTCAACGAACGTCACGTAATCGGAGCCGAGCGGGCGCCATCGAGGGCTCCGTTGGTCGTGCCGTTACCGGCCCCTTCGTAGCTCGCCAGGGCCGTCATGGTTCGTGCGTTAAGGCGGCGAAGATGAATGTCCTCTTCGCGACGACCAGCGCGGATTCGCTCGGTCCCGGACACCCGACGGGCCTGTGGCTCGACGAATTCACCGTTCCGTACATGGCTTTATCAAAAGCCGGCGTGACGATCTCGGTCGCCTCTCCCAAAGGCGGCCCCGTGCCGATCGATCCGAAATCCATTCCCTCCGAAGCAAAAAGGGCTAAATGGTACCCGGCGCTGATCGCGCTCTTAAATACCCGCAAGCTCTCCGAAATGTCGGCCGAGGGATTCGATGCGATCTTCGTGCCCGGAGGTCATGGGCCGATGATCGACTTGACCCACGACGCGAATCTGCAACGGCTGGTCGCCGAGCTAGACGCCAACGGAAAGGTCGTGGCCGCCCTGTGCCACGGAGCAGCCGCGCTGCTCAACGTCCGTAAAGCCGACGGGTATCTCTTCTTGGAAGGGCGCCGGGTTAGCGGGTTTACCGCGCTCGAAGAACGCATGGTGGGCCTCGAGGCCGTCGTGCCGTTTATGCTCGAAGACGCGCTCAAGCTGCGCGGAGCGAATTTTTCTTCTGCGTTGCTGCCGTTCATCCCGTACGTCGTACGCGACGGAAACCTGATCACGGGACAGAATCCGGCCTCGACTGCGAAAATCACAGTCGAACTCTTGGCTGCCCTCCGCAGTGCGAGTCCGGCGCGGGCAAGCCGGCAACTGTCCGTCGCACCCGCGGTCGCGACCGACGGTTTGACGGCTCCTAACGCGTAGGCGTCACCCCAGCAGGATCGGGAAGCGCTCGAGCCCCCGCCGGCTGTTGTTGAGGCGCCGCACGGGTAGCGCTTGAGAGTTTCGAGGGTTTGCGAGGAGACGCCTCGCGCAATTTGCTCGTGGTCTGGGGTCGGCCTGTGTCGTGAAGGCGGCCATCAGCTTTGCGGACGCGCGATGAGCCTGTCCGGCGGCGAAGATATCCACGGATTGCGGCCCTCGCCGTACAGATGAGGAAGCAAAATGCGTTGATCGCTTCCATCCGCGTTCATGACCCACGTCAGTGCGGCGGGATGGCCAAGCTTCGGATCGACGCGCGTGGAGTCGAACATGATACTCTTCCCGTCCGGAGACCATGCCGGTTCGTCATTGCTGGGTTCATCCATTCGGAGCCCGTCATCGCCATCGTGGGTAAGTTGTCTGCGGTCGCTTCCATCGGCATTCATCAGGCATATATTCCCGTACAACGTTTCCCAGCCACATAGGAAAGCGATCTTCGTCCCATCCGGCGAGTAGCTCGGGAAATTTGCGTCCGGACCCATGGTGCCATTGTCGCGAGCGTCGAACGTGAGCTCTTCCTTGTGAGTTCCGTCGACATTCATGGCCCATATCTCGCTGTGGCCGCTCTGCGTCGAAGCGAACACGATCTTCTTACCATCGGGGGAATACGCTGGACGATTAGACCATCTGATAACTTCGTGTGTGTTCGTAATGCCGTTTACGGTCGTCGCCGTCAATCGCCGTTTGTCCGTTCCGTTGGAATTCATGACGTACACTTCAATGCCGACAAGCGGATTCGCACCGGCACTACCACTCGGATAGTCGGAATAGGCAATATGCTTTCCATCCGGGGAAAACGCGGGGCCGAACGCGTAAGAAGGCGCCCCTCTGGGGCGGGCCGTGAGCTCTTCCCTTTGCCCGCCGTTGGAATTCATCACCCATATTCCGCCTGTGGAATTCCGCACGTCCCAGACAACCTTCGTCCCGTCGTAGGACCATCCGGCGTTTCTATTCCAATTGTTATCCCGCGTGAGATACCGTAGAACGGTTCCGTCCGGTTTCGTTACATATAGATTCGCGGGGGCATTTTCTAGCGTAGAGTCGCTGGCGACGATAAGGCCGGTGAGCGGAGCCGGCGCTTCGAGTTCAGACGTCGCTGCGGGCGCCGATACGATGCCGACGAAGCCGATCGACGCGACCAAACCAGGTACCGAGCGCCAGCGCGGGAGTTTACTCATCAGATCCCCCTTTACGCTCTACAATACGGTATTTCGGAGGGACACTTTGTTAAGTTACGATGAGACGTTACGCCGAAGCTGATGGCGCCGGAGGCCACGGACCTCGATGCAGGACGACGCGGTATCCCTCTGGGTCTTCTACCGTGATTCCATGCCGGTCCCAGTAGGGATTATGTGAAGGGACGACGGCAACCCCTGCGATCGCGATTCTCGCCTCAACCTCGCTCCACTCGGCATAATCAAAATACAAAACGACGAGATCCTCCGGTGAGGGCTGGTCCGCGACGTTCGTGCCTTGTTGTCGAGTAAACTCGAAGTGCATCGAGTCGCCCAGTTGCCCGATCATGACGCCATCGAAGCCCTCGTGATCGGCGAATCGCGAGAGAACTTCGAAGCCGAGCACGTCGCGATAGAAAGCTGCGACTTCGTCGAGCCGATTCGTCGCGCGAGCGATTCGCACGTGCTGGACTCTCATATTACCGCGCGTTCGATCGGCGCTCTCTCTAGTCGTGCAGAGCGTTCGAACCGGCGCTCAACTCGCGCGCGTATGGGCGACTGCTTTAGACTCGCTGGTCGCCACCGTTCGCCCGCCCGGCATCAGCTAAACTCGACCTCCGGCCACCATGGGAAGAACTCCGGTAAGTCATGCGAGACGGTATTGGGAAAAGCGGCCGGCCGCTTTTCCAGGAACGCGCCGACGCCTTCGCGTGCGTCGGCCGAGGCGCCGCGCGTTTGGATCGAGCGGCTATCGACTTTATGCGCTTCCATCGGATGGGCGGCGCCGAGCATCTTCCACATCATTTGGCGCGTCAGCGCGTTGGAAACCGCAGCGGAGTTCGCAGTCAGTTCGTGCGCCAGCTCACGCGCCGCGCCGAGCAGTTCTCCGGGCGCGTGCAGCGAACGGACGAGGCCGCGCTCCTTGCCTTCGGCGGCGCTGAAGATGCGGCCCGAGTAACACCACTCGAGCGCGGTCGAGATACCCACCAAGCGCGGCAGAAACCACGACGACGCGGCCTCCGGCGTGATGCCGCGGCGGGCGAACACGAAACCGATGCGGGCGTCGTCGGCCGCGATCCGGATGTCCATCGGCAGCAGCATCGTCGCGCCGATGCCGACCGCCGGGCCGTTGATGGCGGCGATCACGGGTTTGAGGCTGTCGAAGATCCGCAAGGTCACCCGGCCGCCGCCGTCGCGATAGATGTCGCCGACGCGCGCCTCGTCGCGAACGACGTCGCCGCGGGCGGCGTAATCGAAGGTTGCGCCGCCCGACCCGAGATCCGCGCCCGCGCAGAACGCTCGGCCGGAGCCGGTGACGATCACGGCTTTGACCACGTCGTCGGCATCGGTCGCATCGAAGGCCGCGATCAGGTCGAGCATCATCCGGCTCGTGAACGCGTTGAGCTTCTCAGGGCGGTTGAGCGTGAGCGTCGCGATGCCGTCGGCGACGTCGTAGAGCAGCGTTTCGAAATCTCGTGAGACCACGTTATCCCCTTCCGGCGTGTGCCATGCGTACGACCGCCTTGACCACCGCGCCGGTTTCGGAGTCGTGGATCGCGTCGTTGATCCGCTCGAACGGATAGAACGTCACCAGCCGGTCGAACGGGAACCGGCCCTGCGCGTAGAGCGCGATCAGCGCTGGAATGAAGACCTCGGGCGTCGATTCGCCCTCGACGATGCCGCGCAGCGTCCGCCCCGCGGTCATGATGTTCAGGATATCCAAGGTGACCTCAGACCCGGGAGCGGCCGCGCCGACGATTCCACACGTGCCGCGTGGCGCCAAACTATCGACGGCTTGCCGGATGACGGCCGGAATTCCCGTCGCCTCGAGCGCGAAATTGACGCCGCCGCCGGTGGCCTTCACGATCGCCTCGGGCACGTTCTCGCGGGCGGGGTTGAACGTGTGGGTCGCCCCGAGTTCGCGGGCCAGTTCGAGCCGGGCGTCGTTGAGATCGACGCCGACGATCGTCGTCGCGCCCGTGACTCGGGCCGCCAAGATCGCGCTCAGCCCGACGGAACCCGTTCCGAACGCGGCGAACGAGTGGCCGACACCGACCCGCAGCGCGTTGATCACGGCACCCGCGCCGGTCTGCACGCCGCAGGCGAGCGGGCCGAGCAGCGTGAGGTCGATCTCCTTGGGAACCTTGACGACGTTGCGTTCGTGGCAAAGCGCGAAATTCGCGAACGACGACTGCCCGAAAAAGTTCGCATGCACCCGCTCGCCCGCCGCCGAAAGCGCGCTCGAGCCGTCGCGGCGGACGCCCGCGAAGTTGTGCCCGAAGAAGTCGTAACAGTACGTCGGCGCGTGCTCGGCGCAGCTCGGGCAATAACCGCACGAGTTGTACGTCATCACGACGTGGTCGCCGGGCGCGACTTTGCCTACGCCCGAGCCGACCCGCTCGACAATGCCCGCGCCTTCATGACCGAGCACGATCGGCTGGGGCACGGGGAAAATCTGATCGCGCATCGCGATGTCCGTGTGGCAGACTCCGGTCGCCACGACGCGCACGAGGATTTCGCTCGGGCGCGGCTCCTCCAACTCGAGCACCTCGAGCGAGAGCGGAGCTTGCGCGGCGCGCGTGACGGCGGCGTAAACGTTCATTTCCCGGGTTCCTCCGGCGCGCGCGCGCCGAACTGCAAGCGATAACCCACCGGCATCAATTGGATGCCGAAGCGGGTGGAGAGCGCGCCCCAAATGCCGCGCGGCAAGAGCAGCGAGAAGAGCAGCGCCGACGCGCCCAGACCGACGAGATACCACACGCCGTCGCTCCCGAACAGCGTTTCGACCACGAAGAAGATGACCGCGCCCAAGATCGGCCCTTCGAAGGTGCCGAGGCCTCCGACCAGGGTCATGAAGATCATGTACGCGGTCCACTGCACGCTGAAATACGTCTTGGGCTGGAACGTGATCAACGTCGCCAGCTGCAGGGCGCCGGCGGCCGCGCAGCCGACCGCGGCCAGCACGAAGATCAGACGTTTGGTCACCATCACGCGCACGCCGACCGAAGCCGCGGCTTCTTCATTATCGCGAATCGCTTGAATCGCCGCGCCCGTCCGGCTGCGGAGCAAGAAAAACACGGCGCCCACGAGCACCGTCATCACCGCCAGCGCAAGCCAGTAGTTGAAAGCCCTGCGCGCGTCGGGGGCGAATCCGGAGATCGCGATCAGCGAAGTGCCCGTCTCGCCCTGGACTAGCGTGTCGAGGTTGACCAGCAAGTGAGCGAGCTCGGCGAACACCCACATGCCGATCGCGAATTCGCCGCCGCGCAAGCGTAGCGCGAAGCTCGCCAACGGCACGGACAGAATTCCTACGATCAGCGGCGCGAGGATCAAGGCCAGGTACACTTCGAGACCGGCGTTGGATAGCCGGATGGCCGCGTACGCGCCCAGCCCGAAGAACGCTTGCTGGCCGATCGAAACGAGGCCCCCGTAGCCGGCCAGCGCGTTCCACATCGCCGCGAGAATCACGTAGATGAAGAGCGTGGTCAGCCGGTCGGTGTAGTCGGCGCCCAGATACAACGGCCCGAACGCGAGCACGAGCAATAGGAGGCCGAGGCTCGCAACCGCGCTGACCGAAACCCGGCTCCAGCGCTGAACCGCGATCGTTCGATCCCTCACGACCGCGCTCACGTCGTCGCTCCACGCGTTGTCGCCCCGCGTAGCGCTCGCAGCAGGGCGCGCGGATCGCGGCCCGCGATGAAAAAGCGCGCGGCCAATACGACGAAGAACACGACGTGGCCCGCGATCAGAAACCCCTCGCTGTTTATTTGCGATCCGATATTCTGCGCAACGCCCAGCACGATACCGCCGATCAGCGTGCCCCACAGCGAACCCGTGCCGCCGATGACGATCGCTTCGAACGCGAAGATCAACTGCGTGGCGCCGGTGTACGGGTCGAAGGTCGAACGCATCGCGAGGAACGTGCCGGCGATCGCCACGGTCACGACCGCGATCGCCGAGGCGGCGGCGAAGACGTTGCGCGAATCGATCCCGACCAGCTCCGCCGTGTCGGGATCCTCGGAGGTCGCGCGGATCGCCCGGCCGAGCGGCGTTCGGCTCAGGAACAGCTGCAAGCCTCCGAGCAGCGCGACCGCGACGACGAACGTGATCAGCGCGAGTTGCCCGACGCTTGCGCCGCCGGGCAGATCCCAGCTGTTGAACGCGAGATCGCCGATGTCGGGCGCGAGGGACCGCGTATCGGCGCCGAAGCGCTGAAAGAGCAGGTTGTCGATGACGACGGCCAGACCGAAGGTGCTCAGCAGCGGCGTGAGCGCCCCCGAGCGCAAGCTGCGTTCGAGGACCGTCCGCTGGAGCAGCCACCCGGCCGCCGCCATCACCGGCAGCACGGCGATCAGCGCCAGGAACGGCGAGATCTTGAACTGTTCGGCGACGACCCACACCAAATACGCCGAGAGCACGGCGATGCTGCCGTGCGCGAGATTGACGATGCGCAGGATGCCGAACATGAACGACAGCCCGCACGCGATCAACGCGTAATAACCGCCCAGTAAGACGCCCTGCAGGATCTGATCGGCCCACATCACGATGCGAAGCTTCCCGTGTCCGCGCGCCGCAAGCCGAAATAGGCCTCCGTCACTTGCTCGCGAGTCATATCGGCTGCCTTTCCCTCCAAGACGATGCGGCCTTCGAGCATGCACGCGAC
>Ga0116229_10012358_pt1 | contig 12318 bp, 12 predicted proteins | sample S1TSphgellanicum_3_FD_87313 | JGI IMG/M metagenome (GOLD analysis project Ga0116229, IMG submission 87313) | Host-associated microbial communities from peat moss isolated from Minnesota, USA - S1T2_Fc - Sphagnum magellanicum MG | ecosystem: Host-associated > Plants > Peat moss > Unclassified...
ACTCCATCGCTAGAGCTCGGGAGTTGTTAGAATGAGAGCAGAGCTCAAGAACAATTGGAGTGGGAATAGAGCTCGAGAGCGATTGGAGCGGGAACAAAGCCACGACAACGCACTTGAAGCAGGCCCACAAACTCCATCGTCAGAGTTTCGATGTTAGAGCTTCGAAACGCCTGAAACAAGACCCAGGCAAGACCTGGTGCAGGAACTTGAACGTAAGCTCCCTCCCTTCAACCCTTGTTTTTGTGATTTTGCTACAATGAAAAAGGCAACAATAGTTAAGTTGTCGTCACTTTTTTTTTTTTTTTGTTGCAACGAAAAAGGCGACGACACCTTTGCTACCATTGCCTTTTGTTTTTGTTTTGCTAGAACAAAGAAGGCAATGGTAGCAAAATTATTGTTGTCTTTAGTTTTCGTTTTGTTACAACAAAGAAGGCGACGACAACAAAGTTCTACCATTGCCTTTTTGTTTTGGTCTTATTACAGCAAAAAAAACGATGGCAACATTATTGTCATTGCCTTCTTTTTTTTTTGTAGTGCTATCACCCTCTGTTTTCATTTTGTTGCAACGAAGAAAGCAAAGTTGCCGTCACCTTCTATTTTGGTCTTATTGCAACAAAGAATTTTTTTTCTTTTGTTTTGGTTTTGTTGCGCAAAGAAGGCGATGGCAATGAGTCGTCATCTTCTTCTATGGTTATGTTGTAGCGAAGAAGAAAAAGACAACAACTTCTACCACCTTCTTTGATGGCTTTTCTACAAAAAAATGGCGACCTATGCCTTTTTGGGTGGTTCTGCTGGGAAGAATGTGATGGTAGCAATGTTGCCTTCTTCTATGGTGGTGGTGTTGTGAAAAAGGCGATAGAAGTAGGCGGTTTTTTTTTTTCTTTCTTTCTTTTTATTTGGTCCTTTTGGTTTAGTTCATTAAAATTAACAATTAACAATGAAACGATGGTTTTTTTTTATGTTGAAAGTTATAATGGCTAGAGGAAGGAGATTGAAAAAAGGTGGTGGTGATTTGGAAGTTCACAAGCAAAATGTTACCTCATTAGAACAGACAATTATTAAGCAAAATGTTACTTCATTAAATCAAGCAATTGTTGAACAAAATGTTGTTGCATCAGATCAAGCAATTGCTGAGCAAAATGTTGTTACATTATATTAGGCAATTGTTGAGCAAAATGTTGTTGCATCAAATTAACCAATTGTTCCATCATAATTGAGACCTAAAGAGCAAAATGTTGCTTCATCAGAAATGAAAATTGAAAATTGAAGTATCAAGCAATTTATGTTGATTAAAATTAACAAGGATAATAGTTTATAATATAGATTGAGGATTTTGATCAAAAAATGATGGGTTAGATTTTTTTAGAATTTACGTACATTAAATTAAATGCAGATAAAAGAAATTGTACAAATTTTTTTAAGTTTAATTATATCAACACCTTCCATCATTTGATGGAAGGTGCGGGACTTTTTTAGTCAAATTTTTTTTATTGTAATACCTGAAAAAAATTAAAGCTTGCAAGAGTTATATCTAATTGTGTAATTGTATGTTTGCAATACCTGCATTTTGTTTTTTGAACTCTTTATTTGTAATGTTTCAGGGTTAGGATTTTTTAATTACAGAATAATGATTTTTAAAAATATTTTTTGGTTTAGGTCTGAAACTTGAAACCAACCAAGTTTCTCAACCATTGGCACCACCTTGTCCACCTAATTTGGTTTGGAAGGACAAGGAATGGACGAAGGTTGAATCGAAATGTAAATGTAAAGTTAGCACTTGCATTGTCGCATATTGTGCCAAATGGTTGTTGACCAAGCATTTGAAGGAGGTGCATGGTTTGGTGGTAAAAAAGGCCAAACATGGGAGGCCTTCAACTTCTGAAAGAGGTCCTCAACATCAAGACCATGTTAAAATGAATGCTCGCATCTTGGGAAATGCCATGGCCATGCAAAGATGAAATAATCAAAAGGTTGCTAGTCGTGCTCGTGCCAAAGCAAACAATAATGGGATAAGCTGGTAATTGTTGTAAAACAATGTTCACCATTCCCAAAACCAGATTTGGTCAAATCAGCTTCAGAGCAATTATTGCAGGTGTTAGGTCTCAATGCCTAGGGCGTGGGAAACGTGCTTCGAGATGCAACATCACAAATGGAGAAGGATGAATATTTACAAGAGATGATTCAATCCATCTATTATGTATATGCACAATGATTGAAAATGGCATGGGATATCAAAAATTGGGATTGAAAGTCCAGTAAAACAAGTTGGATAGAACAATTGATAGACGTATTGGATTTTCATGAATCTAGAATGATTCATGGAAGGTAAGAAATAATAATAATCAATTTTTTTATTTTATTTTATTTTTTTGTTTCATCCAAGGTGTGTCAGGGTTTAATTTGGTGGTTTTTGGGTGTTTATAGGGTTGAGGAAACAATAAAAGAAAAGTTTGTTGCAAATGCATTTCAGGTTGAGATGTAACGTTGCCATTTTTACATTGTTTGTCATGTAGCAAGGGTTGCAAATGTAACAGCTGCTTACCAAACTAAACACGAGATTGTAAATACTAATATGTTTTAGGGTTTTCATTTTATATAATTAACTAGGTTTTTTCAACTTTTTTATTTTTTGGACTACCCAATTTTTAAACTTTGGTCCTATGATATGTTATGGAAACTTATTTTTTTCATTAAGTTCTTTAACAATTTTTCATCCACCCATTTTTGTACATCTTTTATCGATATAATATTTTCTTCTAATCACACTTGTTTGATGGGTATATGGTTAATCATATATGTCTTATTTATCATAATTTTTTTATTACTTAAGATGTAAAAATCAAACCTTAAATAAGCCCATATGAATAGATAACATTAATTTGTCTAGGGTTTACAAATATCAAAATGAACATTATGCAATACTTACATCTAATGTAATAAGACGTACATCACCTAAATACTTTTAAACAATACACACATTTTAAACACATAATACCTACATCATTTTCTATTGTAAATTCCATAAGGCCATTTTCAAATATGCAATACATGCATATAGGGTCCCATAATAATTGCTGGTTTTTTAGAATCATTACAATACCCGCATATAGGATCCCATAATAGTTGCCAATTTGTTACATTCATTGCAGCACTCGCATATAGGGTCCCATAATAGTCCTTGGTTTTTTATATTCATTGCAATATCCGCATATAAGGTCCCATAATAGTTGTTGGTTTTTTACATTCATTGTAATACCCCATATGGGTCCCATAATAGTCATTGGTTTTTACATTCATTGTAATGCCTGCATATAGGGTCACATAATAGTCACTAGTTTTTAACATTCATTGTAAAACTCGCATTTTGTCATAAACTTAATTCAGAATAATGATTTATTTATATATTTAAAAACATATTTTGGGTACCCAAACCACTTATTAGTTATTTTGAAATGACATTACATGCGAGTACTGCAATTAAGGTTAGGTCTTCACATAAGGTTTGCCTCAATCACCTATGGATTATTTTGCATGCAAGTATTGCATTTAGGCCTTGGTCTTCATTCAAAGACCCACCCACATTACATATTGGGTATTTCAAAGCAACTTTACATGTGGATATTGCATTTAAGGTTGCCCTTTTCACTACAAGTTTTATTTTAATCACCCATGGGTTATTTTGAAATGAATTTGAATATAGCTATTGCATTTAGGGTTAAGGTTTCATATAATTTTGCAATATCCACACACGTACTTACTTTTACCAATTACAAATTTAGCCTTAATTTTATTAATAATAAATAAAAATTGTAACAAAACACAAAAAAAGGTATGTCTTTTACCATTTGTTAATATTTCTAAGTTGATTTCTTTCATATTTTCTTAAAATATATATTGCATTATTTTGCATATAAAATTCCCCTTAAAACGCCTCGTAGATTTATTTTATTTACTGTAGACCTTAAAAAAAATGTTAATTAATTTAAGTTTTCCCAAACTCTAAATTTGAATCATAATTCGATAGTATATACTTATAACAATAATATGAAAAAATGTGTTTTCTTTTTAATAAAAATTTTTGGCTCAAATTTAATATGTTATAATATAATAAGGAATAGACATTAAACTATCATAAATGTTTATTAGGTTTACATGGCGGCCTAAACTAGTAAACTACCTATATAACTAGTATGTTTACTAAATAAGTTCAACCACCTTTAATACCTACATAGACCATCTAAGATATTAACCTAGAAGGCCTACACTAATGAATAAACTACATAATAAGCTTATATTACATAGGTAGTTTATTAGGTAGTTAATTAAGTTATTTCACAAGTAGTTTACTAACCTATTACTCATGTTTAGGCTAAGTTGTTTAATTTGGTCAATGTCAACACTTTAATCAATTTGACAACCTTGGTAATGAGCTTTTGTTGAAGTTAATAATTTGTCAAGGCCATAAATTCTTGGTTTTTTTTAATGAACATTATTGTGTTTTTTGGATAGTCAAATCATGTTTCAACTTCTAAAGGTTCAAAAACATTACATAACAACTTGGCCTTCACAAAGCTTCCCGAAACCTTGGCATGGCTTCTAAAAACTTATGAACATTTTCATACCTAGCTATTAATATTTTGGATTTTTTAAATTCACATTAAAAACAAAGTTCATTAAAAATAATTGCAATATACATAACCATAGGTGTATATATATATATAGTTTATATTATTTTAAATAAATATGTATTGAAATTAATATAATTCCATGACATCATTATTTATATAATGTGTTAAAATAACAATACATTTGGACCAATATTTAAACAAATATTATACATCATGAAAAATAAAGTTTACATAATGACTTGTGTTATATATGTATAAAATACAAAATAATTTTGACCCACTATCTGATTATTTTAACCAATGAATTATTTCCTATATATTTGAAAAATATAAAATAAAATTTCAATCAGACATAGGATTAATATATCGGAAAGATCATTTTATTATTATGTGAAACATGAAAAACAAAAATAGAAAATTATGTGCTTTATTTATTTTTTAAACATAGTTTAAAGTTTTATTAAATTAGAAATTTTATATTTTTGTTTTTTGAAATGAGTTTATAACTTTAAAAGGGAAAAAACATAAATATGAACATATTTGAAAAAAAATTAAGCTTGAACTTTTAATTTTTTGATCTCAACAAACTTTGTATTATATTTAAGGTTGGGTTTTCACATAAGGTTTGTTTATTATCTTTGTGTGATCTCTCCAACCTAATTTTTCCAATCTCTTTAAAGAAGATATAGAATGAAATTATATTGTTTCACATATGTTTAAACCCTAAAAATTTCCCCCCAATTTAATTATAAAATATTTCTAATAATTAATGAATTATCAACAAATTTTGTCATATAATTAAATAATTAATATACGAGTATTTGGATAATTTAAATTATTAATTATCAAGAATGAAATAATCATTTATTTATTTAAAACAATTAACTAATCATTTGGTTTAACTTTATTTACTTGGATAATAAAAAGTTGGATCTAAAATCAAATTGATTAATTTGACATTTGATTTATTAACTTAATTAATTATATATATAATAAGTTATTGAATTCACTATTTAAGATAATTATTCCACGTTACAAGTTCAACTTTTCCATGAAAAATTCCTACACCAAAATAAGTTTGATCACAATTGTCATTGTACTATTTGTTCCATAAATAATATAACATTTTTTCAAATTCAATGAGACAAAGTAAGAATCATGGAACTCTTAATCAACAACCCCAACCTCTATACACATTTTTCTCAGCATACTATTTTGAAATTAACCAATTATTTTGGAGTGACCCAAAATGTGGGTATTGCATTTAGGATAAAATTTTCATTTAAAGAGCCTTAAACCCCACATGCGCAATTTCAAAATGGCCTTGAATGCAAGTATTGCATATAAGGTTGGGTTATTTCAAAGTGATTTTGCATGTGGGTATTGTGTTTAGGGCTAAGTCTTCACTTAAAGGTATTCAAACCATCTAAATGGGTTCTTTTGAAGCGTGAGTATTGCATTTAGGTTGATTTTTCATTTAAACTTGCAATACCTATACTTATACTAACCTCTACCAACTGGAATTTTGGGGTTTCGTTACCATACTTACACCTGTACTTACCGTTATCAACTAGAATTTTGGGGCTTTGTTGCAATACTTACACCCATATTTGCCTCTACCAACTCGAATTTTGGGGCTTCATTGTAATACTTACACCCGTACTTATTTTTACCAATTACAATTTTGGGGCCTAATTGTAATACTTGCACTTATACTTACTTCTACCAACTGGGATTTTGGGGCCTAGTTACAATAGTTGCATTTAACACTAATATTATCATTATTTTTGTGTTTTTGCATTTCACATTTTTTATGATTATTACTTGGAAACAATAATAACCTTTGTGCCATAATAGACTTCATGTATGTGTTGAATACATGATGTTCAAAGATTTGGGCTATGGTTTCCTCCATACAAAATTGATTCTAAAACAAAATTCTTAATACCAATGGCATCAATCTCGATTAATAATTGAGACATTTATTCATGACATCATTTAATACGTACATTTGTGTGATTGAGCATTGTTTCATGCCAATCTTTGAACCGTTTGACGTTATTTCCCAATTCATCTTCTATGGGGTGTAACACTAATCATGGGTGTGAAACTGCATTTACCTTTGTGAAGTGTATGTTACAATTACATGCCAATACTTTCATGTGTGAGGTGGCATGTTCACAAAGTGTCACATCACCTTCTTTACATTCATTTATGATATCTTGCATTATAATGACCAATTGTGCAAGAGCCCTTTCCATTGGGGTTGATGAATTTATTTTGTCATTAGACCCTATAATGGCACCCATAAGGAGATCATTTTGCTCCATGTACATGAGCCCATCAAATTCCATGATCCCATCATCACCTTCAAGATGTTCATCTTCGTCATCATCATTGGATTCCATATCATTTGGAATATGTCGTGGGTTCGTAAACATGTGACCCAACCCTTCACAATGTGATCCATACCATGTTCCACAATAATGAATGATATCCTCTTGAGAAATGTTTGTGCATGTGAGAATGACCACAATTTGGTGTTTACACATTTTCCCTTGCAATGCCCATTCACATGTGCAACAAAATATTTTTATGAATGGGAATTTCACCGCATAAATAACATTGGGAAGGCATTGGCTTTGTACGCCCCAAGCTCCATCACTCTCAAAGGTTGGTTGGCACACATGGGTGAGTGGAATAAGGACTACCTTTTCCACACTTCATGTAATAATGGCCTCCATAACCTTGTTTTTTATGAAACCATTTTTTTTCATTTCCAATGTGTGCATGTAATGGTGTGCAATGGTTGTTGTTAATCGCCACACCAATTAGTCAATCCTACACCCTCTAAGGCCTTTTGTGTCAATAGCAAGCCAATGTTTCAATTCACCATGATATGATTCAATGTTCACTTAGGTGTCTTGGTTGGAATGGGGCACTCTTCAAACACCCATCATCCATAATTCTGCAAACATAAACACAATGCACAAGGATGAATAACATTATTACAAAAGAATTTTGAATACTAAACCATGATAAATTTTATCATTTACCAAATTGATGGTAATAAGTCTAAAAATAATTTGTCCACGCATCACTAGGCCTATGTTTATGAAGGTTTTCTTTCACAACAACCCTCCCACGCTCTTTGAAGTCATCAATTGTTTCTGCATGATTGATGGACATGTACATCACATCATGAAAGTATTGGAAGATTCCACCCCGCACTTTCACATCTTTGATTTTTTCAATACCACGTAAGCATCATGCTTTGAAAACATGCCAACAACAAAGGTAGATGGGAACCTTGTCCATACCCCATACGACCTTAAAAATGACACATATGCAATAAAATCTCCATGAGTGAATGGGGTTAGTACAACATAAAATGCATTTGAAGTAATCAATAATTTTATGAAAGATATCAAAAAACATCTAAGGAAATAAATACAAAGTGGGTACTAGGCATAGAACTAACCATAATGCCTTCAATTCTTGAGGTGCATCATTAACGAAAAAACATGATGGTTTCCAATTTGGCATGTGTGATAACATCTTATCTTTTAATGGTTTCAACCATTCGATCAAATCCTGAACTATTTGCTTACTTGTAATGATCCATGCTAAAGGGACACCCATGCGATGATCATCAAACCCCATCAAGGTGAATAGATGGAATTTCATGTCACTTGTGCCAAATATGACATCCATAAAAATGGCACCATTGTGACCGTATGATAACATGGACTCACATTGAATTGGTGTTTGAATATTTATGGTGAATGGGACTTAAATCCCATTGATTTCACCAATATCTTGGAAAAAGAACACATCTTCCGGATGTTGGAAAGCCCAAGACCGAATTGAAATTGTAAGGTTTGTGTGCAAACGTTAACTCCCTTTCTTATGTTTTCGATCTAAATATGCAATGTGTTGAAGTTGAATGAAATCATCTCGTGTCATGATTTGACTTGCATTCACACGTTCCCACCGAATTGTTTTATGCTTGTCATATATTTGTTTGGTCGTGTAACCTAAACTTAGTTACGCCCATATGTGGTCCTCCAATGTTTGTGACATATGCGGAGCATAACGAAACGTATGAAAAATGGATTCCAGGTCATGTTCACCATATGCGAATGACCCATCAATTCATGTATGGGCCTTACTAACTTAACCATTGTACTAACTACCTACCCTACTAACCTAACTACCCTATATACACAACCACCTTATTGTCATAAGTATTTTACAAACTTAGTCACCTTGATAAGGTAACTTGTTTCTTATATACTATCTATCTAACTACCTATCTATTTATGTTTTTTGCATAGCCAAATACTTAATTAACTACTTACTCATTTTCCCCCCCCCCCCCCCCTTAATCCTACCTATTAATTTATTAAGGTTCACCTTAGTTCATGGATGATGAACATAAGTCCCCATATGTAAGTATTACAAACAATTTATAGTGGAAACAACGCCATAATTACAACCATTTTGGTTTAGTTAATGCATATTATACTAAATTTTGTTCACCTGATTTATTATTGAATGGACATTACAATACATCTTTTCAAGTAATTATTATAAGTATGTACTATTGGATTATGGTTTAAATTTAGGGTTGGGACACATAAATTAATTAATAAGTTTTTCACAAATGTATAATAATTAACCTAAAATAGGCTAAATTTGGGGGGAATTTTTTAGGGTTTACACATATGTGAAGTAATACAATTGCATTCTATATCTTATTTAAAGAGAATGGAAAAAAATTAGGTTGGAGAGATCACAAAAAGGTAAAAGACATATCTTCTCTTTTGGTTTTGTATGAAATTTATTTGATTTTTTAAAAAGATTAAAGTATTTTCTTTCAGTCAATAAATATTTATAGTTAAAAACCTTTAAATTTTAGTTTTTAAATTTTTTTCCTATGTTCTTTTAAATTTGTTTATTTTGCATTATATAATGTGTATAGTTTGTATAGTTTATTGGGTTTAAGGCATATATCACCAAGACTTTTTTTTGTTAGGGTTTGTATAATTAGGGTTATAATAAGGCTTATGGCAAAATATCATTTGGATTTTTAGGGTTATGTTTTATGATTTAGTGTATAGGAATTTGGTTCATATATTTTAAAACTTAAAATTTATACTCTAAATTTTGTTCATTGTTTATATCACTTTGATCTTATCACTTGTTTAGATTTATACCATAATTATGAATTTCCTTTGTTTCCATATGTTCCATAGTTTTTAGAGTTTAATATTTTCTAACCCACTTTTGTATGAGTTATGATCTTTTAGGGTTGCATTTTCAATTGGGACTACAAACTTTGGTGGAACATTGTCATCTTTTATTCTTAAAGGTATGCATTTGTCTCTCGTTATTTCTTTTGTTTTTTGTTTATATTTTCATAATTCAACCTCTTTTCATTTCCTAGTTATTGGATATAGAAAGGGCGTCAAATTTCATTAAATCTACAACCATAAATAAAGGTTTTATACCTTTACACATATATTTCATATTCAATATCTTTTTGTAGTTTGATTTTTTCATACCCATATGTGAATAATGCATTGACTCCCCACAACCAGCGTGGGTTTTATGGCCCAAGGCGGGTATTACATTTTGCACCTTTCAAACAATGTGCATTAATTATCATTATGTGGGTATTGTTACATGGGGTTTTCAGACATTGTGGGTTTAAGGCATAATCCAAGTATTGCATCTGTGAACATTTTCAATGATGGAAGGTTTAATAGCTCAATGTGGGTATTGCCAAAGTTTGTTTTAATATATGGGTTCATAATGCAAGTATTGTACATTATGTACATTGGAACAATAAGTATTTTATATCATGATATGGGTATTGTAATGGGAATTCCAATTCGCAACATTGATTTTAAAGGAGCCATGTATGTATTACATTTTGGGTTTTTGTTCAATGATGAATGTTTATAGAATTATAAATTATATTGGTGCAAGAATTTGTCCTACTTCCTTTAATCATGGGAAGGGTTCCAAAGTCCCATTCCATTCATGTCCAAAACCCCACCAAGTCCCCTTTCTCAAGCAAGGATTTGGTGTGGAGGTCCGGGATATGCCATGGAGGGCAAAATAAAGTGACCATTCAATTTTCTTATGTTCCATATGCTCGCATCTCGGAATTCTTAAAAGGTGAAGGAGGGGATATGAACATCCCTATGAAATGGAATGTTTACAAAATCTTTCCAAGCCAAACGAATGTCAAGCAACCAACTATCAAAAACCACCTCGGGCATATGTGGTAAACATTTATGGCATTAACCTTTTTTATTTTTTTAATTCATATACCAAAGATGTAATCATTTACATTTTGAAAGTTTTTTGGTCTAGGTATTAGTGCGAATATGGACCAAAGGACTATCGGGAAAACTCAACCCACACTCGATTTATTAAACGAGGATGCTTAACATCATTCTCAATCAAACATCTATACACACGACCTAATGTGACTAAGAATAGTTAGGTTAGTAGGGTAGGTGGTTAGTACAATAGCTAGGTCAATAGGATAACTAGTTATTAGGGTAGCTATGTTAGTAGGGGATAATAAATAAGGTACCAAGGTTGGTGTAGTATTTATGAAGGTAGGAAAGTGAACAAGGTAACTATGTGTGAGGTCAAGTCCAGGGGGAAAACAACCAAGAACCCAAAAAAAAGAAAAGTACAATGGTCAATAGCAAAAAAAATGGACTATGATGAACCCCATTTGGCGCTGAATGAAAAAATGGAAGCCATCTAGTGGACAAAATGGCCAACTAGTGAATTGGTGGTTATTGGTTCACTTTGGCCCAGCAACTTGGTTCTTTGCCAGTTGAATCAACCATGTAACATTTACTTGATTGACAAGTTGTTGGTGCCAGTGTAAAGGTGGTTCTCATTTTTTTTTCCTGAGAACTTTAATTGAAACCAGGTTAGTTCTCAAGATGAGAACTTATAGGTATCACTATTGGTTCTCACTGGGCTAAGAAATGGCTTGATGAAAACCTGGAAGGATATGACTAAATTTTTGAATTGAAAACTTGATTGGGTATGAAAAAATCCATGGTGATTTTTTTGGTGATTTAGGTTTAAGCTTTAGGTAGGTGTCAGGTTTAGGCTCAACGACAACTTGAAGAAGAAGCTTCATGCTTTTCTTTTTATGCTCTTAATATTAAAAGGGTCAACCTTTTTGCTTAGCCTCATTATGGTGTCTTTTATTTTCACTCCCTTGCTTCGCTACTTTCTTGTTTTACTATTCATTTGCTTTAATGTTCCATTCATTATTCCTTTGCTTCATTACTTTTTTGTTTCAATGTTCGCTTGCTTCAATGTTCTTTTCATTATTTCTTTGCCTTGTTACTTCTTTATTTTTAATTTTTTAAATTTGATGTTCCTTTCACTGTTTTTGTTTTGTTGTTCTTTTTTTTTGTTATTCCTTTAATTCGCCATTTGCATCCATTGGAAAAAACGTTTAATCTCCTTAAATTTTGTTTGAAATCTTTTAAAAATCAATAGATCTCTATTAACCAATTCTTTGATTGATTCACTTATGTAAGTAATCATCTCAAAAATATCAAAGTTGTAGTTTCTATTAAATGTAAAAATCTTTTTAAACTAACTATTCCTATAGGTTTCATAATAATTAGATAGTTACTGATGA
>Ga0116229_10012359_pt1 | contig 12315 bp, 12 predicted proteins | sample S1TSphgellanicum_3_FD_87313 | JGI IMG/M metagenome (GOLD analysis project Ga0116229, IMG submission 87313) | Host-associated microbial communities from peat moss isolated from Minnesota, USA - S1T2_Fc - Sphagnum magellanicum MG | ecosystem: Host-associated > Plants > Peat moss > Unclassified...
CGATCGTGGTAAATTTCGGAACCGCGACGACGTTCTCGGCGATCGACGCGAACGGTGCCTTTCTCGGCGCGGCGATCGCGCCGGGGATCAACATCTCGATCGACGCGCTCGCGACGCGCACGGCGAAGCTGCCGCAAATCGCGCTCGCGGCGCCGCCTTCGCCGATCGGCCGCGACACGATCGCGGCGCTGCAGTCCGGGATCGTTTACGGCGCTGTCGGCCAAACCGAGGGGCTCGTCGCGCGGATGCGCGCGATACTCGGCGATGCGTGCGTGATCGCCACCGGCGGCCTCGCTGAAATCATCGCCAAGGAAACGCGCGTCATCCAACGCGTCGAGCCGCATCTGGTGCTGAACGGCTTGCGCTTGCATTATGCCTCGACGCTCGACGCCGGGCACAAGCGGACGAGCGCCACGATCGTCTAGAGCTCGTGTCGCTGTCGCGGATGATCGTCAGGCCGTTCCTCGGGCGTCGCGAACTTACGGCGTGAGTTTGTGGCGGCGAATGATCGCCGCACCGGCGGGGCTGCGAATGAAAGCGATGAAATCTTTCACGGTCGCCGCGTTCGAGGTCCCTTTCACGAGAGCGATGTCTTCGGTGATCGCGAGCGCGTGGTCGCCCAGCTCGATCGTCTCGAGGCCTCCCTCATAGGCATCTTCCGGAAAGAGAATCGCTGCGTCGATCGTGCCGGCTTTGAGCGCTTCGATCACTTGGGCGTTTTGTGCTCGGACGAGGACGATGTTCGCGCGCACCTTCGACTCGTAGTCGGCACCGTACTGGGAGGCGAGCTTCGGAAGCGTTTGTTCGGTGAGTTGGGCCGTCCCGGAGCCCGGGATCCCACTACCGAGACGAACACCGCTCGCGGCGAGATCGGCCGGCGTCGTCACCTTGTTCTTGCCGGCGGGGCCGACGACGATGACGGTATGGGTGGAGACGATCCGCGAAGGAGCAATGAGATTCTGCTTCGAGCCCAAGAACGTGTCGCCGACGACGACAAAATCGTTCGCGAGCCCGCGGTCGACGTTATCGCTGATCGTCTTCGTCCCGGCCACGAGGATGCGGATCGATGTCCCGGGATGCGCTTTGCCGTAGGTCGCCGCCAGCTCCATGAAGGCCGGAGCGGCATTCGAGGGGACGAACCCGATGAGGGACGTGTCCGCCGCGGCGGCTTGAAGCGAGCCGGCGGCGAGGAGCGCGAGGGCCGCTGAAGCCCGCGTGAATGCATCCATACTGTCGGTATCGCCGGTTGGGCTCGACCAAATGAGGGCTCTCTTGGCTTGGGTATGCAGGTGTGATTTGCGCCCCTTTCGCCGCACGGCTATACTAGATCGTCATGCTCCGAACCGTCCCCGCCCTTCGTATCGGGCCTCACGAAATCTGGCCGCCGATCATCCTCGCTCCGATGTCCGGCGTGACGAACCGTACCCTGCGCGCACTCTACAAGCCCTTCGGGTTCGGCCTGACCGTCACGGAGTTCGTTTCGTCGAACGCGCTGCAGTACGGCGGGAAGCGTACGATGGAGATGATCGACCAGCACGGGGTCGAGAAGCCCGTCTCGACACAGCTGTGGGGTAACGATCCGGCACTCATGGCGTATGCGGCGAAGATGGTGCGCGAATGCGGCGCCGATATCGTCGACATCAATTTCGGCTGCCCGGCCCCAAAGATTACGAAGACCGAAGGCGGCAGCGCGTGCTTGCGCGACGTCGACCGCTGCGAGGCGATCATGAAAGCGGTCGTCGATGCCGTCGATTGCCCGGTGACGGTGAAGATGCGCCTCGGCTGGACGGAGAGCGATCTCGTCTACGTCGAGGTCGCGAAGCGCGCGCAAGCGGTCGGCGTACAAGCGGTGACGCTCCATGCGCGCACCGCGAAGCAGTTCTATAAAGGCAGCGCCGACTGGGCGCACATCGCCGCGCTCAAGCGCGCGATCGACATCCCGGTGATCGGCAACGGCGATCTCGCCGACGCGCACGACGCGCTCGCGAAGATGCGCGCAAGCGGCGTCGACGCGGTGATGCTCGGCCGTGCGACGCTCGGCAACCCGTGGCTCGTTTCGAGTTTGCGCGCGCTCATGGAAGGCCGTGAACCCGAGGCGTACCCGGTCGCGGCGGAGCGGCTGCGTTTCGCCGTGCACCATTACGAAGCGATGGTCGCGGAGTGGGGCGAACCGCGCGCGGTTCCGCAGATGCGCAAGCATCTCGGCTACTATCTCAAGGGCTTCTATGGCGCGAGCGAACTGCGCGAACGGTTGATGCGCACGGAGACCGCCGCCGAGACGCTCGGGATCGTGCGCGCGACGATCGCGCGCCTCGACGAGACCAGACCCATCGCCGATCATCCCGATCGCGCCGTCGCTTAACGTGAACGTCAGCCTAGGCGATCTTTACGGTTGTACCACGCCCGCCGAGCTCGCGGCGGAGACGTTCGAGAACTACCGGACGTATTTGAACCCGCCGCTCGCGCGCGTGATGAAACTCTCCGGCAGCCCGGTCGAAGTGTACGCCGAAGGCTGCACGATCGTCGATCACACCGGCAAGGCATACCTCGATTTCGCCGGCGGCTACGGCGTTTTCACGCTCGGGCATCGTCATCCGCGCGTCGTCGCCGCGGTGCGCGAGCAGCTCGACCGCATCGCACTCTCCGGGCGCACGATGTTCAACCCGCTGATGGGCCGGCTCGCAAAGCGCCTCGCGGAACTCACGCCGGGCGATCTGACGATTTCGTTCTTCTGCAACAGCGGGACCGAGGCGGTCGAGGGCGCGCTCAAACTCGCGCGCGCGGCGACGAAGCGCACCACGATCGTGACGACCGAAGGCGCCTATCACGGCAAGACGCTCGGCGCGCTCAGCGCCAGCGGTCGCGAGACGTTCCGCGCGCCGTTCGCGCCGCTGCTCGACGGCATCGTCCACGTGCCGTTCGGCGACGCGACGCGGCTTGCGAAGGCGCTCGACGGCGCGGCGGCTTTCATCGTCGAACCGATCCAAGGCGAAGGCGGCGTGATCGTTCCGCCGCCCGGCTACCTGCGTGCGGTGCGCGAAGCTTGCGATAAGACCGGCGCGCTCTTTATCGCCGATGAAGTGCAGACCGGCCTCGGCCGCTGCGGCGCGCTCTTTGCGTGCGATCGCGACGGGGTCGTGCCCGACGTGATGACGCTCGCCAAAGGCCTATCCGGCGGCGTGATGCCGATCGGCGCCTACATCGCTCGCCACTCCGTCTGGAACGCCGCCTACGGGAAGGCGCCGCTCTTGCACACCTCGACCTTCGGCGGCAACGAACTCGCATGCGCGGCGGCACTCGCCGCGCTCGACGTGCTGGTCGAGAACGATCTCGCGGGCAACGCCGCCGAGCGCGGGAAAGAACTGCTCGCCGCCGCGCGGCTCGTCCAAGCGCAGTATCCGGACGTCATTTCCGCGGTGCGCGGCGCGGGACTGCTCTGCGGCGTCGAACTCGCGCACGAAGGCTACGGCGGCGCGATCATCCCCGAGCTGCTCAAACGCGGCGTCACCGCCGCCTGGACGCTCAACGCGCAGCGCGTCATCCGGCTCGAACCGCCGCTCGTCGTGACCTCGGATGAGATCGCGCGCGCGATGCAGGCCTTCGGCGAAGCGGTCGGCGCCGCCGTCGGGATGCTCGGAACGCTCTAGCCGTGCCGTTCATCGAAGCCGAAATCGTCGTGGACGCGCCGGTCCGCGACGTCTACGAACTCGCCAAAGACCAGGAACGCTTCCCCGAGTTCATGCCCGACGTCGAAACCGTACGCGTGCTCGAACGCCGCCCCGATTCGATTCTCACGCGCTGGAAGACGCTCGTCGAAGATGCCCCGATCGAATGGACGGAAGAAGACCGCTTCGACGACGCCGCAACGCGCATCGACTACAAACTGCTCGAGGGTGATTTGGAGAAATTCGAGGGGGCGTGGACGTTCGAAGAACGTGACGGCGCGACGTTCGTGAAGCTCGGGATCGACTACGATTTCGGTGTCCCGACGCTCGCGGAACTCATCGGCCCGACGCTCGCAAAAAAAGTTCGCGAGAACGCGGACATGATGCTCGCCGGACTAAAGAAAGAAGCGGAGTCCCGCGTCCGGTCGGCCCGTTGAATCATTGACGATGAGCGACCATCGTGTGGCGGCGAGTTGTATCGAGGTGCACGGAATGTGCAAACGCGTACTCCTCGTCATGATTCCGCATCGGCACCACAACATGAACCGACATTAGGAGAAGCACATGCCGTCGTTCAAACGACTTCCCTTGCTGTTCGCCGCGATCGCCATCGCGCTCGTCTCGTCGCTCATGACGCTGGCGATTCATCCGGCCAATGCCGAGTCGGCCGGCTTCGGTCCGCTCCAGGTTATCGGCAACTGCATCGATCCCGATGCGAGCTCGATTCACCCGCCCCCACTCTCGGATGTGCGCGTCGTGAACGTCCTCACGGTGGGACAGTGCAGGACCGCCTCCGGCCGCCCGGGCGTCCACCTCATGGTCTTCTACCAGAAGTAAACGTCGCGCGCCGGCGTTGTATGACTAGATCGAGATGCTGGGGACGATGAAGGCGACGAGTTCGTTTGCTTCGCGGGCGGTGGTCCAGAACTTGATGCCGTCCCACGTGAGGCCGCGCGCGACGAACGGGACGCCGGCGACTTCCGTGATGTCGTGGACTTCCTTGCGGGCGTCGATTCGGAGCAGACGCATGTCGTCGCAGGCCTTGTTCTCGCACGTCATCACGTAGAAGCGGCCGTGGATGATCGTCATCCCCGTGATCTGCCGCGGCACGGGGATCGTGCGAATTACGGTACCGCCGGCGTCGAGTTCGAGGATGCGCTGTTCGTAACGCTGGCTCAGGAAGACGTGATCGCCGTCCCAGGCCAAAAACGAACCGGTATGCTCGGGGCACGGGATCGCTTCGCTCTTGAAGCCGTGGCCGATCACGTACCGCCGGATGTAGCGATCGCCCTCGGCGCCCTCGGAGGTGACGACGCGAATCGATTCGCCCGTAACGACCATCCCGATCGGCATCCCGGGCGCCGCACCCTCCTCGAAAACGACCCCCGTTTGCATTCGGACGCCGTAGATCCGGTGCGTTTCGTTCGATCCGATCCAGAGATCGGTGCCGTCGCAAGCAACGCCCTGGGGCGCCGGAGCTGGTGCCGGGATGCGCAGCATTTCTTCGATTGGTTCAAGGGCGCTGTTGATCACCGGGCTACCTCGCGGAAACGAACGCTGGGCGGGCGGCCTTCGGCGCGGGGCTCGACGATGCCCTGCGCGAAAAACGGCGCATACTGATGACCAAATTTGCGTTCGTCTGTCATCCCCTCTCGTTCGAAGACGTCGAGCGCTACGAACCCAACGCGAAGGGCAAAGGCGAGCCCTTGATTCGCAAAATCTTGGAGTGGATGCCGGCCTACAACGGAGCGCACGTAACGGGCGTCCGCACGCCTGACGGACGGGAAACCGAAGGCTGGTTCGTGATGGCGCCGCTCTTGCCGGAACAGATGCTGACACTGCCTCGCGAACGCGTGTACAAACTCATCCTCGACGCGATCGCGATCGGCGCCGAACTGGGTGCCGAGGTTGCGGGTCTCGGTGCGTTCACCGCCGTCGTCGGGGACGGCGGCGTAACGATCGCAGAGCGGGCACCGATTCCGGTCACGACGGGGAACTCGCTGACGATCGCAACCGGCGTGCGCAGCCTCTTTCGCGGCGCCGATGAGATGGGCATCGATCCGGCCATCGCGACGGCCGTCGTGATCGGAGCGACCGGTTCGATCGGCGGCGCCTGCGTCGAGTTGATCGCGTCGCGCGTCGGCCGGATCATCCTGGTTGCACGCAACGAGACGCGGCTGCGCAAGGCACACGAATCACTTGCCTCGCGGCTGCCGTGCCCGTCGTCCTATTCGACGGATATCGCCGCCTCGGTCGCGCAAGCCGATCTCGTATTGACCGCGACGTCGTCCACGCAAGACATCATCGAACCGGAATTCTTGCGGCCGGGCAGCGTCGTCTGTGAACTCTCGCTTCCGCACGACGTCAGCCGGCGCGTGGCGCACGAGCGCCCGGACGTACTCGTGATCGAAGGCGGAAATCTGCGCGTTCCCGGCGACATGCGCTGGGAGCGCGTGCGCGAACCGGGTGAGTTTTCGCTCGGACTTCCGCGCGGCACGGCGCTCGCGTGCATGTCGGAGACGATGCTGCTCGCGCTCGAGAACCGGCACGAATCGTACACGCTCGGGCGCGGGATCGACCTCGCCAAGGTGCGCGAGATCGATGCGCTCGCCGAACGCGCGGGCTTCACGCTCTCCGATATGCGTGCGTTCGACAAAGCGATCGGCCCCGAACGTATCGCCGCGACCCGCGCTGCGGCGGATGCCCGCCGAGCCTTGACGGCGTGAGGGTCCGGCCGCACCTGTATCACGCCCGCCTGCGCTGGAGCGGCGCCGCGGCTGGGCCGGCGCGCAATTACAAGGACTATTCGCGCGCCTTCGTTCTTGAGATCGATGGCAAACCCGCCTTGCACGGCTCGGCCGATCCGCACTTCCACGGCGATGCCTCGGCGCATAACCCGGAAGATCTGCTGGTCGGTGCGCTCGCCGCATGTCATCTGCTATCGTATCTCGCCGAATGCACGCGGGCCGGTATCACGGTCGTATCCTACGAAGACGACGCGCGCGGCGAGATGACCCTCATCGAGGGGAAGATTCGTTTTCGTGAAGTCGTGCTCGCGCCGCGCGTCATCATCGGTGCAAATGACGATCCCGAGGCCGCCCTACGCCTCCACGAACGCGCGCACGACGAGTGCTTCATCGCTAGCTCGGTCAATTTTCCGGTAAGGCCCGAAGCGACGATCGTCCGCGCCACGTAGCGCTGCGTTTTCCCAGTTCCTGAGACGCCATCACGTCATCACACCCATGTCATCCTGAGGCTCTCGAAGGATGGGCATGAGATAACCGTGAGTGGCACGCCCATCCTTCGAGAGCCTCAGGATGACATGGTGGCGGGGCTTGCGATGACATGGTGGCGGGGCTTGCGATGACATGGTGGCGGGGCTTGCGATGACATGGTGACGGCTTAGGATGACACCACGGCACAACGCGAGAATCCGCGTTGGGTGAAGCGCGTCGTTTCGGTGTCGCTCGGCTCGTCCTCGCGCGATCATCGCGCCGAGGTTGAGTTGCTTGGCGAGCGGTTCGACATCTCGCGGATCGGGATGGACGGCTCGCTGGATCGTGCGCTCGCGAAAGTCGCCGAGCTGGACGGCAGGGTCGACGCGATCGGTCTTGGCGGAATCGACGTGTACTTGTATGCCGGGAAGAAACGGTATGCGCTCAAGGACGGTCTGCGGCTGCTCGATGCCGCGCGGACGACGCCCGTCGTCGACGGCAGCGGTCTGAAGAATACCCTCGAGCGCGAGGCCGTGGGCTATTTGCAGAGCGGCCTGGGGATGAACCTGGCCGGCAAGCGGGTCTTGATGGTCAGCGCGCTCGACCGCTTCGGAATGGCGCAGGCGCTCGTGCACGCCGGCGCCGACGTGATCTTCGGCGACTTCATCTTCGCGCTCGATCTGGACAAGCCGGTGCGCGGGCTCGACGAGTTCGAGCAGATGGCCCAGAAGTATCTCCCCGACGCGTGTAAGTTGCCGTTCCAATTCTTCTATCCAACCGGCAAAAAGCAAGACCGCCCGCCGCAGCCGAAGTACCCCGAGTATTATGACGATGCCGAAATCATCGCCGGCGATTTCCATTTCTTGCGCCAGTACATGCCCGACCGGCTCGACGACAAGCTCGTGCTGACCAACACGCTCACCGCCCGCGATCTCGACGAGCTGCGCGAGCGCGGCGTTCGGACGGTCATCTCGACGACGCCGGATTTCGGCGGCCGGTCGTTTGGCACGAACGTGGTCGAAGCGGCGCTGGTGGCGCTGCTCGGCAAGACCTGGGCCGAGGTCACGGCCGACGATTACGCCGAGTGCTTACGCGCGCTGCAACTGCGGCCGCGCGTGATCGAATTCGCCGCTCCTTGACGTTCTGGCGCCGCCTCGCCGCGACGCAGCCGCACGACCGGCTCCGCGCTCCCGACGGGCACGCGCTGCGCCGCGTGCTCGGCGTGCCGGGTCTCATCGGCGTCGGCCTGGGTACCATGATCGGCGGCATCTTCACGACGATCGGCGCCGGGATGAACACCGCCGGCCCGGGCGTCATCGGTTCGTTCCTGCTCTCGGGGATCGCGTGCATCTTCGTCGCGCTCTGCTACGCGGAACTCGCCGCGATGGTGCCGATCGCGGGCAGCGCCTACACGTACGCGTACGCGACGCTCGGTGAGTTCGTCGCCTGGATCATCGGCTGGGACCTGATCCTCGAATACGGGATCAGCGTCGCGCCGACGGCCGCGGCGTGGTCCGGCTACGTGCAGACGTTCCTCGCCAACTTCGGCTTCTCGCTGCCGGCCTGGGGCAAGGTGGCGAACGTCGTGTGGGCGCACGGCGGGATCGATTTCGCACACTCGCAGATCGATCTGTTCGCGATCGCGATCATCCTTGCGATAACGGCGCTGCTCGCGATCGGGATTCGCGAGTCGTCGTCGACGAACACGATCCTCGTCGGCGTGCAACTCGTCGCGATCGTCGTCTTCTGCTTCGCGTTCCTCGGCGCGATCGTGCCCGCGCATTTCACACCGGCCTTTCCACTCGGCGGCGGCAGCGTCGTTGCCGGTGCGGCGCTCGTGTTCTTCGCCTACATCGGGTTCGATACCGTGACCGTGGCCTCGGAGGAAGCGCGCAACGCGGCGCGCGACGTTCCGCGCGCGGTGATCGCGTCGCTCGTGATCGGGATGGTGCTCTATCTGTTCATCGCCATCGTCTGCGTCGGGATCGTGCCGTGGAAGGCGATCGATCCGAACGCCGGGATGGCCGACGCGGTTGCGAAGAACGGGAACGCACGCTGGCTCGTGGCGCTCGTCTTCGCGGGCGCGTTCGCCGGAACGACGACGGTGATGATCACCTCACTGCTGGGTCAGGTGCGGATCTTCTACGTGATGGCGCGCGACCGGATGCTGCCGCCGTTCGTGGCGCGGATCAATGCACGCACGAAAACGCCGGTTGTAACGACCGTCGTCACCGGCGTGCTCGTCGCGATCCTGGCGGGGATCATCCCGCTTCCCGCGCTGCTCTCGCTGGTGAACATCGGAACGCTCTCCGCGTTCGCGATCGTGTGCGTCGGCGTGCTGATTCTGCGCGCGAAGAAGCCCGCCGCCGAGCGGCCGTTCCGCGCGCCGCTGATCGTCGTCACCGCGCCGCTCGGCGCGTTGCTCTGCATCTTCATCATGTCCGGCCTCGGGATGACGACCTGGCTGCGCTTCGTGATCTGGTTTCTGGCCGGCGTCGGTGTGTATGCCGCGTACGGCTACCGCCACTCGCTGCTGCGCGATCCCGCCTGAGTTCATCGCGTGAAGCGCGTCCTTGGGCTGTGGGATCTGCTCGTCATCGCGGCGGCCGCGATCGGCCCCGCCTTCTCGCTCTCGACGACGCTCGGTGCGATGGTCGGTGCCGGCGGCAGCGCGACGCCGCTCGCGCTCATCGCGGTCACGCTGATCATGGCCGCGGTCGCGGCCGGCTACCGCCGGATGGGCGAACGCTATCCGAATGCGGGTTCGTCGTATTCGTGGGTGCGCATCGCGTTCGGCGCGCACGTGGGTGCGTACGCCGCCTGGGTGCTCATCGTCGGCAACATCTTCGCAATCGTCGCGACCGCGGTACCGGCGGGAACGTACACCCTCGCGCTCGTGCTTCCGGCGCTCGCGCAAAATCCGATCGCGGATGCGAGCGTCGGCGCGCTGTGGGTGCTCGTCACCGGCATCTTGCTCAACATCGGGCTGCGCCCGACCGCGCGCGTGACGAATCTCTTGCTTGTCGCCGAGATCGTGATTCTGGCGATTAGCGCGGTGCTAGCGTTCGTTCACCCGCCGGTCGCGCAGGCGGCGGCGGGCGGGGCGTTTCCCGGGATCGGCGGCTTCGCCGGTGCGATCGTGATCGGGATCTGGATGATCGACGGTTGGGAAGTGAGCGCATCGACGGCCGAGGAGGCGGAAGGCTCGACCGACGCTCCCGGCGACGGCGGCCTCGCGGGGCTCGGCGTAAGCGCCGGGATGATCTTGCTTTGCATGGTCGCGTTCATGCGCGTCGGAACGCTCGCCGGCTTCGCCGACAACGAAGGCGATGCGATGTCGTACATCGCGGGACAACTCGGCGGGTCGGTCTGGCGCACGGTCGTGATCGCGACCGTCCTCATTTCGCTCGCCGCCGCGCTGCAAGCGACGCTCGTCTATCTCACCCGCAGCTTCTTTGCGATGGGCCGCGACGGCGTGCTCCCCGCCGCGTTCGGGCGGCTCGATCGCCGCGACCAGCCGGCGATCGGGATCGCGGTGCTCACCGGACTCGGGATCGTCAGCACGCTCGCATCCGGCTTTTCGCCGAGCGTGCAGGCCGTCTTCGCGACGATCCTCAGCGGCACGTCGTTTTTTCTCGGCGTGCTCTTCCTGATGAGCGCCGCCGCCGCGGTCCGCATGTTCGCCGGCGAAGGCGCGCGCCGTCTGAGCGGCGTGGCGCTGCCCGCAATCGGGACGGTCGCGCTCGTCGGCGTCCTCGCCGTTTCGCTCGTGCAGGCCGACGCATCCACGCGCCGCTTCATCATCGTCTCGGCCGCGATCGGCATCCCGCTAGCCTTGTGGCGCGGGCGGACGTGGAAGCGGGCGGCTTGACGCCGAAGCCTGGGGCATGACTACACGGCTCATGCGTGCTCTCGTTTCTCTCTGCGCGATCATCGTTTTGGCTCGGCTTCCGGTCGCGGCCGCACCGCATCCCGCACTTGCGACGATCGCGGCGTTCGCTTCGACGTCGAACGCGGGCGATCGGGCCGCGTTCTTACGCCTCTTCGCTCCCGATGCGGCGATGGTCGATAACTTCGCCCCGTACCGCTTCCCCGCACCGAGCGGTCCAGCGGCTTGGTACGACGGCTTCGGTGCGGACATGCAGAAGAGCGGGGTGACGGACGGCGTGATCTCCGTCGCCGCGCCGAAATTCTTCCGCGTTACCGGTGACCGCGCGTGGGCCGTCGTGCCGACGCGTTTCGTCTACAAACTCAAAGGGAAGCCGGAACTCGAAACGGGGCTCTCGGTTTTCACGCTGCATCTCGTCGGAGGCGCTTGGAAAATTACGTCGTTTTCGTGGGCGGAGCAGTCAGATACCGGCGTCTAGCGCAAGGGCGGAGGCGGTTTGCGGGCGCCTCCAGAGGATGATGACGCCGATCGCCGCGTAGACGAGGAAGAGGAGCGGATAGATCGTCGTCGGCCAGGGCGGCAGCGGGTAGACGCTGCCCGTGGCCGGCACGATCAGAAAAACGATCGCGAGGGCGCTGACCGCGACGTTGCGTGCGCGCAGCTGGCCGAGGGCGCGCAGAAAGAACGACGCGCCGATCGAGATCGCCGCGTAGATCACGACGAACGCATACGAGCATAGCGAAGCCGTATCCGAGAAGGCATCGATCGGAGCACGGCCGGCTAAGAACATGGCCGCACCGCCGATCGCGACGGCGAGCGCGATCGCGCCGAGTGCGCGTGCCGGTGTTTCGTGGACGGGATCGGTTTGGGCGAACACCGCAGGCATCAGGCCGGTGCGTGCCATCACGAGCAGCGCACGCGCCGCGCCGTTGAGTGCGGCGGTGGTGATCGAGATCGAGCAGAGCAGCGCACCGATATCGATCGGAACTTTCATGTAGGGCGCGCCGACGGAATCGGCGAGCGCATCGAGCGGGGTGACGAGTTTGTCGAGCGGCGTCGCGAGCGCGTGCGAGCCGAGCACCTCGGCGTACATCGTGATGACGAAGAAGACACCCGCCACCGCCACGCTGCCGAGCACGGCGCGCGGGATCGTGTGCAACGGATCGTGCGCTTCCTCGCCGAGTGACGTCGCGCTCTCGAACCCGAGCATGCTGAAGACGGCGAGCACGGTGCCGAGCGCAAGGGCCGAAAACGAAAAGCCGTGCAGCGAGAACTGGCCGGCATCGAACCAGGCGCCGCCGCGATGGATGAAAATGAGCGCGGTCAGCACGGCGATCAGCGCGATCGAGATGCCCTCGAGCACGAGCAGCGCGATCGTCGAGATGCGGACGTCGCGGTAACTGAGGAACCATGCCAGCGCCGTGCAGACCAGCAGCGACACCGTGGTCGAGACCGGAACGTGCACGAGCGCGAGCAACCCCGGGAAGAAGACGGCGAAGCCCGTCGCGCCCGCGAGCGCGACGAAACTGTAGGCCCAGAGCTGGCA
>Ga0116229_10012360_pt1 | contig 12315 bp, 5 predicted proteins | sample S1TSphgellanicum_3_FD_87313 | JGI IMG/M metagenome (GOLD analysis project Ga0116229, IMG submission 87313) | Host-associated microbial communities from peat moss isolated from Minnesota, USA - S1T2_Fc - Sphagnum magellanicum MG | ecosystem: Host-associated > Plants > Peat moss > Unclassified...
AGAGAGAGAGAGAGAGAGCTTCTTGCCATCATGAATCTTCCATGAAAGCCCCAAACATGGGCTGGTTATCTTCTTCAAATAGCAATTGAAACCCCTAAGCTCAAATCCAAAACAAGTAAACCCACCACCTTCTCCTTTTGTTGTGGGTGGTGTGTCTAGTGCTCCACAAACCCATTGATTGTTCTTCTTCCACTGTTGAACATTTGTTTCTCAACTTTGTCAACCAACGTCCTTGGCCCCTTGATAAGAAGGTTCTGCGCATTCTTGTTGTTGAGCTCGCCCGTTATTCCTCTACTCCCTGATTCTCTGATCAAATAGGGATGTGCATGGCGGCAAACTTACTTCACTTGTGGCAGCAGCAACAACTCCCACACTCCTTTGCTGATTTGTAAAAGGATGAATTTCCATCTTGACATGTTCCTGACGACTCTGAAGATTATTCACATTGTTCTTGGTGTACCCAACAAGCTACACTGTAATCTGATGATTTTATGGAGATTCTGTCAGGGTTTAGGCTTTACATTGAATCTCACATTCTGTATGCGTCAACAAGCGCATAAGTAACCCTTTCATGTAAACCTCCCTTTCATGGCACCATTGCAGATCACGAGTGAGATAAAGCTGAGAATTTTTTGGGCTACAGTTGAGGTTGACACACAACTTTTTCTCAATGCTTTCAGCATTGGTTCATCAAGAGTCTCTTAAAGCGACGTCAGAGGACTCAGAAGTGGAGTTTAGGGTTTAGGGTTTCTTGTTGGATCATATGCATCAGAGTCCCTGCCTGGTTTACGAACGCGACACAACCAACAAGGGTAGAGCCTGCAGAGTTGTCATGAAACAGATTTTGCGTTCAGGAAGAGTTTCAAGACGAAGGACAATTTCATCTGTTTGCTGCCACTTTTTCTCTTGGACCTGGAAGGTTAGAAAACCAACCTAACATTGAATTCAACTGCATCCTATGCCACGGATACAGCGGATACGATGGATAGAAATTTACAGTACTCCTTGTAGTTCAAGTGCGCAGATCCAGGTCTGCGGCGCCAGAAGGTGCGGCGCCAGAGGGTGCTGAGATTCTCGGGACAGCGAAGGGACTCCCGTCGGCTCACGTACCAAAGCGTGAGAACGCGATTCGCGAGGACCTAGGGGGCCAGTACCCACACACGAGCCATTACAAGGATTAGACGCTTAAACCAGTCCGGGAAGGGTTTGATATAGACCTTGATACCCTCAGGGTAAGGGTAAAGAACCCCCTGACTGGGGAAAAAAAACTCTGGATTTATCCACGGGTTAACATATAGACTTGTCATTTCAAAAATTATATAATTAAATATCATTCATACTTTCTTTAATATATCCAAATACTATTGCATTATCTCGTGTTTTTGTTATTTATACCTATGATTTATACATTGTAAGAAACTAAAGGAGTAAATTGCATTAAGTATTATGGTGGAGAATTTAATGTAATACTCAAAATCATTTTATGTGAGAAAAAGTTACATAAAGGTGAAAACTTTATGATTCATTTTAATGTAATAATAAATGAGAAATGTGAATTAATCGTTATCTTTTTTCAAAAGACATTCAAAATCATTTAAAGGTGAAGATAGAGTTTAAGTAAAAAATAAATTCTAATTTTGTGTTCACTCTATTCTTTAATAGTATGATCATTTTTTAATGTGAAAATTTAACTTCACTTTGAAAAGGAAATTTTTTAAGCATATGTGAAAAAAAAAATAAGAAAATTGGTAAAGAAGGTGGAGGTTTGTCAATTTTATAATTATGTTTGTAAATGTAAATCTAATAATCATTTTTAAAAATCTATGGAATGCATTTTAGTAGGTAAATTAATATTTAAAATTAGATTTTATGATCATTTAGTTTCGTTGTGAAAGGGAATTTTTCAAGGGTAAAAATAGTGGGAAAGGAGGTGGAGATTTTGAAAAGGTATTTTGAAAAATAGTTGTAAAGTTTTTGCCTTTTCATGCATTTAGGGGAGAGGAGGGAGATAATTACATGATTTTATTTTATTTTAAACTAGTGGAAAAGGTAGTTATTTTAGCAAATGACATAGACATAACTACATGATTTTATTTTATTTTAAAATTTACCTTCAAAATAAAGAGTGTATACCAATGTTGGGTGGATAAAAACCATCGGTTCTAGTTAGTGATAATCAAATTGGAACCAAGTCTCATTCTTGGAATTGGAACATGAATTGGAAAATGATTTTATTTTCTTTAAAAATCATACTTAAAACCAAGTTTCTAGGTCCAATTAGGTGTGGAATCAAAATCGGAACCAAGAATGTTAGTAAAAATTGTTTTTAGGAAAAAAAAATGACTAAATTAAGAGTTACTAGTTAGTTCAATTTTGAGTTAGTAAAGACTAGACCGAAATTAGGTTTAATGTTCAAAATCAAAATTGCATCTAGAACCTAAAACCAAATTCCCATTTCCATTTATATGTGGAATTGGAATCAAGATCATTTTAATTTAATATTTAAAATTAAAACTAGATATTCTTCATAAGACTATAGAATTGCCCAACACTAGCATGTACATGACTTTAATAAAAACATTACCCCTTTCATTCCTAGCAAGGGTGAATTAACTACAATTTGTACACAAAAAATTGAAACAATTTTGTGGTAAAATAAACCATTGCCAATTCAAAATGTGCAAGATCATCTTTGTGCTTCTTCATGAACATCTTTGCACATTTCAAGCTTTTGTACTAATGAATGTTGTGTTGCTGCATTACATGAGTAGAGAACTTCACAACAATTCTACCATCCTTCTTCCCCCTTCTTACATTTCATTCTGTTACACCTCTACAACAAGAATTTCCTCAAAACTTGTGTAGGCCTACTACTAGTGAATTGTTCAATCAAAGAAAATGGTCCAAGAGAGTTTGTTTGGAAATCATGATTTGAATGACATCAAATTTGAAAGTGAAAAATATACACAAGAAGGCAACACATATGTAGGTATCTAGATCAAACACATCAATTCTATAATGACTTTGAAATTTGGATTCATATCTTGTAATCTTTTATGCCTTTGAATTACTTCAACAAAATTGAAATGAAACAAAATTAACAAATGTTTAAGAAATCATATATATTCCAAGTGGGTGAGGTTATAAAACACATTGTAAAAGAGCTTCTCAAAACCAACAATGGAAAAAAAAAACACATCGAAGCATTTGCATCAAAGTCTATAAACGACATCCAAATCAAAAGGTGACGTCGTGATAACCAAACTAGGAATACCCAAAAGTAATGGCATTGATATAAGTCAAGTGAAAGGAATTTATTATAGGTTTGGATACTATAGATCCAATCAATCAATTTGAAATAACTACATCAACATAGAAGATTCAGATTGCGAATGCAATTTATGCAAGTGAGCATTTACTTTTGTTGAAGAATGGGGCATTGTGTAAGAGGATTTCAAGAGGAATTTTTACTACATGAAAGGAACAAAGCACAACACAAAATACTAAGATATGACATTACAAGAAAAAGGAACTTTGAATTTTCCTCAACACTAGAATAAAAACATGTATCAGGTTATTGACTCCTTCATGGGCAATAGACCAATTCAATGGTTGCCTCCTCACATCCGTGATTTAATGGCATGAAGTAATAATGTTTATGTTGCTTTGAGGATGCTAGATTAAAGTTTATAGTATGTTCAAGAAGGCACATTTAAAATGGAAATGAGGACCATGTTGAAGAAGGTGCAAAAGTTGTAAGTGAATGTTCATACAAGCCAAAAGTTAGTCCTACAAAACATGTGTCTAATGCACCTACATCCCCCTTGCCATTTGTACCCTCACAACATCATGTTGTAAAAACCATGACACTTTCCAAGATTCTAATTGTTCACATACCACCAAATGGTTTTTGGGAATGACCAATTCATCTAGATACCATTGTCAATGACCATGTAATTCCAAAAAATAATTCAAATTGATCTATCCAAATAATTGGTCCTTTAATTGGCAAGAACAATGTTTGAAAACACAGGGGTCAAAAGGAAAACATTAATTGTCAACAATGTTATGGTGGAGGTCACAAAAAATGGAAACAAAATGCTTATAACATCGATCAGTAAGATACAAAAGACAAACTTGAAGATTGAGAATTGGAGGATTGAGTATTATAAGTTGAGAGATGTAGAAGCTAACAACACACAAAAAAACATGGTTTAAACAATCTTTGGACTTACAAAGGTTATGAAAGTCCTCAAATTGACAAAACCATGATTTGGAATCCTCCAAACAATGTTCACACTCCAAACAATGGTCACACATTGTTTTGAACAACAAAATAAATGAATCCATTTGATTGCATACGTATGAATGACTTTTGAATTTAGAGCACTTGCATTTTGAACTTGTAATTCAATTTGATTCTACTTTGCAATTTGGATTGAGACACATTGATTTTGTTTTGCAAATTTGAATTGAATCACATTATACAAACCATTTGGATTGAGGCCATTACACATGTTTTGGACTAAATTTCGTTGATGCCCTAAGCAAATTATTTGCATCCAACTATGCTCCAAATGTCTCTTGACCTTCAATGATTGGAGACCTTTTTTCATGGGCACTCCTTGTGTGTCACATACCTTGTTATTTCTCTACATGGTACTTGCATTTCAGGTGTGGTAACTTCCCTTGTAGCTTCTAATTCAAGAATCTACAAAATGTTGTCAATGTTTATTTCCTACCATCCAAATAACATGTTACATAATATGCAACAACAAGTAATCAAGTTAAGGATCATTGTAATGTGCAATTTTATTCTCCCATGAAGTTCATTAAATATTTTTTTCAAATCCCAATTGCATTCTCTACTAGACCTTCTTCTCTGAGTGAAAGCATGATTAGGTGGCTCAAAAGTGGCATTTGAAAGTGCTTACTCTAACATTAATGATTTTTTTGCAATTTATTCATAAATCTTATAAATATCCCATATTTTTTAATCATAAATATTAATAAACCAACCTATGAATATCCTTAAACATGTGATTGATCAAAAAATCCATGGAAAAGATTTTTTTTTTTGATGTGAAATGGACTTTCAAGGATAAATATTTACAACAATTATGTCATTTAGAACTTTTAAAAATTAAATATATATATATTAGGAAAGTTTCAATGCACTTCACTAATAAAATCTTCATTTGATAATGGTTTATTTTATTTTATTCATTTTGACACTACTTTGACATTTTTTTGAGTCCACATTTTTCATTTTCTCTATGTGACAAACATGGTGTTGTCATTTCAAAAGTCCATTATGAGTCCATAATCTTCTTATAATTCATCGAAATTTTTTATGATGGTTCCCATTAAAGTTTATGACAACATGAATAATTAAAAAATTGACAATGTCAATTTTGATAATAGCTTAAAATTTTACGTTTGTATGTAATCCAGAAAATTTACAAATGTGACAATCTAAACTATCCACTTATTTATGGGGAACCCCTCTCGTGTTTTTTGTTGAACAATCTTTCTAAATTGGTATTGTCATCCCCTTTGGATGTAAACAAGATAACATGAACCACACCTGCTTGCTTAGGGGACTACTTTTAAGGGTTTGAATATTTTTAAAATTTCAACAAAATTTCAAAAAAGAAAAATTTCTTTATATTATTGTGACAAAATTAATGTAAAACTTTCAAGATATATGTAATTTTCAAAAGTTTTGAAATCTATTTATTATGGGGAACACCAAATTAAATTAATGATTTTAAACGTGAAAAACTAAACACACGTTACACTTATTGTGGCTCATGTTAATGTGACTACACCCCTTCTCTATGTGGTGTGATAATCTAATCAAACAACAAGTATCCCTTATCCCCTAATAGATAAGGAAGAATAACATCTTGGCATCTTGAGCTTTTTGGATTGAAAAGCTCATGGAATTAAGCTTAATTATAAAACCTTGATTTTTGCAAGACCTATGAATCATTCACATTCCTTGGCAACCCCACAAATAGGTCCATGAATTTTTTTAATCATTAACTACAACTCAAGATAGACCACATTTTACCCTCTGGTCTTGTGGTAGTATTAGTCTTCATTAAATGGGCCTATTGGTTTAGCAATGGCAAAATTAGTACCATTAATAGCTCCCTCAATGCTTGGAAGGTTGCAAAAACTTTTAAATCTTTCATGACTACATCCATTTTTGGTCAAATTGGCCATGTGATCATGTTGCTAAACATAATGTTACTTGTTATTATGACTTCTCAAATAATAAGAAAAACTACAAATCTGCCTACAACAAAAAGCTTGTTACATATTAACAAGTTAATGCCTTGAACTAGTTTGTGAATTGCACATGCAACATGTAGTTCAACTAGAATAACAAGACGATACTTTGTATTTTGCTTCCAAATTTTAAAAATTCAATTGGTTAACAATGTCAAACAATGTAGTTTTGGTCATACAAAAAGTTCTTACCAAATATCATCAACATATTCAATTACCAAAAAAATGGTTATGTTTTTTGGTTTAACCCAATGCCCATGTTCACCACTTAGAAACCCCAAGTTGCATCCCATTCTATAGCTATGAAGACAAATGGTTGTGTTAAAAAATTGTAGATTTGTTGTTGTTGAAATGTTTGCATTGACATTTGGAAAACAATATTGACAATGTAATATATATCACATTGTCTAGAGCATGTTCACAAGGAACATAAGGATGTTTATAAGAAGACCAAGGTCGTTGTTTACATCCATGTAAACCAAACCAACTATAAAAAGGATCACAAACACAAAGCATGAAATGAATTATACACTCACTATTACAAAATGTGGTTGTAGTTCACTAGTCCCTGTCCATTAGACCAATGAATTCACTACTTCTTTACTAGTCCCCGTTCACTACAACTAGTGAATTCATTCAAAATCCATTGAAATCACTTGGCGTACATGGACACCTTTTGTTGTAGTAACTAGACAAGTTGCATAATGCATTGACAAAAAGCAAAAAATGATCAGTAAATAGTTTGAAAGTTGTAATGTCAAACTTCAATTAATTGCATGAAATTAATTGGAAAGTAGGTTGAACAAAACTTGGATAAGTTGCAAAAAAATTGTGATTGAACTACAAATGAAATACTGGAAGTGATAACATGCAAAAGGAACAAAGTTTGGAAGGAATGTGCAAGGATTTGAAAATAAACCCAAATGATTTGCAATGCACAAATGACATACTTGAAAAGATTACAAAACACATGTTGAAGCAGATGCATTTATTTCTAAATGGTAATTTTTGAAAATTTTCAATCACTAAAAAATAAAATAATAATAAATCATATTTTAATTTTACAAATCAATAATGAATTTTTTTTCAAAGATTTTTAATAACCAAAAGTGCCAAACAAAATATAGTAATTTTTTTATATTTTTATATCTCGATTTTAAAATTAAAAAATGAAGTGCTTTTGCAAATAAGTGAGAAAAAAATAATCATATTTTAAAATCATTTTCAATGTGTAGCAAAATATAGGATCAATAATCAAAGATTTGAACATCATATTTATTTACAAATTACAACCACTTTCAATACATCTTCATAATGGATTATTATCGTCACTTTGGTTGCATAAAGGAGATCCTTTAATATATAGTGCTCATAAATGCAACAAAATGAAACAACAAAACATTCACAAAAGAAAGAACCATCAAATACAAAATTAACATAAAATTTACAAGATGCGTAAGTTCAAGCATACATAATAAAATGTGGAAAAAATGAAATTTGACATAACAATAAATTAGCAAAGATAAGAATACTAGAAGAGCATTAAAAAAATCATAAGAAAGGGAGAAGATAACCTCTTAATATTCACAAATCTTCTACTTCATTGCAATCTTTACTTGCATAGCAATTGAAAATGTGGTCCCTCTTGCAAAACATAAGTGGAATTAAGAAAATAAAGTGCAACAAACTTGCAAAACACAGTCAAATATAATGTGACAACCTAAATAAAACAAACAACTATCATGCTAGAAGGAAAGCGAGGAGAAGGAAGGTAGGGGAAGGAAAAGAGCATGAAAACAAAGAAAGTTGTGAAAAGAATGAAGAGGAAAATGGGGTGTGAGAAGAAATGAAAGAAGAATTAGAATGGAAAGAGATGATGTACCTTCATGTTATCAGTACATGCATAAATGTAGATGGTAGGGATTAAATTTTTACAATGGCAAGTTATTGTGGGACCATTGGCACCATGTGTGGACCAGTTTTGTGTGTGAAAATGGTTTGGGACTTAAACTATGTGTAAATGTAAGTGTGAGTGTAAAATCATTTAAATTTACTTTATGTTATAAACTACGTTTAAGCATAAGTGTAAATGTAAAAATAAACACATGATTTATATGGTTTTATGCGACTATGCAAAATAATGTAAGTGTAAAACAAATGCATTTATATGTTTTTTACATGACCATGTAAAAAAATGTAAATTTTTTTTTTTTTACTAAAAGATTAGGGGATTTCATAATGTTTTTGTTGATAGGCCAACCAAATGGCCCATTGCAAAAAAAACCATCAAAACATTCACCCACAACTAATTAATATGGATTTAAAAGATTGTATGATCATTAAAAATATGTAGTAAAGTTACCCATAAAATAAAGAATACACAACACCAAAACCCTAAGTTTGGTCATAAATAGGGTGAAATTAAAAAAACTTCCAAGAAAGTACATTAGTATTCAACCAACGGTGAAACTTAGAAAATCATCAATTTTTGTGGTAAATTAAATTTCATCTTGTTTTTCTTTTCCCCTAAGGGCTTCCACTATTGCTCCATATTGTATTTCCACTATGCCTACATGTACAACTACTATATTTACTTATGCATTAAATGTTGAGTTTCAACATTTCATACCCAACTTTAATAAAATTTCCTTATTTTACAGATACCACAACAAAAGAGGTTTGGGGGCAAAAGGAGGCCCAAAGACAAGGTGGGTTTACATATAACTTTGATATATATATTTACACTTACATGCCCAAAACATTTACATGAGGTTGTGTAAGCATATTTGAAAAATATTAACAATGATTTTATGTAAGTGTAAGTGTGGGCATTAAGACTTAGGTATGCATTGGTATTTATATATGTATGTTACCTCGAAATAAATGAAATCAAGGAATCATTGGGATGAGGGAACCAATAGATGAACCTAGCTTTGGTCCTAGGTTAGATGGGACCTACCCAGGAAACTAATCTTTGGTTTTCTAATAAAAAATTTATAACCAAACTCAATTGGGTCTGTTAAGCTTGAAGTTTAAAATTGGAACTACACCAAACTTGTTTTTAAAACCCAATTTTTGTTTCAATTATAAGGTTTAGAACTTTAAGGTTTTTCTTTTTGTATGTCTTTGTGTCTCCATCAAGTTTTTTGCTTCCTTCAGGGTTTTATTTTTTGTGTGTTTCTTATCTCTCCATCGAGCTTTTCACCTCCATCACATATTGTGAATTTTTTTACAACTTATCATTTATGCCTTGCACTTTACATTTTATTTCCATTTCCCAACCCTCTACAATTCATCTCCATTGCATTGTGTTGATCTCCATCACCTTGCACTCTATAATTCAATATCATCATCAAATGTTTTATAACTTGGTTTGATTATTTTGTGTTCAACATTGAATTTCCATCACTATGTTTTTTGTAGTTGTGTCCATTAGCTTGCGTTCTACAATTTGTTTCCATTGTTGAACATTTTGTCTTCTATAATTTATTTTTATTATGTTATGCTCCATGTCAAATTTCCATTGCTTTGCACCCTGCTTGATTAATTTGCATTATTGTGTTTTTTGTAATTCATTTCCATTGAATCTCCATCATTGAACTTCCAATTTCTTTTGGGGTTTTGCTTTTCATCTAATTCTTTTGTTTCCATCAAGTTTTTTGCCTTGGCCATCACTACTCCATGGTGAATTTCCATGGCATTGGTTTCACTACATTACATTATATCCACCCACCCCCCACACCCCACCTCTTCAAGTTATTATTTTGTTTTGCTAGTTGGTTTTGTATTTTTTTGTTCAATTTTTCTCTATGTTTTGTGAATTTGCAGGTTGCTTCGTCCATCATCCAAATCACACAACAAAGGTTACCCATCCGGATTGCATGACAAATGTCAGCCATCATCCTTCACAAATGACATATGTCTTTTTATTTTAGACTTCATTTCATTTTTTATTTGTGTTTGTATTTTATCTATACATTGTTTTTTAATTATCAAAGGTTGGTGTTGATTTTGTTTTTTTTTGTTAAGGTTTCAAGATATGGACAATTTGCACAATGAAACATTGATCTCCCATGTTCATGCTATGGTTGACCTTAGTGTTGAATTTGTAGACAACCCAAATGACCTAGATTATTGTGGTTCATCCTCTACATCAACTTCTATTGGTTGTGTTGGTAGTCCTAATATTACTATAAATGGAAATTTGTTTACCATATTACAATTGATAAAACTTTATGGTCAACTTTAGAAATCGAATAGACTTTTGGAAGTTAAAGAGTTGCAATGCTACAACATGGGCTTTTATGCAACAAACAAGGTGTTACCCATGTGTGCAAGAGGTGCCACCTTCCAAGATGTTGTTGAAGGAACAAGATGGTCAAACTTGGAAGAACCATGTGCATAATTTTGTGCCATGTCACTTGCCACATATGATGGTTAGGTTGCTCCATCTTTAGTGATTATCCTTGCAAGGCTACGTTGATGTTGTGTGAGCAGTTTACAAAAGCTACTACTATGTTAATTTGTGATTGGTGTTCCAAAAATTGGCATATGAAATGTTTCACAGTGCCATTGGAAGAAATGTTGGTTGGAAAATAATTTTTCCCTTGGTGCACAAAATAAACCTAGGTGTTTATTCCTATAGTTTGGTAGTAAGAAATAACCCAAATTGTTTTTCAAAATGAATTCACATTTGGATTTTGGATGAAGAATTGAAGGATTGCAACCATGCAACTAACAATGGGGCTCATATTTGTACATGGCCTACTAAAATTTACAAAAGAATGATGAAACTGATCCCAAACAGTTCTTCAAAAATGAAAAAAAATTGAAAACCAGACCTATTTGATCTTTGAAATTGAAAAAGTCAAATGCTTTGAAATTGAGGATGGTTTGAAATTCACCCAACCTTGCTATTTACAAGGTAATAGTTGTTGAGTGGGCCACATGGAAACTGACTGTAAGGCAACCTTTCACATTATGGTCTTTGGCCTTTTGAAATCTCCAGCCCAACTTAACCCACTCAGTGTGACTTCTTATGCCACTTGAGCCCATAAATAAATGTATTTTGTTGACCCAAGGCCATAGAGTGGAAAGCCAATTGGGTCCAAGTCTTGGGCCCAAGTAGGGACTCCTCTTTATGTATCCTCCTCATCCTCTCCCTCCTTCCTTCCACAATTCAAAAGATGGCTTCAATCCAATGGCGAAGAATTTAAAACACATCAATAAAGTAATTATACAGCTCGGTCTGCCCAAGAAGTCAAGCTTCCTTTTATGAGCGTTCCCTTGTCATGAGCCAACCCAAAAACTAGCTTCAATATAATGCCATGTAAGTGATCACCATCATTCTTCAGTTCTTTGACTTGGGTCCTAGTGTAAGACCTTTGGGGCCAATTTGGCCAATAATGCTCCATTTTGAGGTTGGCCAGTTCTTGACTCCCTAGTGTAAATGGAGCGTAACTACCTAACAATGACTTCTGCTGATCACATTAGACCTTCCCTATTTGAATTTTAAAAGCTTCCATGCTTTTACCCTGGGGGAGGCCTGCTCTCATGGCCACACCTAAATTTCAGGCTTACACCCTCAGGTTACCATCAATGTTGGGTGGTATTATAAACAAGAACAGACCCTACCGGCCGATTAAGGTGGTTCTTAGGATTGATAATCGTGGTTCTCAAAAAATCAAAGACCCAATGTTGATGTATATTAATGGTTCTCAAAAAATTAAAATAATCAAACAATCAACCAGAAAAAAGTGGACTTTTTTTACCAATTCTTTCATGAAAATCACAACGTCTTTAACATTTTTTGAAATAAGCAGGATTGGTGGTTCTTTGATTCTGATCTTTTTTCAAAGAAATGAAACCAGCAGTTCTCTGATTCTAAAATATTAAAAAACTGGAACTAACAGTTCCTTGAAAATTCAAATAACTACACAACACTTGTTACCACCATCAAGGTAGGACCCTCAAAGTAGGGAAGGCCTGTTGGAGCAGGCCTCCCCCTAGATGGGTACA
>Ga0116229_10012361_pt1 | contig 12313 bp, 10 predicted proteins | sample S1TSphgellanicum_3_FD_87313 | JGI IMG/M metagenome (GOLD analysis project Ga0116229, IMG submission 87313) | Host-associated microbial communities from peat moss isolated from Minnesota, USA - S1T2_Fc - Sphagnum magellanicum MG | ecosystem: Host-associated > Plants > Peat moss > Unclassified...
GGCGTCAGACAGGCAGCCAGGATTCGTGTAGGACGTGCATTACCGCTGATTGCGCTGTTGTGAGCGATTCCAGTCGTCGCTGTCAGACACAAAGTCAGCGCCTTCGCGGGCGACACTGCGGCATGGAAACCCCGACGCCCCAGACGCCGCCCACCCCGCCGCATGACCCCACGCCGGCGCCGATCGGCGATCCACCACCTCAGCGTGGTGCCGATGCAGCACAGGCGCTGGTCGGCACAACCACCCGGCAGCATTACCACTCGTGAGTCTTCAGGAGAATTGTCTTATGGCGAATGACACAGCTATCGCAAAAGAAACAGCAAAGTCGGCGCCGCGTATCGCCACCGGCATTTCCGATGTGGCCACGCTGCGGCAACGGGCGCGCGCCCACATCGAGGACGGCGCGGTGACCCCGAGTTATCCCAAGGATCGGGAAACCATCATCCAGCTGCTCAATCAGGCCCTGGCAACCGAACTGGTGTGTGTGCTGCGCTACAAGCGCCACTACTACGTCACCAAGGGGATTCGCGCCAAGGTAGCCGCCGCGGAATTCCTCGAGCATGCGCAGGATGAGCAGGGTCATGCCGATGAGATCGCACAGCGCATCGTGCAGCTGGGGGCGAATCCCGACCTGAACCCCTCGACGCTTGCCTCGCGCAGCCACGCCGAGTACGACGAGAGCACCGAGCTTGCGGGCATGCTCAAGGCGAACCTGATCGCCGAGCGCGTCGCCATTGAAAGCTACCGCGAGATGATTGCGTACATCGGCGAACGCGATCCGACCACCGAGCGCATGCTCAAGGGGATCCTCGCCAAGGAAGAGGAGCACGCCGAGGACCTCTCCGACCTGCTCGACGACGGCAAGAACAGCTGAGCGGCGTTACGACTGCGGCTGCAGCTGTGTTCGCGGCTGCGGTTGCGGCTCAGCCGGCGGCGGCGAATCCGGCGGTGGCGCTGCCGGCTGGGGTGGCGACTGCGGTGGCGGCTGGGCCTGCATTCCGGACGGCGACGCCTCGAGCGGCGCCGCCGCGATGACGTCATGCACGAAGCGCAGTTTTTCGATTGCCGGGGCGGACAGCACGAATGGATAGGCATCGGGCAGGCCCATGCCGCGGTTGAGGTTATTGAGCACATAGGCCACCGGAAACCAGTCGGCAATCAGCTGATCGAAATCCACCGGGCGATTCGAGGCTTGCAGCCTTATCTGTTCCAGCGCCGGCTCGTTGTCATTCGCCGGTCGCAGCGACAGACCACAGGCGGCGGCCGTCTCCAGCGTATCGGTGATGTGCAGGTAATGCGCCCAGGTCTCGGCCCAGTCTTCCCAGGGATGAGTTGCCGCATAGGCGCTCACGAAGTTCTGCTGCCAGTCAGTCGTCGGGTTGGTGTTGCTGTAGTGATCCTTGAGGGCCTGCGCATAGTCGGCGCGTTCGTCGCCGAACAGCGCCCGAAACGCTTCGATCTGCGGACTGTCGCGCACCAGGCGATCCCAGAAGTAATGCCCGATCTCGTGGCGGAAGTGACCAAGCAGTGTGCGGTACGGCTCATGCAGCTGCACCCGACGACGCTCACGCTCGGTATCGTCGGCCTCAGCGATATTCACCGTGATGACGCCGTCGTCATGCCCGGTGAGCGCGGGCTTGTCGTCAGGCGTGTCCTCGTCGGAGCAGAACTGGAAGGCCAGGCCGTTGTCCGGGTCCTGGGTCTTGCTCTTCACCGCCAGCGACAACTGCGTGAGCCCGTACATCAGTCGCCGCTTGGGGGCCTCGAGCCTCTGCCAGCGTTCGATGGCTCCCGGCCGGCCCAGGTTGGGAATCACCTCCGTCAGGCGGCACGACGCGCACAGCGGATTGGGGTCATCCACTGGCACGGCCCAGTTGCAGATGCCCATCGAATTGTAATTCTGACACAGGCGGTAGGCTCGGCCCCTCGCCTGTCGCCAGGGCGAGGTCCAGGTGTCGTCGTCGCCCTGGTCCATCGATGCCATGGCCTGCAGGTCCGGCAGGTACGCCAGCAGGCGATGGCAGCGCGTGCAGCGGGTATTCTCGAAGAAAGCCAGGTTGTGGCAGTGATCGCAGTGAAACGCTTTCATGGTTGTCGTGCTGGGCCGCTCTCGTTGCGCAGGCCGGGCAGTGTGCCCTATTCTCCGGCGCCGCTGAAAGCGACCGGCGCCAACGCTCGCGGTAAGGGGACTCCCACATGAAACAGGAAGAGACAGCGGCCGGCAGCGCCGACAGCGGCGACTCGCACCGTGCCGGCGGCTCGCGCCAGCCCGGCGGCTCGCAGCATAGCGGCGACTCGCAGCGCGCCGGCGGCGCGCCCCATCTCAGATTGCAGGCGCGTGCGCTGTTTGCGCTGGCCGCCTGTGCCGTCGTCGCGCTGCTGTACGTGTGTCACGAGGTATTCGTGCCGGTGGCGCTCGCGATGCTGTTCGCCCTGCTTCTGTCCAGCGCGGTCGAAGCACTGTATCGCCGCGGCCTGCCACGCCCGCTCGGCGCCGGGTTGATGCTGCTGCTGTTGCTGAGCATTATCGGCGGCACGCTCAGCGCAGTCGCCGGTCCCGCGCATGCCTGGTTCGCTGGCCTGCCGCAGACGCTGCAGACCATCGAGCGCAAGCTGCGCCCGATGCAGCTGGCGGTGAGCCGATTCGAGCAGCTGACCAGCCGTGCCGACGCCCTGGGTTCCGCGAACCCACCGGCGCAGCACAATGCGCCGGCGCCAGCCGCGGCGAACGCCCCCGCGCAGGTGAGTGCTTCCGACGTGCTGGGTGAGACGCGTTCCGGGATCGTCAGCACCATCACGGTGATCATACTGACGCTGTTCCTGTTGTCCGGCGGTCCGCCGATGCTGGCACGCATGATGGCCGCGGTGGCGACTGAGGTGTATGCGGCGCACGTCCTTAAAGTCATCGAGGCGATTCGCAGCGAACTCGGGCGCTACTACTGGACCATCGCACTCATCAACCTCGCCCTGGGGGTGGCCACCGGCGTCACCATGATGCTGCTTGGTCTGCCTAACCCGTTTCTGTGGGGCACCGTGGCAGCGGTGCTGAACTTCGTGCCTTACGTCGGCTCGGCAACCACGCTGTTGATACTGACGGTGGTCGCGCTGGTGAGCTTCGACAACGTCGGTCGAATCGCGGCGGTGATCGCCAGCTACCTGGCGCTGGCCACGCTCGAGGGCCAGGTGGTGCAACCGCTGTTCGTCGGCCAGCGCCTCGAGATCAACCCGCTGCTGGTGTTCCTGGCGGTGTGGTTCGGAGGCTGGATGTGGGGAATCGCCGGCATCACGATCGCGGTACCGGGCCTGGTGGCGCTGAAAGTCGCGGCCGAGCACAGCGAACGCGGCCAGCCGCTGGTCGAGTTCCTGAGCCCTGGCGGTGCGAAGTTCAAGACTGCCGGCCGCCGTCGACGTGCGAGCGGCGGACATTGAACACCAGCCCCTGCGGATCGCGCACATAACAGCGCGGTACCGACGGGTCTTCCTCCACCACGACACAGCCGGCGGCCAGCAGTTGCGCCCTGGCGAGCGCCACGTCAGGCACCAGGAACTCCAGCACCGGTCCGTGCGCCGCGCCTTTCTCCACGTACAGCGTGAACGCGCCGGTTTGGAAGCCGACCAGCGTCTTGTCGCGATGCACAACCGACAAGCCGAGCACCACCTGGTAGAACCGGACCGCCTCCTCCCAGGATGGCGTCCGAATAATGATGTCCCGGCCAGATTCGAATGAGGACGTCATTCACCACTCCGGCTTTGCGCGCTGCGGGATCGGCACGCCTGTGTCGTTGGGACTATTATAGGTAACCGTGTCAGCGCTCATCGATACTGTCGACGGCCGACGCCTGTTCGCAGCTGCACTGCTGTGGTTGCTGTCGCTGCCGCAAGGCGCGCCGGCATCGCAACCGGCTGAACAGCAGCTGACCGAGTCGCTCACCGAGGTCGTCGTCACGGCGACCGAGCCGCGCTATGCCGCACCGACGCTCCGCGATCGCATTGGCCGCATCTGGGCGCCGGTGTACATCAATGAGCAAGGGCCATTTCGACTGGTACTCGATTCCGGCGCCACCCGTTCAGGCATCAACACCCGCGTCGCCGAAGTTCTCGGCCTGCCCACGGACCAGTCGCGCCAGGTGCTGCTGCGTGGTGTCACCGGCTCGGCCGCCGTCTCCACGGTGCAGATCGACAGCTTTACCGTCGGCGACATCGCCATGGGTGTGTCGCAGCTGCCGATCGTCACCGACGCACTCGGGGGCGCGGACGGTGTTCTGGGAACCGATGGCATGTCCGGGCGTCGCATCGTGGTCGACTTCCGCCATGATCGCATCACCATCCAGCGTTCGCACGGCGAGCGCGCTGCGGCCGGCTTTCGCACCATTGCCTTCCAGCTGATCCGCGGCAACCTGCTGGCGGTCGACGCCTCGGTGGGCGGCATACCCACCACGGCGATCATCGACACTGGCGGCCAGGTCACGATCGGCAACCTCGCGTTACGAGACGCCCTGGCCCGGCGACACGCCTCGCCCGTCAGCCGGCCGCAGTTGATCATGGGCGTCACGACCGACATCCAGCAAGGCGACGCCGCGCGCACGCCTCCGCTGGAAATGGCCGCCGCAGACGGGGGCGGCGCGGTCGAAATCCACTACACCGACGTGACCTATGGGGACATGCACATATTCGACCACTGGCATTTCACCGGCCAGCCGGCGATGTTGATCGGCATGGATGCGCTCGGACTGCTCGACACGCTGATCATCGACTACCGCAGGCACGAACTGCAGATTCGGATACCGGACGCGCCGTAGCCGATAGTCAGCCCAGCCAACAGGCTGGCCGTTGCGCGGTAACTTGCGGAAGACCAGGTTGCGAGGGGAATAGGTGTGGCTAGAATTGCCGGACTGCCAACTCCAGGAAGCCTGTAACCATGACTGTCGTGTGCCAACCGCACAATCTGCGCCAGCCGGTCAGCAACGCGCCCAAGGCCTACGGTGTGCGCGCCAGCCTTCGGCCCGGTGACCCATTCCGCAAGCTCATGGGAAGCGAATGGCATCGGACCCACTGGTTCGCGACCAGTGCCGAGCGCGACGCGGCGCTGGCCGAGATGAGCCGCAAACACGAGTACTCGAGGCTGGGGGACAAGCCGGCGCTGGTTTGGGAAAAAGTGGAGAATCTCGCCGCCAGCCGCCTGTAGCTACAAACCGCCTGCAACAGCAGCCGCCTGTTGCAGTCGCTCAGAAGCCGCGCCCGAGAAACAGATAGAACGCCGTGGATCCGGTCTCATCGTAACCCACCGCCAGGTAGGCCGGCCCGATGTACGTATCGGCGCCGAAGAATACCGAGAAATCCTTGCGCGTGGAGCCGAAGCTGATATCGCGCCGCATGTTCCAGACGTTGCCCGCCTCGAACGAGGTACCGATGTAGGCGGGCACATCCAGTATGCCCTCGCCGCCATTGCCGACCTTGCGCAGGTAGATCAGTCGTCCGATCGCATACTGCGGCCCGGCCAGCGATTCGGCCGGCACACCCGACAGGTTCAGAAAGCCGCCAAGCGGGAAGAACGTGCGCACGTTGGTATCGCTGCCGCCGATCGTGCTGCCGGCGGTGATCCAGGCGGCCAGCGTATTCCTGGCCCAGGAGTGGGCGGCGCGCCAGTCGAGCGTGAACAGGTCGGTGCCCTCCTCGCCGCCGCCATTGCCCTCGACGCTCACCTGTACCGTCAGGGCCTCCCCGCTGCTGGGAAAATTGGCGCTGTTGAGGCTGTCGTAGCCAAAGCGGGTAAAGAACTGGGTAACGGTGAACGTCGATGGCGGGGCGCTCTCCCCGAGGTCAACATGCGAACTGCCGTGGCTCTCCAGCGTTCCCACGCGCAGTTCGCCCCAGTTGCCGAATTCGCGGCCGAAGTCGAGCCCGTAGTCCACGCTCGAGATGCGAAACTGGCCCACCTGCCGGTCGTCCACGATCTGCGCAATTTCATGCGATTCCACGTCGGCATGGGGCGCGAAGAAATAGCGCGTGACGTTCGACAGCGGCAGGTAGAGCTCGGTGGCCAGCAGCGGGGAGGTCCCGACCTGCAGGTCCCACACCGACTCGGCGCCGAGGGAATTGAGTTCGGTAATATCCAGGCGTCCGGACGCGTTGAAGCTGGTCTGGCCCTTGAAGTCATCCTGCAGTGAAATTCCAAAGCGCAGGTAGTTCGGTCCCCAGGAATTGCGCCGGGCGCTGAAATCGAGACCGAATCTGCCCGGCGGATCCTGTATCAGCCGGTAGTCGAGCATCTCCAGATCGCCACGGCCGTAGAGGGCGTCGACCTGCGCCTTGAGCGCATCCGGATCGAGCGTACGGTCCTGGAACTGTCCGAACATGTCCTCGATCGGGCGCTGGTAGGCCTTCGAAGCCGGTTCCACCCGTACGAACGCCACCCGCGGCAGGCCGGCGCGCGCTTCGCTGCGCGCCTGTTGATAGCGCGCGTAGTCCGCATCGGACAGTGCCAGCGCGGACAGGCGCAGCGCCACCGCGTTCGCGGCTGCGACCCCGGCGTCCACGATCTTCATGGTCTCGGGGAAATCGTAGGAGGAGAAATCTCCCAACTGCGGGCTGACGACGATGTCGTTCGGCCCGAGAGTCGCCAGATCGCGCTCGATATTCTTGCGCAGCAGGATCGCCAGCATCTGGTTGGTGACCCCCGGCAGCGAGTTCAGGCTCTTGCGCGGCTGCAACGGAAAGCCCGCATCCACCACGATCAGTATGTCCACGCCCATCGAGCGGGCGACATCGATCGGCAGATTGTCGGTCAGGCCACCGTCAACCAGCAGTTCGCCGCGGTACTCCACGGGTGCGAAAAGCCCCGGTACCGACATGCTGGCGCGCATCGCAGTGGTCAGGTCGCCGTCGCCGAGCACCCGCCTGGCGCCGGTTTCCAGGTTGGTCGCTACCGCGCGGAAGCGCGTCGGCAGCTGATCGAAATCGGTGATGCGCGCTACCGGAAGCGTCAGTCGCCGCAGCGTCTCGGTCAGCATCTGGCCCTGCACCAGGCCCTTGGGGATCACCAGTTTCCTGCCCTGCAGTCCCAGCGGCAGGTTGACCAGGAACTGCCGGTCCTCCTCCTTGCGCCGATAGTCGAGCTCGGTGCGCGGCGGCCGGTCGCGAAACGCTGCCTGCCAGTCCAGCGACGCCATCGCCCGTTCGATCTGTTCGCCCGACATGCCGCTGGCGTATAGCCCGCCGACCACTGCACCCATGCTGGTGCCGGCGATCACGTCCACCGGCACGTGCAGTTGATCGAGCATCTTGAGCACGCCAATGTGCGTCGCGCCACGAGCCCCGCCGCCCGAGAGCACCAGGCCGATGCGTGGCCGCGCCGCCAGGGGCCGGCTGCCGCCACCATCGCTCGATGCGTCCTGGGCGCCGGCCGTCGCAGACACGACCAGCAACGCCGCCAGGACGACTATGGTTGCCTTACGCATTCACCGTTAAGCTTGCCCGCATGAGTTCCGCATTTCTGATCTCGCTCGTCATCCAGGTACTGTTGATCATTCACTGTATCCGCAGTGGACGCAATTCGTTGTGGATCTGGGCGATTGCGCTGTTGCCGCTGGCTGGCCCGATCGCCTATGTGCTGATCGAGCTGCTGCCGGGCCTGTTCGCCAGCCGCGGCACGCGCCGCGCGGTGCGGGGCGTGCGCAAGGTGCTCGACCCGGAGCAGGATCTGCGTCGATTCCAGGACGAGGCGCGCCTGATCGGCGACGTCGCCAGCCGCCAGCGCTTCGCCGATGAGCTGGTGCGCCAGGGGCGTGCCCAGGATGCCATCGGCATCTATCGCCAGGCGCTCACCGGGCTGTACGAGCACGACCCCAATCTGCTGCTTGGCCTGGCGCGCGCGCAGTTTGCCAGCGCTGCGTTCAGCGAGGCACGCGCGACGCTCGACTCGTTGATCCGGGACAATCCGGAATTCAAGTCCCCCGACGGTCATCTGCTGTACGCGCGCGCGCTCGAGGGCGAGGGCAATCTCGACAAGGCGCTGGAGGAGTACGCCGCGGTCAGCCGCTACTATGCCGGCGCCGAGGCGCCGCTGCGCTACGCGCAGCTGCTGCGCGCCAGCGGCCAGCCGGAGCAGGCGCGCAGCGTGCTCAAGGAACTGCTGGAGCATGCGCGCCTGGCGCCACGCCACTATCGCAAGATGCAGCAGCAGTGGTTGGCTGGCGCCGAGCGCGAACTGGCTGCGCTCTGACGCGCGTCAACCCCCGGCAGCGCGCCGCCGCGGGTCACCCCTGGGCTGCTGCTGCGTTATGCAATGCAGATCGCCGCCGCCCAGCAGGATCTCGCGCGCCGGCACGCCGACGATGCGCCGCCGCGGAAACACGCGGCGCAGCACGCGCCGCGCCGCATCGTCGCTTGCCGCGTCGAGCAGCGGCAGTACCACGCCCCCGTTGGCGAGATAAAAATTAACGTAACTCCCCGCCAGGCGCTGGCCGGCCCGCAATCCACGGATGGCACTGCTGGCACTCACACCGGCCGCCTCGCGGCGAGTCATGTAGAGCGGTCCGGGTGACGGCAGCTTGTGCACCGTGAGACGCCGGCCGCGGGCGTCGCGCGCCGCCATCAGCCGCTCCCAGGCATCCTTCGACACGCGGTGCTGCGGATCGCGCCGGTCCGCACTCCAGGTCAGGCACACTTCACCTGGACGGGCAAAGCAGGCGAGGTTGTCGACGTGTCCGGAGGTCTCGTCGTCGACCACACCCTCGCCCAGCCAGATGACGCAGCTTGCGCCCAGGTAGCGTCGCAGCAGTGTCTCGAGCTGCCGTCGGCTCAAGCCGGGATTGCGCTTGAGCAGGCACTGCTCCGTGACCAGCACGGTGCCCTGGCCATCGACGTGGATCGCACCACCCTCGTTGATGAACGGTGCGCAGTAGCGCTCACAGCCGGCGATCTCGAGCACTTTCTGCGCGACCGCCTGGTCGCGGCGAAAATCCCGGTACAGGCCGCCCCAGGCGTTGAAGCGCCAGTGCACGCCGCGCACCGCACCGGCAGCATTGACCACGAACGTCGGTCCGACGTCGCGCATCCAGGCGTCGTCGCTCGACAGCTCCACGACCCGCACCGCGGCCGGCAGACTGGCACGTGCCGTAGCGTATTGCGGCCCCGAGGCGCCGACGATCACGGGTTCGAACCTGGCGATGGCCGCGGCGACCGCGGCAAATGCCTGCTGGGCGGGCACCGCATGCCGTCGCCAGTTGTCGGGCCGTTCGGGCCAAAGCATCCAGCACGCTGCATGCGGCTCGAATTCTGCCGGCATCCAGAAGCCGTCGCGTGCCGGCGTTGATTTCAAGGTGCGGGTCGCCACAGCGTCGCATCTTAAGGATGCGCTGCACGCTGTGATAGCATTTCGCGATGAGCAATCCACACCCGACTTCCGTGCATCCGGTCGAGCCCGCAGGCGGCCAGAAGATCTCGCTCAAGGACGGCAAACTGTTGGTACCCGAGCGCCCGGTGATCCCGTTCATCGAAGGCGACGGAACCGGCCGCGACATCTGGCGCGCCAGCAGGCGGGTACTCGACGCGGCGGTGCAAAGCGCCTATGGCGGGCGTCGCAGCATCGAATGGATGGAGGTCTATGCCGGCGAGAAGGCTTTCAATGCCTTCAGGAGCTGGCTACCGGATGAAACGGTGCAGGCCTGCCGCGACTACCTGGTGTCGATCAAGGGCCCGCTGACGACGCCGGTCGGCGGCGGCATTCGCTCGTTGAACGTCGCGCTGCGCCAGCTGCTCGACCTGTATGTGTGCCTGCGTCCGGTGCGCTGGTTCAAGGGTGTGCCGTCACCTGTCAAGGCACCGGAAAAGGTCGACATGGTGATCTTTCGCGAGAACACCGAGGACCTGTATTCCGGCATTGAATTCGAGCAGGGGACGGCCGACAACGCCAGGTTCCTGGAACTGTTGCAGGCCAACTTTCCCAAGCACTACGCCAAGATCCGTTTCCCCAGGACCAGCGGCATTGGCATCAAGAACGTCTCGATCGAAGGCACCGAGCGCCTGTTCCGCGCCGCCATCGAATATGCGCTCGCCAACAAGCGCAAGAGCGTCACCATCGTCCACAAGGGCAACATCCTCAAGTTTACCGAAGGCTCGTTCCGCGCCTGGGCCTACGCGCTCGCCGAGCGCGAGTATGCGGACCGGGTCTATACCTGGCCGCAGTGGGAGCGCAGCAAGGCCGCCAGTGGCGAGAAGGCCGCCAACGATGAGCAGGCGGCTGCGCTTGCCGGCGGCAAGCTGCTCATCAAGGATGCGATCGCGGATATCACCCTGCAGCAGGTACTCACACGCGCGGATGAATTCGACGTGGTCGCGACCATGAACCTGAACGGCGACTACCTGTCCGACGCTCTGGCGGCCCAGGTCGGCGGCATCGGCATCGCCCCGGGCGCCAACATCAACTACATCACCGGACATGCGGTGTTCGAAGCCACGCATGGCACCGCTCCGAAATATGCCGACCTGGACCAGGTCAATCCCGGTTCCGTGATCCTGTCGGGCGAGATGATGCTGCGCTACATGGGGTGGATCGAAGCCGCCGACGCCATCATTCGCGCGATGGACAGGACCATCGGGCAGAAAATCGTCACCTACGATTTCGCGCGCCTGATGGAGGGTTCGACCAAGGTCAAGTGCAGCGAGTTCGCCGACGCACTGATCCGAAATTTCTAAAGCTTGCGCGCGCCGGCAGGCGGTGGCGTGTACTGGTACACCCAGGTCTCGGTGAGCGCCTGGCCATTGAGCGACAGGAACAGCCGCAGGTCGATCGGCTCGGTGCTGTCATCGGTGGGCTTCAGGTCGAACATCGCGCGCCAGCCGTTGATCGAGTGCAACGGCCGCGCTGAGGTAATCTCGACCTGCCCGCGCGACGCGCTAATGACCGGCTCGACGTGCGCATCCTCGCCCAGCAGCGAGAAGTGTCCGCCGGCGAAATCGACCACGAAGCGCCAGGAAAAGTAGGAGCGCTTCTGGCCAACGACGCCGCCGATGCCGGTGCGCGTGGCCTGCACCTGCGCCAGTGGGCAGGCCACGGGATTGTAGCGGCACCAGTACAGCCGATAGCCGAACAGCAGCTCCTGGCCGCGCTGTGGCTTGTCGGACGGCGTCCAGAAGGCGACGATATTGTCGAAGGTCTCATCGCTGGTTGGCAGTTCCACCAGCATCACCGCGCCCTTGCCCCAGCCGGCCTTGGGCTCGACCCAGACGCTCGGACGCCGGTCATAGAACACGCCGTCATCCTGGTAGTGATCGAAGGCACGATCGCGCTGCATCAGGCCGAAGCCGCGCGGCGAGTCATCGAAGAATGAGTTGACGCGCACCACCGGCGGATTGACCAGTGGCCGCCACAGCCACTCGCCATTGCCGTTGTAGATCTGCAATCCGTCCGAATCGTGTATCGCCGGACGCCAGTCGTTGTCGATGCGCCGGTCATTCGGGCCGTCCAGGAACATGCTGGTGCCTGGCGCAATCCCCAGCCGCTCGATGCTCTTGCGCGGATACAATGCCGCATCGATGTCCATCACTATCGTGTCGGCCACGTCGATGATGAAGCGATAGGCGCCGGCGACGCTGGGCGAGTCGAGCAGCCCGTAGACCGTTACCTGGCTGGAATTCCTGGCCGGTCGCTCCAGGTAATAGGCGACGAAATCCGGGAATTCCTCGGGCCGCGGCATGCCGCAGTCGATCGCCAGTCCGCGCTGCGACATGCCGTACTGCTTGTCGCCGTCGACCGCGCGGAAATACGATGCACCCTGGAACGCCGCGATATCGCGCGTCCAGTCGGAGTGGAACAGCAGCCGGAAACCGGCGAAGCCAAGGTTCGCCGCCAGCTTGTGCGCATCGACGCCGCTCCTGCTGTAGTCGAACATCGCCGCGTCATAGGCCAGTTCCTGTGCGCGTCCGCCTTCAACGCTATATAACCGCACCGGCTTGGTCACCGTGAAGCCGAGGTGGAAGAATCGCGCCTGGAACCACACGTCATCGCCTGCCCACAGCGAGTGATCGTCGCGAAAGCGGATCGCCTGCCACTGGTCCCAGCCGAGCTTGGCGATCGGTGGCGGCAGCACGACGTTCGGCGGCTTGTACGCCGCGGCGGCCATCGCTCGAGCCAACCCCTTCAGCCGGGCGTAGTCGAAAGGCTCGGCGCTGCCGAGACGCTTCAACGGCAGGGCGGGCGAGGCAGGCGCAGCGGGGGCGGCGGGCGCTCCCAGCAGCGGTGCCAGGGGCAGCGCGCTGGCGGCCAGCGCCGCACCGGACTGGAGAAACCGACGTCGAGACATGCGTTGCGCAA
>Ga0116229_10012363_pt1 | contig 12313 bp, 9 predicted proteins | sample S1TSphgellanicum_3_FD_87313 | JGI IMG/M metagenome (GOLD analysis project Ga0116229, IMG submission 87313) | Host-associated microbial communities from peat moss isolated from Minnesota, USA - S1T2_Fc - Sphagnum magellanicum MG | ecosystem: Host-associated > Plants > Peat moss > Unclassified...
GAGATGGTCAAGGGCTACGAGTTCGCCAAGGACCAGTACGTCATGTTCAGCCCCGAGGAATTGAAGGCGCTCGAGGATGCGACCAGCCATGCGATCGACATTGGACAATTCGTGCCGCTCGAGTCGGTGGACCCAGTGTATTTCGACGGCACTTATTATCTGGCACCCGACAAGGGCGGCGCGAAGCCCTACACGTTGCTCGCCACGGCGCTGCGCAAGACGCAGCAGTGCGCCGTTGGGCGCTGGATATCGCGCGGCAAGGAACACATGGTGGTGATCAGGCCGATGCAGGATGGCCTCGCCATGCATCAGCTGCACTTCCAGTCGGAAGTGCGTTCGCTCAAGGAGTTAGGGCTGGAAGCCGCGCCGGTATCCGAGCCGGAACTGAAGCTGGCGCAGCAACTCATCGAACAGCTGGCAGCGAAACGCTTCGATCCCAATGAGTACGCCGACGAGCATCGGGCCCGAGTTCAGGCGGCCATTCAGAAGAAGGTCGAAGGCAAGGAAGTCTCCATCGCCGAAGGACCGGTTGCCGCCAAGGGCGGCAATGTCATCGACCTTATGGAAGCGCTGCGTGCCAGCATCGATGCTCGCGGTTCGAAAGCGGCACCCGACCTCAAGGAGCGAAAAGCCCCGAAGCGTGCCGTCGCTGCCGGCTCATCACGCAAGTCCGCGCGCCGTTGACTTCCTTTCCCAGATGAAATGCATGCCTACGACACGAAGGATTTAGAACGCTTATTTGGGTTGCCGGCCTCCGCCGTCCGCGCCCTGACGCGCGCGGGCAACATCAATCCCGTGCGCCGCGCGGGAAAGCTGCACTACACGTTTCATGATTTGGTCGTGCTGCGCACGGCCGGCGCTTTGCGCGCCGCGAACATATCCTCGCAGCGGATCAATCGCACCCTGCAGAAATTGCGCTCCGCCTTGCCGGTCGAATCATCGCTCAACCAGCTGTCGCTGACCGCACTCGGCAATCGCATCGCCATCCGCGAAGGGCGCACGCTGCGCGAATCGGAATCCGGTCAATACGCCCTCGCGCTCGAGATCGTGGAGGAAAAGGGACGCCTGCACGTGATCACGCGGGAAGGCGCAGCGCCGGCGGCACCGGCTCGATCATCCGCTACGCCGGCCACTACCCGCACCGCCGATGAGTGGTTCGAGGAGGCGCTCAGCCTCGAGGACACCGACCCCAAGCAGGCTCGCGCGGCCTACGAGGCAGCCTTGAAGGCGGATCCAAATCACGTGGAAGCGCGCATCAATTTGGGCCGGCTTCTGCATGCCGAAGCACAACTGCCCGACGCGGAGCGCATCTACCGGGCCGCGCCGCGCACCGAACCCATGCTGGCGTTCAATCTCGCGGTGCTGCTCGAGGATTTGGGACGCGAGCCGGACGCCATACTCGCCTACCGCGAGACCCTGGCCATGGACCCGCTGTTCGCCGATGCGCATTTCAATCTGGCGCGTTTGTATCAACGCGCCAAGGATGAGAAAGCTTCGCTGCGCCATTTGCTGGCCTATCGCCGCATGATGGACCGACCAGGGTCTTGAGAGCATGGCGAAGCCCGCGCTCAACCTTTATCGCAGCAAGCGCGATTTCTCGAAGACGACCGAGCCGGCCGGCGAGAAGCGCGTCATGCCGTCCCCGCGCCTGCGCTTCGTCGTGCAAAGGCACGCGGCCCGACAACTGCACTACGATCTTCGCTTGGAATGGGATGGGGTATTCAAGTCCTGGGCCGTAGCCCGAGGACCCTCGCTCGACCCGAAGGATAAGCGACTCGCCGTGGAAGTCGAGGATCACCCGCTCGAGTATGGCGACTTCGAAGGTACGATCCCTGCCGGCGAATATGGCGGCGGCACGGTGCAGTTGTGGGACCGCGGCTATTGGTCACCGGAGGGCGCGCTGACCACCGATCAAGCCTTGGCCAAGGGCGATCTGAAATTCACGCTGGAGGGGGAAAAGCTCGCAGGCAGCTGGGTGTTGGTACGCATGAAGGGCGACCGCTTCCGGGGTAAGAAAAACAATTGGCTGCTGATCAAGCATCGCGACGCCAGCGCCATACCTAACGATGCCGATGGCTTGCTGGCAGAGGATCGCTCGGTCGCCTCCGGACGTACCATGGCGCAGATTGCCAAGGGAACAGGCAAGCCTCCCAAACCCTTCATGCTCGCCGGCACCGGAACCGTGCGCGGCAAGCCGGTGAAGGTCAAGAAGATGCCGTCCTTCGTCGAGCCGCAACTCAGCAAGCTCTTGCAGCGCCCCCCGGATGCAGCTGGGTGGGCGCATGAGGTGAAGTTCGACGGCTATCGCTCGCAGCTGCGCGTCGAAAGCGGCAAGGTCATCATTCGCACGCGCAAGGGTCTGGACTGGACGGCGCGTTTCGCCGCGGTCGCCGCTGCCGCCAAGGGCCTGCCTGACTGCCTCATCGACGGCGAGATCGTGGTGCTCGATGAGGATCAACTACCGAGTTTTTCTGCGCTGCAAGCCGCCCTTTCCGCGGAGAAATCCGACGCCATGATTTTTTTCGCCTTCGACTTGCTGTTCGCGGGGGGCGAGGATCTACGCGACTTAGGCTTGAGCGAGCGTAAGGCGCGCCTCGAGAAGCTGTTGCGGGGCTTGAGTGCCGACAGCCCCGTCCGCTACGTCTCGCATCTGGAATCGAACGCAGAAGCCGTGCTGGCCGGCGCTTGCAAAATGGGACTCGAGGGCATCGTTTCGAAGCGGCTCGATGCGCCCTATCGCTCGGGCCGCACGGAGCTCTGGTCGAAAACGAAATGCCGCGCCGGCCAAGAAGTGGTTCTCGGCGGCTGGAGCACCGAGGGCGGAAAATTCCGCTCGCTGCTCGCGGGTGTATACCGTAACGGCCGGCTGGAATACGTCGGCCGCATCGGCACGGGCTACGGGCAAGCCATCGCGAAGGCGCTGATTCCCAAACTCGAAAAACTCACGCGCACAACCAGCCCTTTCAGTGGCCAGAATGCGCCGCCGCGCGAGCGCGACGTCAGGTGGCTCAAGCCGGATTTGGTCGCCGAGATCGAATTCGCGGGTTGGACCGGTTCGGGATCGATCCGTCAGGCCGCTTTCAAGGGCTTGCGCGAAGACAAGGACGCGTCGGATGTGGTGGCCGAGACTGCGTTACCCGAGGAGAGCGACCCCATGCCGCCCCGCAAAAGGAATAACACTAGACCCCCTGCCAAGCCGTCACCGAATCCCGGCAACTCATCGGTGATGAGTGTCACGATATCGAAGCCCGACAAGGCCCTCTGGCCCGACGCCGGCGATGGCAAGCCAGTCAGCAAGCTGGAGCTGGCGCATTATTTCGAGAGTATCGGTGAATGGCTGATGCCGCACCTCGCGGGCCGCCCCTGTTCGCTGCTGCGCGCCCCCGATGGCATTGGCGGTCAGCAATTCTTTCAGCGGCACGCCATGGCCGGCATGTCGCCGCTGTTCGACAGCGTCAAAGTACGCGGCGACAAGGAGGCGTACGTGCAAATCGATCGAGTCGAGGCGCTCGCCGCCGTGGCGCAAATGGGCGCGCTCGAGCTGCATCCCTGGAACTGCGTGCCCGGAGATCCCGAGAGCGCCGGCCGCCTGGTGTTCGATCTGGATCCCGCGCCGGACGTGAAATTCGCAGCCGTCATCACGGCCGCGCTGGAAATACGCGATCGACTCGACAAAATAGGTTTGATTTCATTCTGCAAGACCACCGGCGGGAAGGGGTTGCACGTGGTGACGCCGCTGCAGTCCGGGAAGCATGCGGTGCCGTGGCCGGACGCCAAGAATTTCGCGCACCTCGTATGCGCGCAAATGGCGCAGGACTCGCCCCAGAAATATCTCGACAACATGTCGAAGAGCCAGCGCTCCGGGCGCATTTTTCTCGATTACCTACGCAACGACCGCACGGCCACCGCCGTGGCCGTACTGTCGCCGCGCGCTCGAGAGGGAGCAACGGTGTCGATGCCCATCGCCTGGAGCGAAGTTAAGAAAGGACTCACGCCGCAGAAATTTACGGTGAGGACCACGACCATATTGCTGGCCAAATCCAAGCCTTGGAAGGATTACGCGAAGAGCGCCGGATCACTGAAGCTCGCCATCAAGCGCATCACTGCCTGAGGCGCACCATCAGGGCAGCGGATTTCCGTTCGCATCGATCTTGCGCACCTCCGCCACTTTCATCTCGCGGATGCCGGCCTCGATCTTGTTCAAATCGCCGACGATGATCCAGATTTGCCGGTCCGGTTTTATGAGTCTCTGCGCCAGAGAATTGGCCTCATCGGCGGTGATCGCAAGTGTCTTCTGAATGAGGGTCTGGTAATAGTCGGTGGGCAGGCGATACTCGATCAGACTCGCGTACTTGTCCGCCACTTCGCGTGCCGTCTCGAAGGATCCGGGCAGCGCCAGGGTTTCATTGGTCTGAGCGTCCTTGAGCTCGGCCGCGGTGATTGGCCGGCCCCCTGAGATACCGCGGTATTCGGCCAGCAGTTCGCGAAAGGACTCCTTGGTCTTGTCGGCCTGCACGGGTGCGATGCTGAACAGGGGCCGTTGGCCGACCGCATCGATGATGCGCGTGCTGACGCCGTACGACCAATGTTTGTCCTCGCGCAGGTTCATGTTCGCGCGTGAAGCGAAAGTGCCGCCCAGGACATCGTTGATCTCTTCGAGCGCAAGCGCGTCCGCATCATTGCGGGGCGGCACGAGCTGGGCACCGACGATGATGCTCTGTTGCGCGCCCGGCCGGTCCAGCAGATAGATCACGGGCCGCTCGGGCGGCGCGACTTCGGCGATCTGCTTCTTGAAAATCTCGCCCGCTTTCCAATCCGCGAAGCGCCGCTCGAGCTTGGGTACGATGGCGCTGAGCGTCGTGTCGCCGACGATCAGCAACTGGGCGTTGTTGGGCTTGAACCAGTTGTGATGAAAGTTCACCAGATCCTCGCGCGTCATCGCGCCCAACGCGCTTTCGGTGCCCAGCCCGGAATAGGGAGTGGCATAGGGATGGCCGGCGCCATAGAGCAGGGCCGGTGCGACCCGCAGCGCCATCGAAACGGGCGTGACCTTTTCGCTGCGAATCGCCGCCAGGCGCTCCTTCTTCAGACGATCGAAATCCTGGTCCGCGAACGCGGGGTGCAACAGCAGATCGGCATAGATGTCGAGACTCTGATCCAGAGTCGCGGAAAGAGCGCTCAAGGTAACGAACGCCGCATCGAGATTGCTCCTGGTCGTGAACTTGGCGTTGAGCGACTCGAGTTCCTCGCCGACGCGCAGCGAGTTGCGCGTTGCCGTGCCCTCCTCGAGCATGCGCAACGTGAAGCTTGTCGTGCCCGGCAGGTTCGGCGGGTCGGCGGCGAAACCGCTGTCGATCAGCATCGAGAAATCCACGATCGGAACCGTGTGCCGTTCGGCGAGCACGACACGCAGGCCGTTCGACAGCGTCGCCTTCTGCAGAACGGGCAGCGTCCAAGCTTCGGCCTGGCCTTCGGCAGGCGGCTGGCTCCGATCGAGCGGTGCAGCGGTCGCATAATCGGTGGGGTACGGCTGCACCTGCAGCACGTAATCTCCGTCAGACAACCATGCGTTTGCGGTTGCCACGAGGCTCGCCGGCGTGGCTGATTCGATGCCCTCGAGATAGCGCTTGTAGCACTGCGGATCGCCCGTGAAGGTCATGCAGCGGGCGAGCACGTCGCTCGCTCCCCCGAACCCGCCGATGCGTTCGATACCGCGGACGAAATCACCGAGGATCGCCGTCTTTGCCGCGCGCAACTCCGCCGCGGTGGGGCCCTGCCGTAAAAAGCGGCGGATCTCCTCGTCGGCCGCCTTTTCAATGGCCGCCAGATCGCCGCCCGGTTGAGCCGTCAGTACCACGGAGAAACGTCCCGCAATTTCGTCGGTCGCCGCTGCTGCGGTGGCGGCGGTTGCAAGCTGATCCCGGTAGACCAGGCGCTTGTACAGCCGCGAGGTCTTGCCGCTGCCGAGCAGGTGCGCGATGAGATCCAACCGGGGCTCTTCGGCGCTGTAGGCTGGCGGGATGTTCCAGACCCGGTAGAGCCGTGCCTGCGGCACGCGATCTTGAACGACCTGGCGGTGGGTCCCGGTGCGTTTGGCGATCCAGACCGATTGTCGGGCAAGCGGCGGACCCGGGGGAATCTCGCCATAATACCGCTCCACCTTTTGCAGCGCCTCTTCCGGCGTGATGTCGCCGGCGATTACGAGAACGACGTTGTTCGGGCCGTAATTGTTCTTGAACCACTCCTGCACATCCTGCATCGAAGCCGCGTTCAGATCCTCCATCGACCCGATCGTCGTCCAGGAATAGGGATGGCCGGCCGGATAGCTGTTTTCGGTCAGCAGTTGACGCGTAACGCCGTAGGGCTGGTTCTCCCCCTGGTGCTTCTAGTTCTGCACCACGCCCCGTTGCAGATCGAGCTTTTTCTGATCGAGCACCGGCAGGAGATGCCCCATGCGGTCGCTTTCCGCGAACAGGGTCAGGTCGAGCATCGAGGTCGGCACATCCTCGAAATAATTGGTGCGATCGGAGTTCGTCGTGCCGTTCAGGTCGGTGGCACCGATGCGCTCCATCGCATTGATGAACGTATGATCGAAATGTTCGCTGCCGCTGAACATGAGGTGTTCGAACAGGTGTGCGAAGCCGGTCTTGCCGGGCTTTTCGTTCTTCGAGCCGACGTGGTACCAGGTGTTGACCGCGACGATCGGCGCCTTGTGGTCTTCGTGCACCAGCAGCACCAAGCCGTTCTTGAGCACGAACTTTCGGTAGGCGATGTCCGGTATCGCGATTTTTACCTCGCGCCCGGCCGGGGTTTTCCCCGCGCGCTTTGCGGCGGTCGAGGTTGGCCCGGGAAGCGGTGCCGCCGCAGCCGCCGCGCATGAAAAGGCGGCCAGCAAGAGCACCCGCGCCGGTAGTCCGCGTCGCAACATCAATCCTCCCAGCGAAATCGCCAAATGGCGATGGCGAGACAAATGATCGCCGTTGCGCCGAGGACCGCAATGGGCGCGAGCGCGCCGCCCAGTCCCTGGCCTCGCCAGGTAACCGCATCCAACCCGTCGACCGCCCAGCGCGTCGGTACCGCCAACGATGCCTTCTGTAGCCATTTTGGGAACACGAAGGACGGCACCCATGCGCCGCCGATCATCACCAAGAGCAGTGTCACCAACACCGCGATGCCGCGCGTCGCCGCTGCGCTGCCTCCGAGGGAGGCCAACATCAGCCCGAATGCCGAGTTCATGAAGCACAGCGCCAGCGCCATTCCTACGAAGCCGATCACGCTGCCCTCCACGCGCACGCCGAAGATCGCGATGGCGATCAGATAGATGAGCGTGAACTGAAAAATGCTGATGAGCATGGTGGCGCAGCTCCGAGCCACCAAGAATTGCGCCTTGCTGAGCGGGGCCGTGCGCATGCGTTGCCAGATACCGCGATCGCGCAGCAGCAGCAGGACGATGCCGGCATCGATGCTCGCGAGCAGAATGAATTGCGTGGTCATGCCGGCGAATGAATGTGCGTAAGCGTTGTAGTCGACGTTTCTTGCGGAGGTGACGTTGGTGCTCGAAATCGAGAACGGTACGGTGAAGGGCTCGCGTCCCTCGCCTCGGGTGATCTCCTCGATCGCGCTGCGCACCAGCACCCCCTCGATGATGCGGCCGCTCATGGGTTGGCTGGGATCGGCGAGAAATTCCACGTTTGGCTTCTGCTGCCCGCCGGACATCACCTGGGCCGCGTCCGCCGCAAAATTTTTCGGCAGTATCACGGCAATCTGCAGCTTGCCCGCCCGGACCTGCCGCTCGGCCTCCTGCCGATCCAGGCTCTGAGAATTCAAGAACGGGGCCTTCGCCATATCCACGACGATGGCGCGCGAGGCGGCGCCCTGGTCTTCGTCGACCATCGCAATGGGAATTTTTGCCGGCTCGGCATTGCCGGTGCCGCCGAACACGTAGCCGAAAAACGCCGCGATCAAAATCGGCACGAGGATTCCGATCAGCATGGCGCGCCGATCGGTCCCATAGATGCGCAGGTCGTTCCTGATCAAGGCGCGAATCGCGAGAAAATTCATGCTGCCGCGTCCTGCTGCGGGGCTCGAGACGTTGCTCCGTCGCGTAAGCCGTGACCGGTCAGCGTAATGAACACGTCTTCCAGCGTGGTGCGCTCGGATTGCACCGACACCACCCGCAAACCCTGCGCCGCGATGCGCTCCAAGACGCGTCCCAAGGCGTTCGCAAAATCCCGCGTCTCGATTTTCAGGCCGCCGTCGCTGCGCGCAACGGCGTCGATTCCCGGAATCAGGCCCAGCGCGGCAAGCAAGTCATCGGCCGGCTGCGGGCCGTCGAACTGTAGCTCCACGCTGCTCGAACCGGGCAGCAGCTTGTACAGTCCGCGCACCGTGTCGTTGGCAATCACCCGACCGTGATCGATGATGACGATGCGATCGCACAGCCGCTCGGCCTCCTCCATGTAATGCGTCGTGTAAACCAATGTCTTGCCGCTACGCTTGAGCTCCTCGAGGTTGTCGAAGATGGCATTGCGTGATTGCGGATCAACCCCCACCGTGGGTTCATCGAGCAGCACCAGCTCAGGGTCATGCAGCAGTGCGCCGGCAATGTTCAGCCGCCGTTTCATTCCGCCGCTGAATTCCTTCACCCGGTCGCCGCGGCGGTCGGCGAGGCCCACCAGTGCGAGCGCCGCGTCCGCGCGTGTCGCGAGTGTGCGTCCCGCCAATCCATACAACCCCCCGAACAGCTGCAGGTTCGCCCACGCCGATAATTCATCGTACAAGGCCAGATCTTGCGGCACCAAGCCGACGCGCCGCTTGAGGTCGTCCGCGTTCTGTTGCACCAGCCGGCCTTGAAACGACACGGACCCAGCGTCGGGCTGGACGAGCCCGCTCATCATCGACAAGGTCGTGGTCTTGCCCGCGCCGTTCGGACCGAGCAATCCGATGGTCTCGCCCGCGCGAACCTCGAAGGACACGTCATCGACGGCAATCCGGTCGCCGAAGCGCTTCTGCAAGTGGGAGATCGTCAGCACCGGGGTGAGAATAGCAAATCCGACCGCGCCGCTGGGGAGACTGCCGCGTTTACTTGTCTTCTGCGGGAGTGGCCGTCGCCGGTCCAAAGCCGACGATCTCCAGCACCACATCGCCGTCTTTGGCGCCGTCGTAGTGGACCTCCTTCGCATAGTGGGTGACGAAGCTTCCCGCGGGCACCGGCTTCATGCCGTCCGGATCGTAATTGCGCCCCGTATTGACCCACCAAGTTCCCGACAGCACGGTGATGAATCGATCGTTCGGATGAAAATGCGGACGGCTGTTGTGATGCGCGGTCCACTTCGTCAGCACCACGTACAGACCGGGTTTGGAGGCATCGCCCACCAGCGCGACGGTTTCCGCGCCGTCCGGATTGCCCTTCCATTTGAGATCCGCCGGCAACTGAATGGCGATCGCCTTCGGGTCGAGACTTGCGAAGGGCCCTTGCGCGGCGGGCAGAGCCACGGAGCAAAGCAGCGTCAGTGCAGCGAAGGTGCGCCGAAAGCTCATGCAATCCCGTCGCGAATGCAGGCCGCCAAGTGATCCGCCGTGACTTGCCGCAAGGGCGGCGTAGCGGCGCTGCACGCATCGATGGCATGGGCGCAGCGTGACCTGAATGCACAGCCCGCGGCGGTGCTGATGCGACTGGGAGGATCCCCGGAGAGCGCGCTGCGAGCACGGCGGCGCGCCGGGTGCGCAACCGGTGCAGCATCGATCAGTGCACGCGTGTAGGGGTGTCGTGGATTGCTGAATACTTCCTCGGTGGGACCGCTCTCCACGATGCTCCCCAGATAGAGCACCATGACGCGATCGCAGAAGTGGCGAATGACCGAGAGATCGTGGCCGATGAAGAGCAGCGCCAGACCGCGCTGTTCCTGTTTGTCGAGCAACAGGTTCAGGATCTGCGCCTGGATGGACATGTCCAACGCTGATACCGGTTCATCGGCGACGATCAGGCGCGGATGGACCGCCAGCGCGCGCGCGATGCCGATTCGTTGCCGCTGACCACCGGAGAACTCGTGTGGATACCGATTCGCCGCGTCGCCCGGAAGTCCCACTTGCTGCAACAGATCCGCCACGGCGGCGCGTATCGCGCTTGCGTCTTGACCCTGCAGCACCAATCCTTCGGCAATGTTTTGGCCGGCGGTCATGCGCGGATTCAAGCTGGCGAAAGGGTCTTGAAAAATCACCTGCATGCCGCGACGCATGTCATTGAGTGAGCGGCCCTCGAGGCCCAACAACTCGACGCCGTCGAAGCGCACCGAACCCGAGGTTGCCTCGATCAAGCGCAGTATCGCACGCGCCAGCGTACTCTTGCCCGAACCGGACTCCCCCACCAACCCGACGATCTCGCGCGAGGCCACCTCGAAACTCACATCGTGTACCGCTCTGACCGGCGGCGGTGGACTGCGAAACCAGGGCCGCCGCGTGGCGAAGTGCACGGATAGGCCGCTGACTTGCAGCAGCGCCTCGCTCGAGCGCGTCGCGATCAAGCGTCGCTCCAGCGCGAGCAGCGCACCGTGCGTGCTGCGGCGGCCCGCGCAATGGCCGGCGGTGATGCCCGGCAGGCGCCGATCGCCAGAGCACAGCGCGGTTCAAAGCGGCAGCCCGGCGGCATGTGCCGTGGATCCACCACTTGTCCCGGCATCACCGCGAGACGTCGTTGCGGCCGATGCGGCGCGTCGGCATCCGGAAGGCTGGCGAGCAGCGCCCGGGTGTACGGATGCAGCGGCCGGTCGAACAAGTTCTCGACCGGTGCCGACTCGACGATCTGGCCGCCGTACATGACTGCCACCTCATCGGCGATCTCCGCCACGACACCGAGATTGTGCGTCACGAACAACACGCCCATGCCCAACTGCTCCTGCAGCGAGCGCAGCAGTCGCAGGATCTGCGCTTGCACGGTGACATCCAACGCCGTGGTCGGTTCGTCGGCCAGCAGCAGCATCGGGCGGCACGCCAATGCCATGGCAATCATGACTCGTTGGCGCATCCCGCCCGATAGTTGATGCGGGTACTGGGCGGCGCGCTCGGCTGCATCGCCAATCTCCACTTGCCGCAACAACTGCACCGCCTCGCTCTTGGCCTCGCGCGCCGACACCGGCCGGTGCAAGCGGATGGCCTGTGCGATTTGTACGCCCACCTTGAGCAGCGGATTCAAGCTGGTCATGGGCTCCTGAAAGATCAATCCGATATCGTTGCCGCGGATCGCACGCATCTCGCGCTCATCGAGCCGCGCCAGATCGCGGCGGCGGCCATCGCGCCCGCGAAACAGAATCTCGCCGGCCGCGATGCGCGCGGGCGACTTGAGCAGCCGCATGACCGACTGGATCGTGACCGACTTGCCCGACCCGCTCTCGCCCACCAGCGCGACGGTGCGGCCGCGGAACACGTCGAGCGTCACGCCATCGACGGCGCGAAAGGCCTTGCCCGGAATTGCGAACTCGACCGCAAGATCGCGCAGCGACAGCACCGGCTCGGACACTCCCGGCCCACTGGCTGCAAGTTCGGCGGCTGCAAGTTCGGTCGTCATGCTCTCGCCGCTGCAGCGGCCCGCGCCATCTCCGTGCCGGCCGCCGCGATCGGCACATGACCGAACCCCAGCAAAGCATCGTGAAACTCGCGCGCATTCAAGGGCGAACTGCGGCGCAGCGCCTTGATGGCCTCGACCCCGCTCCAATACATGAGGCGGCTGCCGGGAAACATCGAGTTGCGCACGGTCTCGGGTTCCGCGCGGTGCGCCGCGAACCCAGCCTTCTCGCGGTAGAATTGCGCCGCTTCCGCAATGCTCCAGCGTCCGAGGTGCAGATTGATGTCCACCATCACGCTGGCGGCATTGCGACGCTCGTTCTGCTTGAGCAGCAGCAGTTCCGCGCCGCTGTAGAAATCTCCCGCTTCGCGCAGCAGGTCCTCCGCGTAGCAGGCCCATCCTTCCACCATCGTACCGGCGCTCAAGAATGCAATGCCGCTGGCGCAGTCGGTGCCGCCGATGCGCGACAATATGCCGGGCGCGGTTCGCGCCCGCGCATTTTGCGTGTGGTGACCGATGCTGCCATGGTGCACGGTGTGTGTGGTCTTGAGCACGGAGACATTTTGTCCGCGCAGGTAGGCGGCGAGATCCTCCCCAGGCGGAGTCACCCAGTAAACACTGGCGGCGTTGGGGCGAAGCGCCGGCGGTGAGCGGTAAAACAAAAAGTAGGTCGCCGGAGCAATGTGCTGAAACGGCGCTTCGAGGAAGCGGTATTCCAATCCATAGCCGCTCGCCGGGGTGACGAGCCCCGCC
>Ga0116229_10012367_pt1 | contig 12312 bp, 9 predicted proteins | sample S1TSphgellanicum_3_FD_87313 | JGI IMG/M metagenome (GOLD analysis project Ga0116229, IMG submission 87313) | Host-associated microbial communities from peat moss isolated from Minnesota, USA - S1T2_Fc - Sphagnum magellanicum MG | ecosystem: Host-associated > Plants > Peat moss > Unclassified...
CCGTTGGCGGTGGGAAATCCGCCGTTCGCGAACGGTGCCTCGGGCACGGGCAGTCGCACCCAGCCGTCGCGACGCAGGCGGGCGAAATCCAGGTCGGCGCCGAACGCCTGGGCGCCGATCTCGACGTCGCTGTCCCGAAAGCAGGGATCATCGAATCCCATGCTCGCGGCCAGGCCGCGGAAGATCTCGGTGTTCGGCCGTGCCTCGCCGAGCGGCGCGATCGCCGGTTCGTTGACGAGGACGTAGGTGTGACCGTAGCTCGTATGCACGTCGAAGTGCTCGAGCTGCGTCGTCGCCGGCAGCACGATATCCGCATAGTCGACGGTGTCGGTCGCGAATTGTTCCAGGACGACGGTGAACAGGTCTTCGCGTGAAAACGCGCGCACCACCTGGCCCGACTCGGGCGCCACGGCGACCGGATTACTGTTGTACACGATCACCGACTCGACGCGGGGACCGAATTCCGCGCTCGAGTCGCGCAGCAGCTCATCGCCGATCGTGCTCATGTTGATCGTGCGGGGCGTGGCCCCGCCGAGCAGATCGGGCCGCTGCAGCGCGGCCTTGCGCACGTCCGGCCAGCCCGAGGCGGACAGCAGCAAGCCCCCCGCCGCCTGACGCCACGCGCCGGTGAGACAGGGCAGGGCGGCGATCAGGCGCACGGCGCTGCCCCCGCCACGCACACGCTGCATGCCGTAATTGAGACGAATGGCCGCCGGTCGGATGCCCGCATAATCGCGCGCGAGCGAGCGAACCTGCTCCTCCTCGAGACCGCACACGGCCGCAGTTCGAGCGGCGGTCCAGGGCAACGCCTGCGCGCGCAGCTCGGTCCAGCCGTCCGTGTGGCGTTCGATGTAATCGTGGTCAAGCCCATCCTGCTCGATGAGCTGGTGAATCAACCCCAAGGCGAGGGCTCCATCGGTGCCGGGCAGCAGTGCGAGGTGCTCGTGACACTTGTCGGCGGTCTCGGTGCGCCGCGGGTCGATGCAGATCAGTTTCGCGCCGGTCCGTTTCGCGGCCTGCGCGAACGTCCAGAAATGCAAGTTCGAGGCGATGCTGTTGCTGCCCCAGATCAGGATCAAGCGGGCATGGGCGAATTGCTCGACGTGCATGCCGACGCCGCGTCCATAGGTGGCTTTCAGACCCGTCGAACCGGCACTCGCGCAGATCGTGCGGTCGAGCTGCGACGCCTTCAAGCGGTGAAAGAAGCGCGCGGCCATCGACTCGCCCTGGACGAGGCCGAGCGTGCCGGAATAGCTGTAGGGCAGGATCGCGGCCGGATCGCGCGCCGCGATATTCCGCAAGCGTGCGCCGACGATCTCGAGCGCCTCGTCCCAGCCGATTCGCTCGAAGCGGCCGGACCCCTTGGGCCCGACACGTCGCAGCGGATGCAACAGGCGCTCCGGATGATACGTGCGCTCCGGGTAGCGCGATACCTTGGTGCACAACGCGCCATGAGTCGGCGGGTGATCGGGATCCCCGCTCACGCGCACCGCCACGCCATCCTGCACCGTCACGCGGATCGCACAGGTATCGGGGCAATCGTGCGGGCAGGCCGCATGGACCGAGTGGGAGGCCATGCGCACAGCTTAGGGTTCGAGCAGGCCCACAGGCAACCCAAATATGCCAAGATCGCCGCGATGACGCCGTCACATGGGGTATTGATCCTCGCCGCCCTCTGGGCCGGTGCGCAAAACGCGCTCGCGGGCGGCGGCTCGTTCATCACGTTTCCCGCCCTGCTGTATGCGGGACTCGACCCGCGAGCCGCGAACATCACCTCGTCGATTGCCCTATTCCCGGGCCAGGTGACGACCAGTCTCGCGGGCCGCAACCTGATCGAGGGCGTCGCCGGATTGTCGATCCGCCTGCTCATCGTGCTCAGCCTGATCGGCGGCGCCGCCGGTGCGATCCTGCTGCTCGAGACACCCGTGTCCGTGTTCACGCATCTCGTGCCGTATCTCGTGCTGTTCGCCACCGTGGTGTTCGCCTGGGGCAGTTTCCTGCGCGGACCGCGCGCGCCCGACGCTCCGCCACAGCTCACCCCGCGCAGCGCCGCGATCGCGCAGTTTCTGATCGCCGTCTATGGCGGCTATTTCGGCGGCGGCATCGGCATCCTGATGCTCGCCGCACTGACGGCGGCCGGCATGGCCGTGCGCCATGCCGGCGCGACGAAGAACCTTCTGGCCTCGATGATGGGCGCTTCCTCCGTCGCGGTGTTCGTGGTCGAAACCCGCTTCGACTGGCGCATCGTCGTCATGGTCGGTACCGCCGCGATCGTCGGCGGGCAACTCGGCGTGCTGATCCTGCGGCGGGTCAATGAAACGGCGCTGCGGGTCGGCATCACGGCGATCGGCGCCGCGCTGTCGATCGGCCTGTTCATCCGGACGTAGCGACCGTCACCGCAACCCTACCCGTCCGTGCGCGTGACCAGCGAGATCCCGGACGAGTTCACCGCATCGAGCACGTGTTCGGCGCGTACGGGCCGACTGAAGAAGAAGCCCTGGGCGTAGCGGCAACCGAGCGATTGCAGCACCGCCACCTGGGCGAACTCTTCGACCCCTTCGGCAAGGCTCGCCATGCCGAGATTCTCGATCAGATTGATCGTCGCATGATTGACCGCCAGCACCTCGGGGCTGACGGTGAGATCATTGGCGAACGCCCGATCGATCTTGATCGTGTCGAAAGGATAGTCCCGGAGGAATCCGAGCGACGAGGTCCCCGTCCCGAAATCGTCCATGGCGAGCTTGACACCGAGACGGCGTAGCTCCTGCATGAGCCCGAGCGCCGCTTCGGGGTTGCGCATCACTTCGCGTTCGGTGACCTCGAGCTGCAGGCATTTCGGCTCGAGGCCGACGGCGTCGAGGGTGCGCTTCACGTGCTCGAGCAGCCGTTCGCCCAAGGCGAGTTCCGCGCGCGAGACGTTCACGCTGACCGTGTTCGGTGCCCGCGCCGGATCCGCCACGCGCCACGCGAGGAACGCCCGGCAGGCCTCCTTGAGCACCCACCGGCCCACGGCCACGATCAACCCGGACTCCTCGGCGATCGGGATGAACTCGGACGGCGAGATCTCGCCGAGTTCCGGATGATTCCAGCGAATCAGCGCCTCGACCGACACCATCCGCCCCGTCGAGAGTTCCACGATCGGCTGGTACAGCAGGTAGAGTTCCGAGGACCCGAGCGCGCGCCGCAGCGCCGTCTCGACGGTCACGTGGCGCGTGATGCGCGTGTGCATCGCTTCGTCGAACACGACCGAGCAGGCCCGGCCCGAGCGTTTCGCCTCGTACATCGCGACATCGGCGTTGCGCACCACGTCCTCGGCCGCCGCATGGCTTTTCTCGCTCGTCACGATGCCGATACTGGCGGTCGATTGCACCTCGTTGCCGCAGACATCGTAGGCGGCGGAGAGCACGTTCAACAGGCGTTCGGCCAAGACACAGGCATCCCCGGGGGCTTTCAGATCGTTGATGAGGATCAGGAATTCGTCGCCGCCGAAACGGCTCACCACATTCCCGTTGGGGTTCTTCCCGGCGTCGCCGGTGCGCAGCGCACCGAGCAGCCGTTTGGCGATTTGACGCAGCAGCTCGTCGCCCGCCTTGTGTCCCAGCGTGTCGTTGACGAGTTTGAACTGATCGAAATCGATGCATAGAACCGCGAACCGGGCCTGCTGACCGGTTTGAACGCGAGTGACGGCATTCTGCAGAGACTCCATGAACAGCGCTCGATTGGGCAGGCCGGTGAGCTTGTCCCGCAATGCCGACTCCGCCAACGCCCGTTCCAGGCTCTTGCGATGTGAAATGTCCTGGACGATGGACCAAACGACCGCTCGCCCCGCAGAATCCAACATGCGGATACCGGACAGCAGCACCGGATACGTGCCGCCGTCCTTGCGCAGATACTCTTTTTCGTAGGGGCCGTAGCGGCCCGTTCGTTCCAGGGTTTCGAACTGGGCAACGTCCGTCGCGGCGTAGCGCACCGGCGTGATGTCGCGGGAAGTCTTCTGGAGGAGCTCCTCGGCGCTGTAGCCGGTCGGCTGCAGCAGCGCCGCGTTCATCTGCAGAAATCGGCCGGTTTCCCAGTCATTCAACGCGATGCCCACCGGCGAGAGCTCGAACAGGGAGCGGAACTTACTCTCGCTGTCGATCAGCGCGAGTTCGGCGACTTTCTCGACCGAGACGTCGAGGTGGATGCCGCCCATGCGCAGCGGCCGCCCATCGGCGGCACGCTCGATGACCTTGCCGCGCGACAAGATCCAAATCCAGCGGCCGTCCGCGTGCTGCATCCGACATTCGTGCACGAGCACGGCCTGCGGACGACGCAGGCATTCGTCGATGGCCGCCTCGATGCCGCCGAGGTCTTCCGGATGCACGAGCGAGCGCCACGCGTCGACGCCAAAGGGGGTGAGGTCGTCCCGTGAGCGGCCGAGCATGGTCCCATAGCGGTCGTTGACGTGAAGGGACCCCTCGAGCAGATCCCATTCCCAGGTGCCGACGTTGATGCCTTCGATGACATCGCTCAATCGCTGTTGCTGCTCGGCGAGCCTCGCTGCCGCGCGTTCGGCGGCCTCGGCATTGGCGATGGCCGACGCGGCATCCTCGAGGCTGCGCAGTCGCATGCGGTAATACGAGAACCCCATCAGGATCATGAGCAGCCCCGCGGGGGCCACGCCCGCGAGTGGCCAGGCGCGGGTGGCGGTCACCGACAGCCCGAGGATGCCCACGCCGACCACGATCAGGGCGCCGCTCGAGACGGCGATGGCCTCCCACAGCGCGCGGCGCCCGTTACCGGGTCCGTGCCCGCCAGCCGGTACTGCTCCCTGATTCATGATCGGCTGGCGTCCTTATCTGCTGCATCGGGGCCGGTTCTCTGCCGTCCTGTTATCGGCCGGCACCCGGACGTCTTGTCGGTGCGGCAGCGCCGAACCGCCGAATTGCGACAGAAGTCACACCGCCGCCCGGCAGCCGCGCCGATAACCCGGAGGATGAGCACACCGCAACCGACTCCGCGCCCGATCGAGGCGGCCCAAGTGCTCAAAGCCGCGGGGGCGCTCGGCGTTCTCGGCGCCGGAGCGCGATCCTGGCCGCGCTTGCTCGCGGCCTTGAGCAATCCCGCGATCAGCGCATCCGAAGTCGCGAGCCTGATCGATCAGGAACCGACGATGTATGCCCGCGTCCTGCGAGTCGCGAATTCCCCGTATTATGGCCAGACACGGTCCATCACGACCGTCGACCGGGCGCTGCTCGTGCTCGGCCTCGACGCGGTGCGCGGCATCGCCGCGGCGACGTGCTTCGACCGCACCCTGTCGCGCGGTAAACAGGCCACGGTCATCGACATGCAGGCCGTCGTGCATCACAGCTTGGCGACCGCGGCGGCGGCGGAACGCTTGGCCCAGATCCAGCATCGCTCCCTCGCCGCGGAGGCGTTCATCGCGGGGTTGCTGCACAACCTCGGTGTCGCCGTGCAGCTGCAGGTCGACGCGCGCGGTGTCGAAGCCATGCTCGAGGCGCGTGCCGCCAACCCGACCCTGGAGATCCGCCGCCTCGAGTCCGATTTTGCTGCGATCGGCCACGAGCGCTGCGTCGGAATCCTGTTCGAGGAATGGCGGCTTCCGGCGGCGCTCGTCGCGGTCGGTCTGCACCACCATGCGCCGGAAGAGGCCCCGGCCGAGCATCGCGATCTCACCTGCCTCGTGAACCTCGCGGCGACGCTCGCGCTGGCGTCGGGCAACACCTTTCTGCTGGAACCGCTGCCCGTTGCCCGGAATCCGGTCGCGCTCGCTCAGTTGAAGTTCGACGATGCCGTACTCGACGCCATCGAAGCGGAGCTGCCCGAACGCGTCCGCGAACTGAAGCTCGCGCTGCTGGGTGCGTGAAGCACCTCGGAGATCGCGTCGGCGAGTGACGTCACCCAGGGTTCACGGATCACCTCGCGGTGACCGCCGGGAACCTCGCGCACGGTCAGGCGCGCAATCGATGCCCAGAGTGGCGCCGCATCGTAGACCAAGGGATCGCGTATCCGACAGCGCAGCAACACGACCTCGCCATCGTAGCCCTGCGGCACATAGGCCGTTTGCGCCTTGACGGCGGCTTGGCGCACGCGCTGCAGGGAGGCGGGCAACCCCTCGAGGCCCTCGGACGCGAGTGACAGGCCGCGAAAGCTCCCCTGGCGATGGGCCAGGCGGCGGACCGCGCCGCTCACGCGAGCGCGCAGGTAGGCGATCCGCTCCCGCGGATGGGTCTGCCTGAACAGGCGTCGATGCTTACCGAGGACGTTCATCATGATCTTGAACCAGACGCCGTGCGGCCAACAGCGCTCGCCGACCGTCGTGTCGAGGAGAACCAGCGGCGCGACCGCCTCACCGACACGGCGCAACTGTCGCGCCATCTCGAAGCCGACGAGACCGCCGAAGGAATAGCCGCATAGCGAATAGGGCCCGGACGGCTGGCGCTTGCGAATGGCCGTTACATACCGCGAAGCCATGGCTTCGACCGAATCGAGAGGTGCCGACAGACCGTCGAGGCCCGTCGCGGCCAGTGCATACACCGGTCCGTCGTGGCGGATCTTTCGGCCCAGCGTGAATAATTCGATGACGTCCCCGCCCAGTCCGTGGATCAAATAGAGCGGCGCCACCGGCGTCGCATCCCCCGGCGCGGCGCCCCCATCAGGCTTGACCAGCACGAGATTGGAGGTCGCGGACAGATCGGATTCCCGCAGTCGCGTCAGCATGCGCGCGATGGTCGGCGCCTCGTAGATGAACGTGATGGGCAAGCGTTGCCCGATCTCGCTTTCGATGCGACCAAGCAGACGCAAAGCCGTCAGCGAGTCCGCTCCCAAGTCGAACAGATCCTCGTCGCGGTCGATCGGTGCGATCCCCAGCGCCGTTTCCCACAATCGCGTGAGCTCGAGCTCCGAGAGTCCCGCGCCCGTCGCGACCCCGGCGGCCGGTGCGACCGCCGCGGGCACCGCTGCCGTCTTGAGCGACGGGTGCGACGCAATGACGGACAGACACTCCGGATTGCGCAAAGCGTCGGCGTTCGCGACGATGCGACCATTGACGGCATCGCGCGCGCTGCACTCGGAGCGCTTGCCGGTATGGGTGGTCGGCAGCGCGGGCACCTCGATGATGACCGCCGGCACGTGCGCCGCGGAGGCTTGTCGGCCGATGGCGCGACGGATCCGCGCCTGCAACTCGGTCGACAGCTGCGCTGCGCCCTGCATCACCAGCAGCAGCACGATGCGCGCGTGTCCGACGTCACTCGCGGAGCGCTGCTCGACGGCCATCGCCTCGCCGATGTCCGCAAACCCCTCCAGCACCCGGTAGATGTCTGCGCTGCCGATACGAATGCCGCGGATGTTCATGATGCCGTCCGAGCGGCCGTGCATGACGGCACCGCCCTCGGCGGTGAACTCGATCAAGTCCCCGTGGGTCCACACGCCCGGATTCTGCGCAAAGTAAGCCTCGTGAAATCGCGCCCCCGAGGGATCGTCGAGAAAGCCCACGGGCCGCGATGGAAACGGCGTCGCGCAGATCAATTCGCCGACCGGTGAGCCGCCGGTCGCCTGCGGCGGCGGCAGTGCGCGTAGATCGAAACCGAGCCCCTTGCACTGGGGTTCCGCCGCATAGGCGGGCAGGTTCGGATTGCCGATCACGAAACAACCGATCATGTCCGTCCCGCCGGAAACGGATTGAATCGGCAATGCCTTGACGCTGCGCGAGAACCAGTCCTGTTGTTGCGGGTAGAGGATAGAACCGGTCGACAGCACGGCCCGCAGCGCCGAGAAATCCCCGTCGAGGCGGGGCACGAGTCCGCTGCGATCACCCATCTGCAGGTACGCCGGGCTCGTCCCGAACACCGTCACGCGCTCTTCGGAGACGATCCGCCACAAGGTATCGGCCGCGGTGACGGGGCCGCTGTAGAGCACGAGTTCGACGCCGGAAGCCAGGGCACTCAAACTCCAGTTCCACATCATCCAAGCCGTGGACGTATGAAAAAACAACCGATCGCCCGGCTTGAGGTCGCAATGCAGGCGGTGCTCCTTCACATGCTCGAGCAGCGTGCCGCCAGCGCCGTGCACGATGCCCTTGGGTTTGCCGGTCGTACCGGAGGAAAACAGCACGAACAGGGGATGGTTGAACGCCAGGCGGGGCCACTCGCAGCGGGCGCCATCGTAGGCATCGATCAACTCGCCGAGTTCATAGCTTGCCAACGCAGGACGGTCCGCCTCTTGCTCCCCGGCCAGCCATGGCGCCTCTGCCGGCGCACCGGGATCGCCCGCGTCCAGCACGATGAGCGCACGGACGGTGGGCAGAGCTTGCACGATGTCCCGCAGGCGCTCACGCAGCAGCGCATCGCCGCTGCCGTAGGGCGTACGCGTGTGGCATATCAACAAGTCGGGTCGCAGCGCCGCGAAGCGCGCGATGCTCGCCTCCGCACCCATCTCCGGCGCACTGCAGGAAACGGCCGCGCCCACGGCGGCGGCGGCGAGAGCGGCCACGATCGCGGCCGCATCGTTGAACGCGACCATGGCAACGCGGCTTCCCTGGCGGATGCCGAGGCGCTGGAAGGCCGCGGAGCAGGCGAGCACGCGCGCGCGCAATTCGCCGCGCGAGAGGCGCTGTGTGCTGCCGTTCGGATGGCGCGACGTCAGGGCCGGCGCGTCTGGCGTGCAGATCGACGGCGCGAGCAGGCAAGCGGCGTAGTTGAGGCGCAGCTCCGGGAAGAACGTCGCGTGCTCGATGTCATCGCCGCTGCAGACCGGCGAGTCGGCGCCGCCGTATTCGAGCTCGGACCACGCAAGCAAGCACCGCCAGAAAGACCGGAACTGCTGCGTCGAAAATGCGTGCAGATGCTCGTAGGAATCAAGCCGCTGGCCGCTGCGCTGCTCGCAGTAGCGCATGAAATCCGTCATCTGCGTCTGCGCCACGGCAGCGGGGTCGGGCCGCCACAGCGGCGCGCGTCGGTCGGCGAGATCGAACATGAACGGCTCCAGCGCCGTGCGACAGGTCACGCACGACCAGCGAGTTGTCGGTCGCTGGATCATAACGAAGCCGAGCGGGCGCCCGATGTGAGACGACACCTACCCGCGGTGTAGGATCACGCGAGCATTCCAAGGCACGTGCGGACGCTCAGGCGTGAACGTCGAGCTGAGTCCCCTTCGGCGCGGTCAGCACCGCCACCTGGGTTTGTGCGTAGGCCGCCACCGGCACCGCGCCGGCCGAGTTCGAGCTCGGCGAGCTCGACACGGGAAACGTGTCGGTGGAATCCGCCTTGAATGTCGCGACGCCCGACGTGGCGAGAGATCGGGCCGGCAACACTTGGGCGGGCGACGGCTCTTCATCGTCCGCCGTCTCGGTGACGACGACGTCGATCGGTTCGTCTTGCGTGAGCCGGGAGTTCGCTGCGGAGGGAGTCGCGTAGTCGGCGCGCAGTGCGACGATCGTCAGGCTCTTCAAGATCGAACCCGACTCGGCGTCGGCCGTCGCCTCGCCGTCGACACGCACGCGCCGTGACCGCAGCAATGGCGGCTCGCTGGCCAGGATCAACGATTGATTGCTGGGCGTGATCTTCATCAGTGAGGCATATCCTATGCGCCACGCGCGTGCGGCCATCAATTGTCCGCATCTCGAGAATACTCCCTCAGCAAATCGGAAACAACTTTCCTTTCAGAAACTTAGCATCACAACTGCATGTCGGGTAAACCCACTGCAGGCCTCTCGGGGATCCGCTGGTCACCCGTGGGGTTAAGGCCCATGAAAATAGCAATAACTATTTAAATCATTAATTTATGGGCACTATCTCGAAAGTATAGACACTCAGTCCTCGATTTCGATCCACGTGGGTGCATGGTCGCTCGGCTTTGGCTTACCGCGCACCCAGCGGTCGACACCGGCCGCCACGAGCCGCGGCCGCAGCGCCGGGTTCACCAACACATGGTCGATGCGCAGGCCCGCATTGCGCGCCCAGTGGTCTCGAAAGAAATCCCAGAACGTAAACGGCGTGTCGTCGGGGTAAAGCTCGCGCAAGGAGTCGGTCCACCCTTGAGCCAACAGCCGCTCGTAGGCGGCACGGGTCTCGGGTTGCAGCAAGGCATCCTTGCGCCATGACTTCGCATCGTAGACATCGGCGTCGGTCGGTATGACGTTGAAGTCACCCGCCAGGACGACGCCGTGCGCGGAGCGCGCCAACTCGCCGGCATGCTCGATCAGACGCTCGAACCAGGCGAGCTTGTAATCGAACTTGGGACCCGGTTGGGGATTGCCGTTCGGCAGGTACAGGCAGGCGATACATAGCCCATCGACCGTCGCCTCGAGATAGCGGCTCTGCAAATCCAGAGGATCCCCGGGCAGTCCGCGGCGGCGCTCGATCGGTTTGCAGCCCTTCGCGAGGATGGCCACGCCGTTCCAGGAGCGCTGCCCATGCCAGATCGCCTCGTAGCCCAGCTCCCGCAGTGCCTCGGCCGGAAACGCCTCATCGGGTGCCTTCAGTTCCTGCAGGCAGGCAATGTCGGGTGATTCGGCCGCAAGCCACTCGCGCAGGGCGGGGAGGCGGGCGGCGATGCCATTGACGTTGTACGTCGCGATTCTCGTCACGGCACGGCGTCGTCCGGCGCGGCGCTGTGCTCGTTGAGCAGCGGCAGCAACACCTGGTTCATGCCATCGAGCGTCAAGGCGCCGGCCTGCGCATAGCGCAGAATCCCGTTGCGATCGATCACGTAGTTGGTCGGCACTGCCTTCACGCGCCCGTAGGGCCCGCCCTTGAAACGCTTGGCAAGCGGCACTTCGAGCGCGGCGGCAAGCGGCTTCAGTTGATTGACCGGCACGGAATCTTCGGTCGTCACCGCGATGACCCGCAGACCATAGGCCTTCGCCGAGCGGTAATACGCATCGAGCAGCGGCAGCTCGCGTTTACAGGGTCCACACCACGTCGCCCAGAAATTGATGATGAGCACCTGCTGCTTGAAGTCGGCCATGGTCAGCTTGCGCCCATCGAAGGTCGTCAGTTCGAAGTCGGGCGCGGGTTGTCCGACCGCGAGATCCTTGGCCTCGAGCGGTACGCCCGCGGTCAGCCCTGCCGCGATCATGCCGAGCGCGAGCCGCAAACCCCACGCTCGGTCACTCCATCGTTTGAGCATTTCCTTGGTGCTCCTTAAAGATGTCGGCACCGGCCGGCCAGTCAGGGTCGGTTGATGATGAGCCGTAGCGTCGGTTTGCGTGCGATCGGAGTGTCGACTTGCAGCGGGCTCGAGCCGCCGATGCCGGGCAGGTCCATGGCCTTCTTGATCGATGAGAAGCGCCGCGTGATGCGCAGCTGACCGGCTGCCAAGGCTTCGCGAACATAGGGTCTTGCGCGCGCGTCGCGGCCGCCGTGTGCGTCTGCCGGGGCCTCGACCATGAGTCGATCGATCGCACCCGCCGCGAGCAGGGCGTCGAGCGAGCCTTCGTAGCGCACGTAGATCTGGCCCGGCTCGGCTGGGCCTACTTCGATGCGCACCGAATCATGCGGTGCCGGCAGCATTCCGGACATGACGCCGCCGGTGTCACCCAAATAGCTCATCGCCGACCTCCATGCTGCCTCGATCAGCGATACTAGGCGATCATGAGCCTGTTTGCATTGCTGATCGAGCCACTCCAGGGTAAAACGCGGCTGTCGCGGGTCGTTTGGCTCTATGGTCTCGTGGGTTCCTTGCTGTACGGCGCGCTCGAATTCCTGTTGGATCCGGCGAACGCCGTCGCCATGCGCCTCTATTCCATCGGCGGAATCGTCATGAGCGCTTACATCTCGGTCGCCACCTACCGCTGTGCGTTCAATTCGGAGTCCCGCTTTTGGGCCCGTACCGCGCAGATCGGCGCCGTGCTTTCGCTGCTGCTGTTGCCCGTGTTCGCCTACTTCGATCTCACCGGCGCCTTCGATGTCGCACTCTTCGGCGTGCAGTGAGGGGGTAGGAGCGAGTCCTGAGTGCGCCGCTGCGTCGCGCTACGATACACTGGCTCATCCTTGGAACCGGACTTAAGACATCATGCCCACGATGCACGCACATCACCAGCCGACGGCCCTCCCGACCTGTCACTTGCACTCGCGATAGGGCCGCGGCATGAGCCTGCCGGACGGCTATAGCGAGGTGCCCCCGGGCAAACTCGCGGCCGTCGTCACGTCATTGCAGATGCTGCATAGACCGCCGCATCTTAAGGATCCCGCCGACTCCCCGTGGCGACTAACACCGCTCGATCCCGACGTGGAGTCCTACCGCAGGCTGTTTCGCCGCGTGGGCTCGCCCTGGCTGTGGTACTCGCGCCTCACGATGCCGCCCGAGCAGCTC
>Ga0116229_10012368_pt1 | contig 12311 bp, 10 predicted proteins | sample S1TSphgellanicum_3_FD_87313 | JGI IMG/M metagenome (GOLD analysis project Ga0116229, IMG submission 87313) | Host-associated microbial communities from peat moss isolated from Minnesota, USA - S1T2_Fc - Sphagnum magellanicum MG | ecosystem: Host-associated > Plants > Peat moss > Unclassified...
AGGTACAATAGGTATCAGGGTTTAATATGGTGAACTTAGAAAAGTATGTACCCTATACAGTAAACTCTCTTTAAACTAATATCCTTGGGACCGGCCGGAAGTTTACACAAATTATATGGGGGTAACAAAAATCATTCCGGAACCTGCGAGAGCAGCATTGAAGGTCGTGGAGGTTAGTAGAAGGTTGTGGATCATTGGGAAAAGTAACAGAACTTTGTAGAGCTTGGTGGAGGATCCAAGAAGCATGTAAAAGATCATATGACATGAGTGGTAGAAATCTTGACAGAAAGTGAGGTTGTGGAAAGTTGCACTCTGGGTACTCTCGGAATACATGTACATATGATGTATTAGTTTATAAAATGCTATGGGACCGGAAAAAAATATTGAATATCAGTTTATGGAGAAATTATTAGATTAAGTATGAGGCCTGCCACGGGCCTGTGCCCGCATATTAGTTTAGAGAGAATATTAGTTTACACAGTATTAGTTTAGAGAGAGTTTACTGTATCTCTAGAGGAGGATTCTGTTCCTTCAAACAACAACAACAATAAGTGGATGAACAAAACGGGCCCCATAATGTGCAAGGACTTGTGAACCTTCAGAATGATAGGTGTGTTCACACTAGGTGTTAGGGACTCTACTAGTGTGGAGTCCCCTAACACCATGCTAGTCATTGAGGACTTAACCCTACTTGCCATGAAAACTTTATGTTAAGCTAACAATCACTTAACATTAAGTTATTGCCCATCTAATAGTGGGTGCCACCTAGGATGCCACCTAGATTTTCATCTAACACTGACTTAACATCAAATGTGAATGCATCATAAGTGAAGAAAGTTAATAAATCAAATGTGAAGTGGAAAAAAAAAAAAACCTGTAAATAAAAATCAAGGATGTGAACCCATCCAGCAAAAGTACAAGGCAAATAAGAAGACAAGTAGACACAACTCAACTCAGAGAAAAAACAAAAGCAAACAATCAACAAAAAAAATAATCAGGCAAAGACCTTATGCATGCATAGAGGAACTCATGGTTACGAAATGACAATCAACAATAACAAAGAAATACCTAAAACAAAAAAGCTACCATCTGCCACAAATCCGCTAGTGAGAAGGTTACAATCTTTTTGTGTTGTATTTTTTGAGGATTATTAAATGCTGAACATCAATGGCAGGTACAATATAATGCTTTAATATACTGGCCCATACAAAAGTAAGAACCTGTATCTCCAGACAAGGAGGATTCTGTCCTTGCAAACAAATAACAAAAAATCTTCTCATTGTGTACTACCCTAATATGGGCCCCTTATGGCAATTTGAAACCAACAACAACAGCTGAAATAGTACATGTTGCATTGAAGTTCCTAGAAAATGAACTTCATCAAAGTATCACATAATGAAACAACGTTCCTCAAAATATGTGGGGGAATCAAATGAAAACAAATGGTACATGAAGTTCCCCAAAAAATGAACTTCATCAAAGGAAGTACCACCTGGTGAACATTCCTAAACATGTGGGAACAACTGAAAACGAATGATAGATGAGATGATGAAGTTCCGGAAAATGAACTTCATCAAAGCATCACCTGGTGAACAGTTCTCAAAAATATGGGAACAAATGTTCCATATGAAGTGCCCAAAACACAAACTCACAATTGTTCACAGTAACAGCCTTATTAACATTTTTCAAAATGTGGGAAGAAATGAACACAAGATGATTAAAAAATTCCTCAAAATGTCGTCAAAATGTGACAACTAACTTTGTTCTGTAGTCTCTCTCCTTCACTGGAGGAGGAGGCAGAGCCAATGAACAAGCGATGAAATGAGATTGCCTAATAGCTCTGCCTCCTTATTTACAGGAGCCAGAGCCCAATGAACAAGCAGCTAGCTCATCAAATAGTGTTTTTTTTTTTTCCCCTTCAATTTTTTGATATAAAAAATTTGACAAGGTTTTCCAAAAACATTAGCAAAAAATGTCCAATAAGTCCATTTCACACAAGAAAAACCAAAAGAATTCCCAAATAATCCCAAAATTTAAAAATTAAAAAACGAAAATAAAACACCATTGTTGTAATGGAAAATTTGGCAAAGTTTTCCATTAAGTCTAATTCACACTAAAAAAAACCGAAAAAAATTCCCAATTTTTTTTTCTTCTTTCCCGAGTCATTCCTTCAGACTACAGTAAACGTACGTAAGTAATAATAAGAGAAGAAATCAAAGAGACAGTGGGGAAGAGAAAAAAGAAAATGTAAGTACTCTCTTCTCTCTCGAGTCTCTGCTTCGGTTTCGCCGTTTTCTTGCTTATCGCAATCGATGCTCTGTCGCTGCTGCTCTGCTCCTGCCATTACAACGTTTCTACTGCTTTCCTTCTTCTTCTTCTTCTCTTCCGCTGCACTGCCATCGTCTCGTCCGCCGTCCTAATTGAGTGCCACTGCCTGTGCGTGCAGCTTCCGATATCTAACTTCTTTTGTTTCCTGCTCTCTTGGTTTTTTTGGAAACCAAACTTTGTGTGTCTGTCTGTCTGTGTGTGGTTGTGGTTGTGTTTGCGTACAGGGCGGTGAAGGAAAGAAAGGAAGAAACAATATATATACATCATGGCGGGGATGACGACGTCTGTGCCTGTCGGAAGAGTGACGGTGTCTTCGACCAAGCTTGTAGTAGCAGCAGCAGCAACGGTGGCGTCCAGCAGATCATGCATCAATAGTCTGAGTAATAATCATAATGTGTCCGCGTCGTGTTCCTCCGCTAGCTCTAGTCGAAGCTTGGCGTCTTCTGCCATGTCGGGGACGAAATTGTCGCTTGCCAGTCTCGTCAGAGCGCCTATTGCTAAGCCGGTGGGAAGAGCCGGTGGCGAGATTAGTGCGATGACTGTCACCATTCCGCAAAAGCTCAGGTACAGGATGTATATCCCTTGTCTGTAGTTTCTATACTCTGTTTGTTTATGGACGATTTCTGTTTTGTTTTGTTTTGGTTTTCTTCGAGGCGAGGATTGCATCTCTGTTGTGAAGTCTTCTGATGTATATATTCTAGGAAGACGCTTCTTCGTAGGAGAACTATACATTAGTTGATGTCCAGTGTTGTCCTCGTCACATGAAGGTCTGTCGAGAATAACTCAAGAAATGGATCTGTGACTGCTTTTTGAGCATCGCGATATCTGCAGTTGCCGACAGAAGAAGAGAGGTTTAGGTTTTTAGTACATCACACGCATCGGAGTTGTTCTTGTCTCCTAGATCTTGTGCAATCTTGCTTTCATGAGATACTTCCTGCTGCCCTCGGGTCTTTTTTCTTGCCCATCAATTTGCTACTTGATCTTCTGAGACAATGGCGTCATCGTCATCACCGCCCGAATTTCTTGCAGAGGAGCTGACTTGAATGGTGCACCAAAGGAGAAGCATTCCCGGGCCGTGCACTCTCTAACCCCTGAAAAAATGGAACTGTTCAATTCATTGGAAGACTGGGCTGAAAGCACCCTGTTACCTTATCTGAAGCCCGTTGACAAGTGCTGGCAGCCTCAGGACTATCTTCCAGATCCATCTTCTGAAGGTTTCATGGATGAAGTGAAAGAGCTGCAGGAGAGAGCTGCAGGTTTACCAGATGACTACCTTGTCTGTTTGGTAGGAGACATGATCACAGAAGAAGCTCTTCCCACGTATCAATCCATGCTCAACACCTTGCATGGGACCAGGGATGAGACTGGTGCCAGCCCTTCTCCCTGGGGCATTTGGACTCGCGCGTGGACTGCAGAGGAGAATAGACATGGTGATTTGCTGAACAAGTACCTGTACCTGACTGGCCGAGTGGACATGAGGCAAATTGAGAAGACCATTCAATACCTAATTGGATCTGGCATGGTACATTTTCTTCTTTCCCCTTTCTCACTGGTTTGTGGTGAGAATATGTTCTGGCATCCCTTGCTAACATGAGTTATGTTGGAGTTGCATGATGCATGCAAGAAAGGATCTGTTGCTGAAAGAATGAGTTTTCTCTTTTTCCCCCCCCCTTATTTTGGTATTGTCAAACCCTTGATCAGCAAAAGGTCCAAGTGCTCAATGGACTGAACCTGGTAATGTTTTTCCTTACAATATCTCACATGTTAGTAATGATGCTCCTTGATATGGTAAGTTAGATAGCATTTCTGATTTTTCTTTACCCTTGATCAGCAAAAGGTCTGAGTAATGAATGGAATGAGCCTGACAAGGTTTTGGTTATACAATAGCTCACTTGTTAGTACACCGTCTTTGATTGCTGAGCAGCAACTCCTGGTTCCTTCAATCAAGCCAGAATTTTCTTGTATCTAGAAGATCTTTAGGATCTGGTTAAGGCCAGTAATAAGATCCTGGGCAATGAGGATTATGTAACCCAGCAGCCACCTGTGCACCATCCATTCGAAACCAGTTATGACTTGGTTGTGGGTGAACCACAACTGAGTCACCAAGGTTCCTCCTTGGTAACCTATCCTGTTAACCCTCGTATTTCCACCTCACACTACCTAGGTAACAATCTATGTAAGCAGGTAGGTAAATATGTAGGTACTGTAACTGGTTCTTTTGTATTTAGGTAAAGTAGCTATGGCACTTGGTGGGTACTAGGGAGGTAGATACATGTGGGTGGTTAGTAGTGAGTGCATAGGTGTTTCTTGTCCACCCATGCATGGTGCACTGGTGGGTGCTGGTTCACTCTGACTGGGCAATGAGGGTTCTAACTGCTATTTATTTATCATCAGTGATACCTGTTCAAATGGTGAACCACAGTCAAATACTCTGCTAAGGGATTGTCAAGGTGATTGCAGGACCCACAAACAGAAAGCAACCCATATCTTGGTTTTGTTTACACATCCTTTCAAGAACGGGCAACATTCATTTCACATGGTAACACTGCTCGACATGCCAAGAATTTTGGTGATGCCAAATTGGCGACTGTCTGTGGATTGATTGCAGCAGATGAGAAGCGACATGAGAATGCCTACTCCAAGATTGTGGAGAAGCTTTTTGAGCTTGACCCTGAAGGTGCCATGCTGGCTTTTGCTGACATGATGAGGAAGAAAATTTCCATGCCTGCTCACTTGATGTATGATGGACAGAATGAACAGCTTTTTGATGATTACTCACTGGTTGCTCAGAGGACTGGGGTGTACACTGCTCGGGACTATGCCGACATCATGGAACATTTGGTAAATAGGTGGAATGTGGCAAGCGTACAAGGGCTTTCAAGTGAAGCTCAAAAGGCTCAAGAGTATGTGTGCTCACTGCCTCCTCGCATTCGGAAGCTTGATGAGCGTGCACAGGCCAAGGTCAAGAAAGGTCCCAAGGCTGGAAGTTTCAGCTGGATCTTCAACAGAGAAGTCACTCTTCTGTGACTTGAGAGAACTACCGTTTACTCCATTTTGTCCTGATATTGCTAGTGTCTTTCTTTGTATCAATGTGAAGGGTGATTTTCTACTGCTCTTACGGGGTATTTCTATATTCTGCTGTATACTAAGTTCAGTTTATTCTTACCCATCTGAATTTGGAATAGCTCTTTTTGGCTGGTGTATATGACTTCTGTCAGGAACCTATGACTGGGAAGTGATGGATGGTCTAGGACTGTACTTCCAGTTGATCATCTTATATCAAGACTGTGTTATGTGATAAAAGGTTTCTATCTGATAATATTGCAGATATCATTGTAAACTTGAAGCTACTCAAGGCATAAAGGAAGTGAAGACTGATGCAGTGTCACAATTTGTATAGGGAAGATTTGCTTTATTTGGCTGTGATGCTGGTATGCCACTAAGACTACTCACTTTCAAGTTCTGCATTCTGCACAAACATGACAGATGCTTTTTTTGAAGAAGGAATCTTTCTGTGGGAGATGTAGAGTATGCAGTGAATATATGCTTTGACACATTGAAAGCCTGAGGTGAACACATCATGATGATAGGTAGGAGGAGTGCTATAAAGTGAGCACGTGAGATGTAAAGTACTCAAAAGCTGTGAATACTTCATGATACATTTGACCTTTATCAGCATGAGACAGAATTTGAGTCCTGAAATCTATAACTTCATCTGAGGTATCCAGAAAAATGCTATCTCCTTTCTTCAAGTGAGTGAGTCCTCTGACGACAAGGAACTCTTGTGCAGATAGATTCTCCACACCCTTCACAGTCAGCCAAGATGAAGGGCACAGTCTTGTGTGATAAAGCAGGTGTTATATGCTAAGATGATTGACCTTTCTGTGAGCAGCAATTGCTGGATTCAATGAGGTTTGGTGCTAACATCTGCCATAAGCATGTGGGGGTTCCTGCTTAGCCTTTTGAAGCTATCATAGAATGCAAGGGAGCTCTGGCATGGGTGGTTGCCTCTGGTCAACAGATTTTGTGGTCTGTTCCTACTATTCTCAAGCATTTTTGCTCTTAATCAGATCATGAGCTGCAAGGTCCTGCAACAATCAGTCCCCCCCTTGGCTTCTTGGGTTTGGGTTAGCGAGAGTTGAATGTCATCGACACAGATCTCAGATCTGTAAGGACAATTGTGGGGATGCTCAGTTTTGAAGATTTGAGTCACAGACTTACACCATGAGGAGACCACGGGAATTGGCTTCTTTACTGTGTACTCCAATGAGTTCTGGTCACTGAAGTACAAGTTAGTTGCAATCAATGGGACAGTCAAACTAACTCCTTGGAACTAGAACTGGGTGCAATATCAGTCTGACATATCAGCAGCTGTATCGTCAAGTGGATCAACCCTTCCAAATTCAGTGTTCCTATGGCAGCATGCTTGAAGGATTGGATCATGAGTGCAGACAAATCAGAGGATGAAGAAAAAGTGCTACTTGGTTTAATGGCATAAATGTCTGGGGTGACTGGTAGGTGGTAGTAATTTCAAAACTTTAGAGGTGGTGAATACATATTTTGTACTGGCAGAGGATGTTTCTTGAAGGGAATCCATACCTGGTCCATGTTACTGTGGCTGTTTCACTCCAACACATGGTTTTCCATTTTATGACCTCAAGAATTGTAAGTCTGATCTCCTCATAGATGTGCCAGCTGCTTGAATTACAGTATCTGACTAGGCAGAATTAGGAATACAACTGGCTATGATGTTGAGAAATGTGGCACTAGTCTTTAATCTGCTGTCTTTCAGGGCATAGAAGTTTTGTAGCCTGAAGGGTATTATTCAGTGCCTGATGCTTTGTCAGTGTTTGCTACAGGTTTTCAGTTTTGGAACAAAATTCAGTACATCTGGAGCTCATTGCTGGCATGGGCTGCTGCATCAAGTTTGGAAGATCAGCAAGGTCATCATTTTGAGGTTTTTCTCTATCTGATTTACAACTTTTTTTGGCTAATCCTGGTTATTGCTATTTCTTGCAAATGAAGCTGTAATCAATGGCCATGCAATCCAAACTGCAATAACTGATCAATGCACATGCAATCACAAGTAGAGGTAATTGGAAAGGATGGCCTCTGATACAACGCTTGAAAATGACTGTCCAATTCATTATAAAGCTCATGCAATTTAGGGTTCAATTTAAATTCCCACATGTGGTTAATCATCAATTTGGTTAAGGCATATATTCCTTTTTACAAAGTTCTGATTTCCATAAGCCTTATCTCGAAGAGCTTTCTAGTCTAAGGCTTCACCAAACTTCTGTGATCAAGAAAAGAGGAAATTGATACAGACTCAGCAATCTTGCCTTCACCCCCTTTCACTGACTCACAATACTCACTACACTTTAGCTCCTCTAATACCCTTAGCTACAAGTAGAAAAAAAAATGCCTCGGTTCCCTTCACTCCCATACACATGCAGCGCCTAACACTCAACTGTAATGCCCAGGTCCAGTTCTTATGCTCAGAAGAAGGGGATTGTCAGATGCACAGCACAGAATTTCTGACCTTCAATCTTCTACTGCACTTTCCAGCCCTCAAACCCTCCACTAATCAGAAGCATGCAGCTAATTGTTCTTCCAAAGACACATACTCTTTTAATGCCTGCATAACAGCACTACCTCATTGTGGCAATGGTCCAAGATCTTCTAACAGTCACTACAATGCAAGTTGCTTAAATCTCCACCATTCACACAGCTCTGCACAGTGATCCTCAAAGCACATGCTCACACAAGAAGAATTTCACTAGCTGTTATCAACCAACAGCCTCTATTCCATTCCAGCACAAACCCAAAAATGGTTATATCTGTGTTAGTGTTCTTGCAGTGTCCTCATGGTCTTTTTCAGCCTCTCAGCAATCCACTCAGCTCATTTTCTTGAGCTAGCTCCTGCATTGTCTCTTCCTGCTATGTATCACATCTGCTGCACACCCTCACATTCTCCTCCTGCTCCCACATAAGATCAGCCAGTGGTTTTCAAGACCCTGCTACCCTTCACCACTTGCTCCCTCACACAGCTCCAGACACCATTGCATCCATCGTTGTAGTGTACTTGGACTGTCTCCAAGCTCCATTGCCACCTTCTCTGCAGCAGCATCCCGAACTGTCACCTTGAGCTCTACAACTCATAATTGGCAGCAATCATATAAACAGAACTTGATTGCTTTTACTTTGAAATGATGTCTGGTAATGAAATCCATCCCGAGCATTGTTATCAAGTGGTTCAATGTGTGAGTCAAACACTACATATTTCCACTAAAAGGAATAAAATCAAATGTGAATAACATGAATAGTCCTTCAAAGCTTTTCTTCAAATGACCATATTGATACCCAATGCTATCAAACCTATGAGGAGTAACACACTTGAGTCCTTTCCCAAAACCAGTTCTGTTGCTCCTCCACATGTGGATCACAGACCTAAAACACACAAACTTGGCCCCCATCTAGGGCTAAGATCCTACTAAATTAGATTACACAATGTATGATACATAATAGAATAGCATACTATGACATAATTTGGTAAGAGTTGGTGCAGTCTAAATGTAAGACGACCAATAGGTTAGGTCTAGACGAGCCCCATTGTTGATGAATGTTAAGCCAAATACCCATTTTTTGGCAAATCTTTTGAGTTCAAAATTCCTTGTTTATCTATATGGGGTATTATCTAGATTTAACTAAAACAACATGCCTAAGTACATATCACAGTCACATCCAAACTGGTATTGCTTCAAGGCAAATCGTAAAGGATATCATATGGATAATAGTTTCACACAACCATGGTTATTGTCTCCCCGCACTAGGCTTAGAAGAACACTAGGAATGAATCTTGTGGCGATCTCCAACAAGTCACAATTTATTGTTGAATAAGGTCAATTCACCACACAAATATGGAATCTCATATGCATTAACCTAACCTTGATTAGAGCTTTTGCCCCTAATGATATAATAAATAAAAATTTGAATAACATGCTTGTACCCAGGAGATCTATTTTCTAGTGGTGTACACTTGAAACTATTATTGTACTCTAATGGTGTAAATCAGCCTTCTTCTTTATTGGCAAAAAAATCACCTGAAAGTGAAGGAAGAAAGTGGCCTGTGAAATCTAATAAAGAAAGAAAAGAAAAAAAGAAAAAGAAAAAGAAAAAGACCATATCTTGTTAGTGACATTGAGTTAGATTGCCACACTATGATGTAAACCCTTGATAAATCATCTAGTATAATTGGCTCAAATGTAAAGTTTGTTGCCACCTTATGCTATTAAATCTAGGTTGATCGCCCATTAACTCCATAAACAACATATCCTTCACTCGCACACCATGATATCTTATAACATTTAATCACCACTAACTATGGTCATTATGGAGTAGCCATTGCCACTTTTAGAATTGAGTGTTGGGAGTGGTAAAAGTTGAAGATCAATGAAAGACTTGTCAAATTATGAAGCTTAATGGGGGTCATTTGTTTTTCATCATCAAATTGAAGTGTTTGTGAATTGTGAATGTTCTTTGTGGTGTTATGTTTTGTGAATTTGTTTTGAAGCTTTTTGTTGTGCAAATTTGCCATGGCAACAATAGGGAGTGGGAAGTGCAAAGTAAATAACATGTTGCCACTTTCTTCAAGTCTAGTCAAAATCTTGAAGAATTCTTTCCTTTGGTGTGTTGTGATTAGTGTAAACACAACCTAATATGAGGAGTGTTTCCACGACCATAGGGTGAATTCAATTTTACTTTTTTTGAGATGTTTTTGGAAGTATATATTCTTGGGAAGGAGCAAGAGGCTTCTTTAATTGGAGTCTTTTGTATCCTTGCTCTTATGTTTGTGTTTTTATTTTTCAAGCTTGTGTTTTCATACATGTGGTTTTTTAGAAAGGTGTAAGGCATGGATCATTCCAAGCTGGAGTGTGCACAACTTTATTATGGGTGGACAACCATGATAAATATAAGTGCCTAGATATGGTAGTGCATAACAAATTGATGTCATTTGCGATTGACTATGTCAATCTTTTTCAAGGGGTGGGAAATGGTGTTACTTATTGAATCCAAGATAAGTTTGTTTTCCATTTGGAAATCATTTAATGCAACACACCACATCAATTTGGTGGTGCAAATTTTATTTCAAATCCTTATTGTGAAACACATAGAGGACTTGATTTTAGTCCCTTTACTTTGCCTTTCTTACAGCTTGAAAAGACACTTTGAGTTTTTGAAACTTATAGATTTGTTGAAAAGAAAGGGGAGCAAAATTTTGTGAAATTTCAAAACATGTTGGATCGACATGCTTAATCAAACAAAATAGGTTATGTTCATGTACATGCTATTAATTGCAAAAATGGCTGAAAATAGTTCATCTTTCATGGCCACCAAGGTGAATTTGTTCATTTTTCTTTCTTGTTAATTTGTTGCCCATGTTGAAAATAATCAATGCATTAATCAAATTTACACAAAAATGAAATATGTTTGTTTATTATTATATTGTAACCATCAAGATTTTCCAAAGACAATTTTGTTCACACTATTCAAATCTTACCATGACACATGTTTGATGTTTTCAAAAATTTGGTTGATTGCATTCATAATAGAATGCATTTGAACTAGAAGGTGGCTTCATTGGATTTTAACACCTTGGGTGTTGAATATTTTGATTCCATGGGTTTCATTTTTTGGGTTACATGTTTAGATGCCCATGGTGAGAAGATCCAAGTATTTTGGAAGATTTTCACTAGTTTTGTGGATAAGGTAAAGTCATTTTGCTTGGGTGGGTTCTTTTAAATTTGTACCATTGAATTGAGGTTTCATTTGATGTAATGTCCATTTGTTGTTTGGTTTTTTATTTATTGCATTATCCATTTTTGTTTTGTTGATGTTTGTTTTTTGGTGCATTTTGATTCAACCACCAATGATGTTTAAGGTATGTTGAAATATGATTTAAGTCTATTATGTTTTTTATTGACTTTCCTCCTTTCTATATGTTTTTTGATTGTAAAATTGATTAGGTTCACATTAAAAGTTCTAATTGAAGAACCTTCCTTCTCTTCAATGCTTATGGTTACATTGGGGGTATTTTATTATTTTGAACATTTGCATCCATATTCCATATTTGAAAAACCTTGAACCCCATGTTTCTTCACATGCTACACTATTGTTGAAACTAATTAACCATTTGGGATTGTGTGGTAGCTAGCCTAGCTTAAAGCAAATTCATAACCAAAGTGTGTGTCTTGTTTCTTATTGCATGTGGTGATTGAACCATCAACAACAGGTGTTAATTTTAAGTGTATGTGTTTATATAATGTACCTTGGAAGTGGCCCTTTTTATTGTTTTGGTGTAAGTTATTAGTATTATGAATGCTAATGTTGGTTCACCCACCAAGAATAATTTTTAAGCACATAAGTGTTGAAGACACAAAAAATCATGAGAACAAAGGTTAAGGTCTAAGTTTAACTTCCAAACAAGGAACAAGACAAGATTACATGATTCAAAAATAAGAACACAAAAACTCAAAACAAGAACATGGGATGTGCAAAACAAATGTGAAAATAAATCTTTATTATGTTAACATATGCAAACATGAACATGAAAATAACATGACAAGGCTATGATGCAAGATCATGCCTAAAAGTGATGTTAAACAGACTAAAGGAAATGAAGGCTCCTACTTCTATTTATACCCCTTTGGCCTTTTGGGGACCTTATTCAAATAAGTTTTTAAGGAGGCTTTTATGTGTGCATCAAATAAAGAAGCTTATTGGGAACCTTCTTAATTGGGAATTGACTATGAGTTAACTAAAGTTTAAGTTATAGTCAATCAAGAGCTAACTAAATTTAACTAAGATTTAATTGAGACCTAATTAAAAGTTAACTAAAATTTAATTTGGAGTTAATTCGAATTTAATTAGAAGTTAATTAAAACTTAACTAGGACTTAATTAAAAATTAACTGGGATTTAACT
>Ga0116229_10012369_pt1 | contig 12311 bp, 9 predicted proteins | sample S1TSphgellanicum_3_FD_87313 | JGI IMG/M metagenome (GOLD analysis project Ga0116229, IMG submission 87313) | Host-associated microbial communities from peat moss isolated from Minnesota, USA - S1T2_Fc - Sphagnum magellanicum MG | ecosystem: Host-associated > Plants > Peat moss > Unclassified...
TCCATGCCGCGAAACTCGACGAATTGCGTGATGCGCTCCCAGAGATAATCGCCGAACAGGAAGGGCTCGAACAGCGAGTCCGGGTCGCGCGGCGTCGGCCGGATCAGTGCATCGGCGCGCGCCTCGTAAAAGAACGGAATCGAATGCCGCTCGGCCTCGCTGCCGAGCACACGATGCAGGGTCGCCTGGATGCGCCCGCCGCTCCAGCGCTCCAGCACCTGGCCGAAGTTTACGGCGAGGCCGTGTTCCATCGGCGGCACGTCGAGCCAGTGGCCGTCACGCGTACACGCCTGAAGTCCCGGCACGCCGTCCTGGGCGAGCAAGGTCAAGAAGCCGGAATCGGTATGCGGGGCACCGGTCAAATGGCGCTCGAGGCCTGCGTGCGTGACCCAGATTCGCGGGTCGCCGCAGTTCGCGAGTTCCTGTGCTCCGCGCGGCGGATAGCGCAGCAGCCGTAAAGTCGACAAGCCCTCGCGAAACGCCGCGGCAAAGAACTGCTCGGGCAGTCCCAAACCGCGCGCGATCGAGGCCATGAGCGTGCCGGCGACGCGCTCCATGGCAAGAAAGTACGCGGCCGCGGCCGCACGCCAGCCCGGTAGCAGCGGCTCGGGCGGCAACGGGGTCGCCTCGCGCAGCGGATCCTCGCCGTCGACGAGCCGCGCCCCATAGGCGACATCCGCACCGAGATCGATGCCTTCCTTGGCCGTGAGGTGGCCCGGCTGCAGCGGAAACCAGCCGCGATAAACGTTCGGGTTCTCAGGCGCGAATTTGCGCCGGTGCAAGCGGCGCAGGGCCGCCGCATCCAGCGCAAAAATCCGCAGCAATTCGTGGCGCGCGGCGCGGCCGATCGGGACGTCGGCCGGCAAGCCCGTGACGATCAGGAATCCCGTGTCGCCCGCCGCGCTCGCGATCGCGGCATCGGCCCGGTCGCGTTCCGGCGAGCGCGGCTGAAACAGACAGCCGATCTCGATGACGGGGATCGCCGAGTTCATGCCGCGATCCCGAGCCCGAGGTCCGATTCAAGCGCGCGTGCGGCGGCTGCTCGTGCGCCGGCCCGTGGCGCCCGCGACCGCGCCGGCGAGCCGATCCATCTCGCCGCGCAATTGCGCGCTCGCACCGCTCGTGATCGCGCCGAGCCGCGCCTCGATCGTCGCGAGATCGGGCTTCGGTCCGCGCACATGTGCCTCGAGCGCCTCGCGCATCACACGCAGGTGGTCGGGCGAGGTGCCGCAACAGCCGCCGATGATGCGCGCCCCGGCATCGAACGACAGACGCGCATACTCGGCCATGAGCTCGGGTGTTCCGTCGAAACGGATCGCGCCGTCGACGTAGCGCGGAATCCCACAGTTCGCCTTCGCGACGAGGATCGCCCCAGGGTTGGAGGCCGTCGCGAGATTGACGATGCAGGCGACGAGTTCCGACGGTCCGATGCCGCAATTGCTGCCGCAGGCCGCGAGCGCGTGACGCTCATGCAGACCCGCGAGCTCCGACGGCGTGACGCCCATCATCGTGCGGCCGTTGGTATCGAAGCTCAAGGTCGCCACCGTCGGCAGACCCGTCGCACGCGCACCGGCGATCGCCGCTTCGGTCTCCTCGATCGAGGACATGGTCTCGATCCAGAGGATGTCGGCGCCGCCCGCGGCGAGTGCGGCGGCTTGTTCGGCGAACGCGTCGCGCGCATCGTCCCAACTCAAGGGTCCCAGCGGCGCGAGGATCTCGCCCGTGGGTCCGATGCTGCCGCCGACCAGCACCGTCCGCCCCGCGCGCGCGGCCTCGGCTTGCGACAGGCGCGCGGCCTTTTCATTGAGTTCGGCGACGCGCGATTCGGCCCGGTGCAATTTCAGACGATAGCGCGTACCGCCGAAAGTATTCGTGAGAATGATGTCGGCGCCGGCCGCGATGAACGCGCGCTGGAGCTCGGCGACGCGGTCCGGATGGTCGACGTTCCAGAGTTCCGGCGCATCGCCGGACTGCAGTCCCCGCTCGAACAAATTGCTGCCGGTCGCGCCGTCCGCGAGCAGCCAGGGACGCTCAGCCAATAAAGGAGTCAATCGGTCGGTCATTGCCTCAGTTTACCATGGCACTCTTTGTTACCATCCCCGCCACAGTCCTCATGGAGAGAGTCGTGAAGAAATCCTTGGCCGTGATCGTCGTGCTGATCCTGCTCTACCCGGCCGTACCGTGGTTGCTCGGCCGCTCGATCGAACAACGCGTGAACGAGCTCGACGATCAGCTGCAGGCCAAGACACCGTACTTGACCGTGACGCGCGGTCCCTTCCAACGCGGCTGGTTCACGTCCGAGCAGGACATCACCCTCGCCTTCACGGGGACCGCATTGCCGGCCGTGGCGGGCGTCGGCGCCACGGCGAATGCGCCGTCACTCACGATCCACAACGTGATTCACCATGGGCTGATCTGCGGTCTCGGCTGCTTCGGCCGTGCCCGCATCGATTCCTCGCTCGAGTACAGTCCCGATCTGAAGACATCCGTGCAGAAGCTGTTCGGCACCACCGACGTCATCGCGATCAGCACGCGGCTCGACTTCTCCGGCGGTTACACGGCGACGCTCACGAGCCCTGCGTTCAAGGACCTCGCCGTCGGCACCGACGCGCACCTCTCCACGGACGGCTTGACCGTGACGATCTCTCAAGATGCCGGCGCGGATCACTCCGCGATCCACGGCAAAGCGCCGCACATTGCCTACTCCGCGGCTCCGTCGGGTAGCGTCGAGTTCACGGGCATCGCGCTCGACAGCGATACGAAGCGCGTTCTCGGCAAGCTCAATGACGGCACCGCCGCTTTTACGATTGCGAAGCTCGCGGTGAACGCGCCGAAGGGCGCATTCTCGGTCGCGGATCTGCTGTTCGGGGCGACGATCAGCTCGGACGCCGGCTTCATGTCGGTCGCGCTCAAATACGATACAGGTGCGATCAGCTCGGCGAGTGCGACCCTCTCCGGCGTGCATTTCGATTTCACGCTGCGGCATCTCGACATGGTCGCTCTCGAAGCCATCAACGACGCGCTCACGGCCGCGCAACAGGACGCTCAGTCGCCGCCGACCGATCGCGCGGCCCAGACGCTCACGATATTTCAGCAGCAGGGTGCGGCGCTGCTGCTGAAACAACCCGAATTGGTCATCGATCGCGTGAGCATCGCGACGTCGGGCGGCGAGGCAATCATCAATGGCGCACTGCATTTGCAGGATTTCGCCGCGAGCGATCTCGCGCCGGGCGTGGATCCAAAGCTCCTCCTCGCCAAGATCGCTGGCGATCTCGACTTTTCCTGCGACGAGGGCCTCCTGAAGAGCCTGCCGAGCGGCATCAATCTCGAGGCGCAGCTCAAAGCCTTCGCGCAGCAGGGCGTCGTGACCTTCGACAACGGCAAGTTCCACAGCAAGATCGCGGTTCGCCAAGGACAACCGACTTTCAACGGCAAGTCGCTCGGCGGTGGCGCGCCACCCGGCCCGCCGACACCGTCTGCTGCGCCGGCTGCGCACACCTGAAACGACGGCGGCGCGAGATCAGATTTCGATCTGGCGCGCGATCTCGACGACGTTGCGCGCCGGCAGATTGAACCGATCGACGGCTTTGACCGCGTTGCGGTAAAGGAACGCAAACAGACCGAGGCGGCCACGGCGCAAGACTTTGCTGCCCTGCTTGTGCACGACGAGGTCGCGGGAGGCCACGAAGATCGCCGTGTCGAGATCGACCGACGCATCGAGCCCCTGCGCCGCGCGCAGTGCGCGCCGCAGGTCCGGAATTTCCATGAAGCCGAAGCGCGCGACGACCTGCCACCAGCCCTCGGCGACGACGTTGACGACCTGACAGGGCGGCCCGCTGCTGCGCGGCGTGTCATCGAAGACGACGTTCAGAGTGATCACGTTCTCCGGCAGAGCGCCGAGGAACCGTACGTGGTCCAGGATCAGTCTCGGTACCTTCTGCACGCTACGCGTCAGAAACACGATGGTCCCCGGCGAGCGAACGATCGCACCCGCGGCGAGTTCGCGCAGGAACTGCTCGGCCGCCTCAGGCGGCTGTGAGAGCGCCGAACGAATCGCCTCGACACCCGCGCGCCACGTGATCATGACGAGGAACAAGACGGCCGCGAACGTGAGCGGCAACCAACCGCCATCGGCGATCTTCAAGAGATTGGCCGCGAAAAAGCTCAAGTCGACGCACATGAAAACGCCGCCGACCGCGAGCGCCGCGAGCGCGGGCCACTTCCAGACATTGACCATCGCGACATAGAGCAGGCCCGTGGTCAGCAGCATCGTGGTTGCCACGGCCGTGCCGTACGCGCCCGCGAGCCGATCGGAGCTTTCGAAGCCGACCGTCACGCCGACGGTACCGAGCATCATGAGCCAATTCACGATCGGCACGTAGATCTGTCCATAGACCTCGTCCGAGGTTTGCCGGATCGCGAGGCCCGGCAGCCAGCCGAGTTGCACGGCCTGCCGTGTCATCGAAAAAGACCCCGTGATGATCGCCTGGCTCGCGATGATCGTCGCGGCCGTGGCGAGTACGACCATTGGATACACCGCCCAGGTCGGCACGATCGAAAAGAACGGATTGCCGCTGACGCTGCTCTTGTCGAGGAGATAGGCGGTCTGTCCCGCGTAGCTCAAGAGCAGCGACGGCAGCACGATCGCATACCAGGAGCGGCGGATCGCGGCCTTGCCGAAATGTCCCATGTCCGCGTAGAGCGCCTCGCCGCCCGTGATGCACAGAAACACGCCGCCGAGCACGAGCAAGCCCTCACGGCCTGAATGCGCCAGAAACTGCACCGCATAGCGCGGATCGACGGCCGCGAGCACGACCGGGTGCTCGAGGATCGCGACGATGCCGAGCAGTCCGATCACGACGAACCACAGCAGCATGATCGGCCCGAACGCCTTGCCGATCTTCTCCGTGCCGGCCCGTTGCGCGATGAACAGCACGATCAGAATCACGACGGCCATCGGCATCACGTACGGCTTCAGACGGTCGGTGACTTCGTTGACGCCTTCGAGCGCGCTCAAGACCGAGATCGCCGGCGTGATGACGCCGTCGCCATAGATCAGGGCGGCGCCGAGCAGGCCCATGCAGGTCAAGAGTTTGAACTTCGGCGCGAAACTGTTCGCGCCCACGAGCGACATGAGCGCGAGGATGCCGCCTTCGCCGCGATTATCGGCCCGCATCACGAACAGACAGTACTTGATCGAAATCGTGACGAGCAGCGTCCAGAAGATCAGCGAGAGGACGCCCAAGGCGCTCTCGGGTGTGAACTTGCCTCCGACCGCACCGACGATCGTTTGTAGCGTGTAGAGCGGGCTCGTGCCCAGGTCGCCGAAGACGACGCCGAGAGCGCTCAAGGTTGCCCAACGCGCGGGCGTAGCGGCCATCGGCAAACTGGGGGTCGCTGCGGTGCTCATGGGCTGGTGTTCGGCACAATGCCAGCTTGGCGTGTCGGCGGCAACCGGGTGGCGCGGCGCACGTGTTTCATCGAGAATGAACGGCGCGGCAGGAGAATATGGTATGTCGCGCACGAGGAGCTCTTGGCGATCCGCAAACTCATGACGATCGGCTACGAGGGCGCTAGCGTCGTCGATTTTCTCGCGACAATCGCAAGCGCCGGCGTCACCACGATCCTGGATGTGCGCGAGATCGCCGCTTCCCGGCGGCGAGGATTTGCCAAGACCGCGCTGCGCAAGCACCTCGAAGCCGCGAACATTTGCTATCGACATGAGCCGATCTTGGGTTCGCCACGCGAGATCCGGCATCGCTTGCGAGCCACCCACGACTACGCGCGTTTTTTCCGTGAGTTTGCGCGTCATCTCAAGAAGCACCAAGATGTGATCGCGATGCTCGCGGCCGAATTGAGCGGCAACGTCGCACTACTGTGCTACGAACGCGACTATCATCAATGTCATCGTAAGAGCGTCGCGGCGGCGTTTGCGGCGGTCACCGCGCTCGGCCCTCTGCACCTCTGCGTCGACGCGCGCTGAACATCGATTGCGGCTTGTGACCGGACTAGCGCCCGAAGCCCTGTATACCGCGCGCCTGCACCTGCGTCGGCCCGTCGAACGAGACGCCGAGGCGATCATCGCGATCGCCGGCGATTGGGAAATCGCGCGACGCCTGGCGCGGATGCCGCATCCCTATACGCGGCATGATCTGCGATTCTTCCTCGACCACGTCGTGCCGAACGAACCGACCTGGGCCATCCTGTGGCGCGAAACCGGCCGTCTCATCGGCATCATGGGCCTGGCTCCCGACGCAGACGCACGCAGCGCTGAGCTCGGCTATTACATCGCGCGCGACTTTTGGGGCCGCGGTGTTGCCACCGAGGCCGCGCGCGCGATCATCGAGCTTGCGTTCGAGTCCTTCGGTTACGTCAAGCTGACCTCCGCTTATCATGCGGACAACCCGGCCTCCGGCCGCGTCCTTGCGAAGCTCGGCTTCACGATCGTCGGTACCGCCAACCGGCCATGCCTCGCGGACGGCAAGGACCAACCCTGCATAGAGGTCGAATTGCGACCCCGCACGCGGCTCGCAGTCAGAGATGCCAAGCCGTCGGACATAGATTGGCTCGCGAAGATCTGGTTCGACGGCTGGCAGGATACGCACGCCAAACTGCTGCCGGAGGAACTCGCGCGACACCGTACGCTCGGCAGTTTTCGAGAACGGCTTGCCGCAGCCTTGGATCGGGTCAGAGTCGTCGGCCCGGCGGACGCACCGAGCGGCTTCTGCATGACCAAGGGCTCGGAGCTCTATCAGCTTTATGTTGCCGCGGAGGCACGCGGTTCGGGGCTCGCGGCCGATCTGATGCTCGATGCCGAAACACGTCTCAGGAAAGCCGGTGTGCTCACCGCCTGGCTTTCCTGTGCGATCGGCAATCAGCGCGCCGCCAGCTTCTATGAGAAACGCGGCTGGATTCGCACGGGCGCCGTGGTCGTCGACGTGGAGGTGGCCGGCGGAACTTTCCCGCTCGAGGTTTGGCGTTACGAAAAATCACTGCGATAGCAGGTCGGGCAGCCTCGGGATCATGCCGGGGAATAGATACTCTTGAATGGCGACGATCACAACGAGCACCAGGGTCAGCACCACGCTGTGCACGAAAGTGCGCGCGAGTACGGCGCCCTCTTTCCCCTTGAGGTCCGTCACCGATACGCCGGTCGCGATGTTTTGTGGAGAGATCATTTTACCGAGCACACCGCCCGAGGAATTGATCGCGGCGAACAGCAAAGGATTCAGGTGCAACTGGCGCGCGGCGACGACTTGCAGATTGCCGAATAGCGCATTGCCGGAGGTATCGCTACCCGACAGAAACACCGCCACCCATCCCAGGAACGGCGAAAGCACGATGAATGCCGGTCCGCTCGAAGCGACCGCCAGACCCAAGGTGTAAGCGAGTCCCGAGTAGTTCATGACGTAGGCAAGGCTCACGATCAGCATGACGGTGATGACGGCCCGCCAGATTTGTTGAATCGTCTGCACGACGCAGCCAATCAGCGCGGCCAGCGGCAAACGCACGACGATTGCAGTCAGGATCGCCGCGGCCAGCACCGCGGTTCCCGGCGCGAGCGGTTGAAAAGTCCAAACCGCGGCATACGGCTTATCGTGGTACAGCGTGATCGAAACGGCTTTGTCCAGGCCCGGCCACGGAATGGCGTGCTGCCCGTAGCCGGGAACCTTCAGGTAAGTCCATAACATGACGGTGGCCGACGCGATGAGCCAGGGCAACCACCCTTGCCAGGCCGCGACGGCTCTGATCTGCCCGGACCGCCCGGACAGTTCCGCTTGCGCGGATTGCGCCGTGACGTCGATGGCAAATTCCGTGGCCAATGCGGGCCGCCACAGCTTCAGAAACACGATGGTTACGCCCAAGGATCCGAGTGCGGCAAATACGTCGGTCAGCGTGTAGTCCAAATAGTTGGATGCCAGGAACTGAGCGATTCCAAAACTCGCCCCGGCCACGAACAAGACCGGCCACAGGGCACGGACCGAACGCCAGCCACCATATAGAGCCATGACATAAAACGGCAGACACCCGGCGATCAACGGCAACTGACGGCCGATCATTTGCGCGAGTGCCGGCGCCGGCAGTCCCGTGACGGCGCCTAATACGGTCACGGGGGTACCGAGTGCGCCGAAGGCCACGGGCGTCGTATTGAAAATCAACACGAACACGATGGCCTCGAGGGCCGGAAAGCCGCACAAGATCAGCAAGGAGGCCGTGATCGCGACCGGCGCACCGAATCCGGCGATACCTTCGAGCAGCGCTCCGAAGCAGAACGCGATGACGATCAAGACGATCCGCCGGTCGTTCGGCAGGTGCTCGAAGATCCAGGCGCGAAACGCGGCGAAATGTCCCGAGGCGACCGTGATGTTGTAGAGCAGGATCGCGCTCACGACGATCCACATGACGGGCCACAGCGCGAATACCGCACCGTTGGATGCCGCGGCGAATGCGATCGCAACGGGCGTATGCCAAACGCCGATGCCGACGGCCAATGCCAGGCAAAGCCCCGCCAACGCCGCTTCCCATGCCGGCCGTTTCAAAACGCCGAGCAGCAGCAAAACGATGGCGACCGGGGAGAGCGCGAGCAACGCAGACAGCGGCAAGCTCTCGGCGACGGGTGTCAACGGCTGGTGAAACATCGGGTCCAATGATATCCCGCTCCGGTCGCGTTCAGCTCGGCAACGAGCGATACCCTCGTGGTTTGCGCGGCGGTACGGCGCGCACCTTGCAAAGCTTCTTTCCACACTTCGAGCAACGCATGCGCCGCGCGACGTCTTCGATTCGCGCGTCCCAGCCGCAGATCCGCCCGAGCGCGCGCGGATCGGTGGTGCGCTCGTAGCGGCAGCCGCCGCAGGTCAGGACCAAGGTGTATTGACCGAACTCGTCGCTCAAACGTTCGATACGAAATTCCGGCGGCGGCATGCCGCGAATTGTTGCGAGCCGCGCGACGCACGTCCATCCAGTACCGGGGCCGCGCCGACACTGGATGAGTGCAATCGGCCGCCTAAGGCCCCCCGCCGCTTAAGGCCCCCCGCCTCCTAAGTTCCCCCGCCGCCTACGGTCCCCGGCCGCCTACGGTCGCGAAGACGTCAATCCGGCTTCCACGAGATCCAAGAGCTTCTTGTATTCGTCAGCGCCCGCCACCTGTTGCACGCCACCGACCATTCCATAGTCCGTGGAACGCGGGCCACCGCCGGTGGGCTCGAATCTTTGCCACCCGCCGGTCAGCATGACGCGAACTTGCGTGGCTTGTGGTCCCGCGACCGTGAAAAGCAGCGAACCCTGCTCGGAAATATTTGCGCCGCTTTGCGTGGGATCGCTCCATTGTTGAGAAAACGCGATGAATCCGAGCTGCCCATCCGCAGCGCTGACGACATAGCCGTTATCGAACAGGATTTCGATCGCTCTCGGAAAAACCGCTGCGATCGGCACGGCGATGACTCGGGTTTGCGCCTCGCGGGTTTGCGCGATCTGCGCGGCGGTCGGGGTTGGTGCCGAACGCAGTAGTACGGGTTGAGGCACGACACAGCCCCCCAACGCACCAAGGGCGAACACTCCCACGAGAATTTTCATGGATGACCTCCCCGGTCGAATTCAACGACGAACAAATTCGTACTGGCGCGTGGTTTTCGCCGAGTGCAGTCGCCTATTCGCTATATATCTCTCTCCCGGCCAAGCTGCGTCAAGTCAAGAAACTCGTGGTTTCGTCAAGAAATGCACCCCTGCCGGCGGCACGTCAAGCGACTGCCGCCGCCGACCGCCGCCACGGTTTGCGGAACCAACAGGTCAAGAGGGCCCACTGAATGAGCGGCGGCAGCACCCAGGCGAGTGCGATCCAAAACGCGTCGAAACGGCTCGGGGGGCTAAAGCTCAGCGCGCCCAAGAAGATGCCGACGAGGACCAGAGAAGCTGGGAACTGCAGCACGAGATCGAGCTGCCACGAAAACACATCGTTGACACCGCCGCGCAACGCGAACGTCAGGGCCAATGCTCCGAGACAGACGAGCTGAATCCTCGCGGCGGCGCTCGCGGCGCTGCGCCAGCTCGCCGCATGCATCAAAAATCCGACACTCATCGCGGCCCCATTGCCGCCATTGCGGCAGTCTAAAATACCATGCAGTTAGACATGACTCCCGCGCCGCACGCCGCCCTGCTCACGCATTTGCTTCGCCCCCTGCGCGGCGCGGCCGCAGCGCTCGTGCTCGTGTTCGCGATCCTGTTCCTGGTCGCCCTGAAGGCGGGGTTCGCGGGCATCCCGCTCGCGCTGGTGCTTTTTTCCTGGTTCTTCAAGTATTGCTACATCCTGTTCGATCACACGGTGCGCGGCGTTCCCGAGGCGCCCGCGCTCGATATTCACTGGCTGAACCCCGCGAGCGAACAACGGCCGCTCGTGCAGCTCGCGATTGCCGGTATGGGCTACCTGCTCGTGCGCGTCGTCGACACCCACTTCGGGTCCGGCGCCGCGATCGTGGTCGCTGCGCTGCTGCTGTTCATGTTGCCCGCGAGCGTCGCGATCTTAGGGTTGGAAGGCAATCCCCTCAAAGCCGTTTACCCTCCGGCTTGGATGCAGCTCGTCGCCGGCTTGGGCGCCTGGTATCTCGTCGTGCTCGCGCTCATTGCCGCCGTGACCGCCGCGTGTGCCGCGCTCTGGATCTGGTTGCCGCTGTTCGTGCTCCAAGTCGCGGCCTTGATGTTCGGGATACTCACGATCTTCAGCGTACTCGGCGGCGCGATTTACGAGCGGCGCGACCAGCTCGGCATCGAGGCCTGGCACACTCCCGAGCGGACGGCCGAGCGCCGGCAGGCCGAGGTGCGCCGCCAGGATGCCAAAGTTCTCGATGCGGCTCATGACCAGGTCCGCATCGGCCGGCACCAAAAGGCTTGGGCCATCCTCGATGATTGGCTCGCATCCCGCGGTCGCAATCCCGAGGACTACCGTTTTCTTTGCGAACGCCTGGCGGCTTGGACCGATCCTCGCTATGCGAATCGCATGCTGGGAGAGTATGTTGCAAGATTGCTCATATTACGACGCCACGGGGAAGCCATCGACTTGGTGACCAAGCGCCTGCGCGAGGATCCGGAATTTCGGCCCGAGGGCGCGACTGCGACCTTGAGCCTGGCGCGCCTGGCCGCACGCGGAGGCGCGCGTGCAACCGCGCGCCGGCTGCTCGCCGATTTCCCGACCCGGTACGCGGGCGACGCGGCGGTCGCCGCGGCGCGTACGCTTGCGGCCGAGTTGGACGCATAAGGGGCGATGTGGTGCAATGCAGCATATGCGGGCTTGAGGTCGCTGTGATGAGGGGGTTCGTTGGCCGGTAAACCGTACGATGAGATGTATTCAAGCGCGAGCAGCGTACGCGCGCCGTATCGCCGTTACGCCGAGTGGCTCTCAGACCAACCGGCGGAGCGCCTGGCGCAGAAGCGCGCGGAAGCCGATGCGCTGTTCCACCGCGTCGGCATCACGTTCGCGGTCTATGGCCAGGAGGAAGGCGCGGAGCGGCTCATCCCGTTCGACATCGTGCCGCGCATCCTGCCGCTCGAGGAATGGATCCGGCTCGAGAGCGGCCTCAAGCAGCGCGTGCGGGCGCTCAACGCGTTCATTCACGACATCTACCACGACCAGCAGATTCTCAAAGCGGGCGTGATTCCGGCCGAGCAGGTGCTCTGCAATTCCCAGTACCGACCCGAGATGCAGGGCGTCGAAGTGCCCGGCGGGATCTATGCGCACATCGCCGGCATCGACATCGTGCGCGACGATGCCGGCGAGTTCCGCGTGCTCGAGGACAATCTGCGCGTACCCTCGGGCGTCTCGTACATGCTCGAGAATCGCAAGATGATGATGCGCCTTTTTCCGGAGCTCTTTTCCGAACACAGCATCGCGCCCGTCGACCACTACCCCGACGTGCTGCTCGACAACCTGCGCAGCGTCGCCCCGACCGGTGTCGCCGACCCCACGGTCGTGTTGTTGACCGCGGGGGCACACAACAGCGCCTACTTCGAGCACGCGTTCCTCGCGCAGCAGATGGGCGTCGAGCTCGTTGAGGGTCAGGATCTGTTCGTGCGCGACGAGGCCGTGTTCATGCGCACGACGCAAGGGCCGCAGCGCGTCGACGTGATTTATCGGCGCATCGACGACGATTTCCTGGACCCGCTCGTGTTCCGGCCCGATTCCATGCTCGGCATTCCGGGACTGCTGACCGCTTATCGCGCCGGTCGCGTCACGATCGCCAACGCGATCGGCACGGGCGTCGCCGACGACAAGTCGATCTACCCTTTCGTGCCCGAGATGATCAAGTTTTATCTCGGGCAAA
>Ga0116229_10012370_pt1 | contig 12310 bp, 11 predicted proteins | sample S1TSphgellanicum_3_FD_87313 | JGI IMG/M metagenome (GOLD analysis project Ga0116229, IMG submission 87313) | Host-associated microbial communities from peat moss isolated from Minnesota, USA - S1T2_Fc - Sphagnum magellanicum MG | ecosystem: Host-associated > Plants > Peat moss > Unclassified...
AATATAATATATATATATATATATATATATATATATATATATATATATATATATATATATATATATATATGTGCAATTTTTTAAAAAAATTGCTCTTTGAAAAAATAAAAAAACATTGAAAATTGCAGTTCTTTCCCAAGTTCTTTCCAAAACAACCACAAAATAGGTTGCACTTTGCAACCAAAAACTAAATCACTGCACATCACAACAAGATTGCCTCTCCCCTGCCCCCGCCCATTCGCTGAAACAACACTCTTGACAATAAATTAAAAAAGTCCCAAGTTTTTTCATAGCTCCGATCACTGAGCTCATAAGTCAAGTCAATATAAGATAGAAAGGAACCGTGAATCAAAGGTCAATACATGTGCAAAAGAAACCATGGATTGAATGAACTTTTTCAACAATTTCCTATGCATTTTCAGTCACCTTGGGTTGGTAGAAATGTCCTTTTGAGTCATAAATGAACCCTTCCATTCCATTCGGCAAAGATCTCAATTTCATTAGGAAAGGACCTTCCACTCTTTTGCAGGTCTTATTAGAATCTGAAAAGTTCTTCAGGTGTGAATTAGTTAAGGAACAATTTTTTTTCATTTCTTCCTTTGTTTTTTAATACTCCCAATGGAGCTCAAACTTAAGGAGCAGCTTCAAAATGGCTTCGTGGTATAGCCCCTGTTTGGGATCCTCGGACCTCACAGAAACGGTTCTGGGTTGGCCTGCCCTTGTGTTTCTTGAAAAAAAATGAAAAAAATGAAAAATCCTTAGTGTTTACAGTTCCTATGTTGGTATCACAAAGGTGAATAAGTAATAATTTAATATTTAAAATCATGAAATTAAAATTTTTAATTAATTAATTTTTTTGTCCATATGGAAATTGAGCCTAGGCTATGATGGTATACATGACCCTTTTTCACCCCCTTATGTTATTTGAGCCACATCTCTTTACTTCACTAGCAATTGGAGTGTATATCAAGATCAACCCTGAGATGGTGGTGGTCATTTGCCCAATAAAAAATGAAAATGACAAAATGTGTTATACCTAAAGGAGACCGGACCTATTGCACTAGTGTTGTGTGGGTATTAGGAATTGCATGGTTATCAGGCCGGATCTTAGGGTTTCTAACCACAGTTTGTTCAAAAACTTACCTCTAGTTGTTGGTTTTAAAGGGAGCCTTTGGCTTTCAGTTCCATCCTTACTAGTCTGGTTAGGGCTGATGTTTTTAAGTGTAGGGTAACACCTAAGGGCAGGGGGCATTCCCGAAATATGAGGCCCTTGAGGCCAGAGGCACAGGCCCCATTACTTTGGAGCCCAAGGCTGTTGCACAATGTAAAGCTTGGAGCTCAATTTTCTTCCATGATACCCATCAGGTATCATTCAGATATCCGCTGGGTATCATGGGAAAGAAATGACAATGGGCGTTTTTCGAATCCCTATATTTTAATTTATGTTTGGTTTTTAGTGAGTCACAAATTTAGGAGGCTATTTTTTAAAAATTAATTCATATCTGGTTTCTAGCCACATTTGGTTTAATCTTCCTAAGGATCTGATAAGGGTTTTTTTTTGCATCTTCCTATGGATGATCATTGCTTAGGTTACATTAAAAAAAGTTCGTTATAAAAATTTGATGCAAACCTCATCTTTGGAGAGAATGATATATCAACAAGTCAATAGAGGATCCAATGGCTAAGGGAGGGAAGTGAGTGCTAACTTGTTCTCAAACCATGTGATAACCAACTTCACAAACTATAGGGGCCCAAGCATGTTGCACATCCATCACTTATCTAAAACATGTATCCCTACCATGGTGGTGCATTACAAAGAAGTGGATGCCTAGGGGGGGGGGAGCTATTCCTATTCAAGATCCAAGCTTTCCCACTTGGTTTTAAAACTCTCGAAATGTCCAACATTGGTCTAGTTGGGAAGCCTTTGAAAGTCATCAAATTGTTTTCAAGATGAAATGTGTTTTGAAACACAAACTTGAACTTGGAGGTTTTGGGTGCTTTCAATTCTCAAAAAGGCAAAACATGGCTCTAGTTGATAATAAGCCTTTGGAAGTCATCAAATCATTTTCAAAAAAGTGATGAAATGCGTTGGAAACACAAAGTTGAACTTGGATGTTTCAAGGCCACATTTGAATGAATGCCTTGAGATAGTTCCCCCAACAACTCTAAAGTCATCCATCCATCAAACTATTATATGACACTCATGAGTCACAACCCTTTGTGTTTTTGCCCTTATTTTTCCTGAGTTTTGAAATTTTGTTGAGGATGGACCTCTGAAGTTTAAATGCCTCTCTTCTCCAAGTGCCTATGTAAGTTGATTTGAGTTATGCAAAACTGAACCTTTGCATTATGGTTTGCATTGTGAAAGCCTCTTCAATAGTATGGATAACAATATATAAGTGAAGAAGCTTCTATACCACTGTTTTGCCGAACTTACTTTTGGGCTCAACTTGTTGTTGACCCACCTGGCTACTGATTTTTTCCTCATCCAATTTCATGCATGACCACCTACTACTTTCATTCATTTCTCTATGACAAAGGAAAAAACCAAAAAGGGTAAACAAAAAGAGTAATTTCATTGATGAATTAATCGTGTCAACTTGGACATCTTTATAAAGTAAAAGCATGTCCAGTTAGAACATGTTATATTACAAAAGTCATTTCAATTTGGAAAAATAAAATAAAATTGCTCACAACATGTCAACTTCCCAAAACTATATTATAATAAATCATGTCAACTTCAAAAAACCTACTATATTATTCAATAAAGTCACAATTGCTAAAAAGTGAGATTTTTTTGGAAAAAAATTCATTGGGCACAAAACAAGATTTTGTAAATATTCTTATGGATGTTTACTTATTCATTATTAACATCACAAATATGAAAGAAAAAGAAGAAGAAACCACTAGTGGGCCTTATTAGAGACTAAATCTAAGATTTATATTATATTTGACATTTAAACATTACAAAATGATAAAATCTTTTTACAATATAATTGCCAAAGGCAATGTTTCAAAATAAGGTGATATCAAAATTCAACATTTATGGTAAATTCATCTTGTTTATTTACAACCCTAATAATGGTTGGCTTGAGTGACCCACCACCCCCGAGTGCACCATCCAAAAAATCCCATTCTGGGATTTCATGGATGGGATGAAACTGTCCCCCAGGGGTCAGTTTTTTTTTTTTTCTTCTGGTCCTTTTTTTCCCAGCTAGATTTTTTTTTTTTCTGGGGACAGTTTTTTTATCACTTTTTTTTCCCCTACCCCTGACCCCAAGTTTTTTTTGGGGAAGCTCCTACCTACCCACAACCTACTTACCACCCTTCTTCCTACCAACCCACCTACCTCCCTCATCCTACAAACCCCTCCTTGCCCACCTCCATCGCTAGAGCTAGGACAACTTGAGTAGCTCAGAGCTTTGAAGCAAGCTTAAGAATGTGGAGACACAAGGCAAGAGGAGCTTAAGAACATGGAGATGCAAGGCAAGGGAGCTTAGAAACATGGAAACACAAGGCAAGAGGAGCTTCAACATGGTGGCAGAATCGGGAGCTTGAAGGTAAACTCCCTTCTCCTCCCATTTATTTATTTTTTTGGTGCGTGTTTTTTTTGTTGCAAAGAAGATGATGATGGCACCATCATTTTTTTCTTCTATGCTTTTTTTTTGCTATGAAAAAGATGATGATAACACCAACATCATTTTTTTTCTTATGTGTGTTTTTTTTGCTACGAAAAAGACGACAACAACATTGTCATCTATTGTGAAGAAGACAACAAACACATTGTTGTCATCATCTTCTTCTTATGTGTGTTTTTATATTTCAAAATTCAATTAAAACCCTTATTGAAAGAAGTCAAGGTTTTTACTAAAAGATTTTTTCTTGTTCCAAAAAATGAGAAAACAACAAGGAAGATGATTTTGTTGATGCCATGGTTGATGAATGATGCCTATGGCTTGCTTGACAATATTCATTAGTGAATGAATGCATTGTTGTGTTGTAGGAAATTCCAATTGCATTTTGGAGGTGGGTGTAAGCATGATCAAGTAGACAAAAATGTTTTTTGTCACAAAAAATTATTAGACAATTATTTTTTTTATGCATTAAAAGTAGAAATATTATTTTATTCAACAATTAATATGAAGATAAACTTTCACTTTAATAATATAGAATTTGAAAGATGAACATTTTCATGTAGATTTAAGTAGATTTTTCAAAATTGCATATATTATCTGATCTTACATAACGGGTTGCAAATAGATGAAATATTGAACATTTTTTACTTTCAAGTTTTGAAGGCCTTAAAAAATACTTGTGTATTATAAAATTATGCATGTTGTAATCATAATACATAAAATTTCTAATGTAAAAATAGGTTTGAACACCAAATTGACCCAATCATATTCAAATCTACCTCTCACCTTATTTATGATATTAAAAAAATTCAAATTTGGTATTCAACTTACCATAAACTAAATGGAAGGCCATGTTTTTTCATATTTCTACTTACACAATTTTTTAATCTACTTTCATGTGTTTATCTTGAAAATTTTGTCATTTTTAAACTGCATTTTGAATGGACTACTTTTTTTGTTTCCTTGACCATGCACCCAAGCAACATAGTTTAGTAATGCAAAAGGTCCTGATTTTGCGAAAAAGAGACAATGGATGTGAATGGCAAATGACCTTATGCAATGGAGGATTTTATGATGGTTGGAAAGCATTTGCAATGGACCATTGCTTGAAGAAGGGGGAACATTTAGTGTTTACTCTTGTCACCAATGATTGTTTTGTTGTTCATATCTTTGATGAATTTGGTTGTGAAAAAATAATCCCTAGAGGTTTATCAAGCAAGGGACAAAGACAATAACTTCATTGTATTCAATTAGGGTAGGATGATGACATCATTAAATTAGGGGCATCTAAGAAAGCAAAACCACCTAGAACTAGGATGCATGAAAATGGAGCTTTTATGTTGGCATGCCATTCTAATGTTAGTAAAACATATGGAGGAGGAGAACATGCAAATGTTAATACAATCTTGGATATGAAAGTCATAGATGAATTAAAACATGGACATAACCTTGTGGTATCCAAGTAGGAGATATTATTATATCTTTTGGTGGAAAGGATTTGGGAATTACTATAACATTACAAGTTTTCAAAACCACATTTTAATTTTCTACTTCGTTGTAACCTTTGGTTTGACCCATTAGCTAGGGGGGGGGGGGGACACTTTGTGAGAATTAATCTAAAAGCCAAATGTGATGGGAAACCCTAGTTGACAAAATAGATCAATGTCACCATTTAGCTCAAACAATAAGGATTTGTTGGGCCACAAGTGAAGCAAAGAAGCCAACTAATGCTTCATCTAGGCTACCATCATCCTACATGCAAACATCAATGTGGGTACTTCTTGCTAGGTTTGCCATAGTTAGGGCAAAGCAAAAGAAGCTCTAAAAAGGACATTGGTAAAGCTTATGGCACTCTATAGAGCAAGGAGTTGTACAATGTGAAGGATGAGGAGGAGGAGGTGTTATTCCACAATGAAAGCATAACACATTCAAATGATCATGTATTTTTAGACAGTGGGACTAGATGTAGCTTAGAACATGACGTTCAAAATAGATTCTCTACAAATGGATGTGTAATAGGTTTGACCACTTCATGGCCCCTTGATCAAATGAAGGCCCTGCACAATATGAAAAAGAATAGCAAGTTGAAATACACTTGTATTTCATATGGAACAATAGGACACTTTAGAAAATTACTACAATAAGGATTCTATGACAAAAGGAGTTATAGTAGTCAAAAACAACACAATAAAAATGAACCCAATTAGAGGCTTGTTCAATGAGTAACAAATGAAGAGAGAAAGGAGCAATGGGCTTCGGAGTCTAATGAACATGGGGAATAAAAAGGGATAATTTGTTGTAGACTAGAAGAAAAGTTCAGGGACTTAGCAAAACTAGAAGTAATAGTAGATTATAACAAACATAATGACATGCATGTAATGCAAGGGGAATTGTGGTGGGATAGTATTATGGGTTTCTAAATGAGTAAAAAAATGCAATGGTTGGGAAGGCAGAAGAAGTGTAATAGTGACATTGTTTCAAATGTTGGCATTATTACATACGGTGTTACAAATGGATTTGGTCAAGCAAAAAAAAGGGGTGTCCATGGAGAAAAATATGTTGGTAAAATTTGTAGATTCATTTGCACTTCATGAGGAAACAATTTTGTAGAATGGAAATGGATTGATTAATAGGGTTGTAATTAATGAATTTCAAAAACCCAATGTGATAAAAGGCAAGAAATATGATGCCCTTGATGTTGTTCATGCTTTTAAAATAGATAGCAATAAACCATGTGTGCTTGTGGTTATGAAACCATCATATGTCCAGAAAAATTTCTCATTTGTAAATGTTTCAATTAAATTAAACCTTGCCCCCCATAGTCCATTATTTCATGGTATTTAGGCATGTAATGTTAAGCCTTCTAATTGTAGAAATATAAACAGTTGGAATTTATTGAACTTCATGTTTTTTTAGAAAAATGGGATGGCTAATAAATGTTTTGGTTGGTAGGAAGAATGTTTTGTATGTTGGTGCAAGGAATGCCAACAAAATCTTCAAATGAACATTTCCCAAAGACAAATGCAATAGTCACCTTAATGGACATTGTAGGTAAAACATGGTGAGCCCTATGGCATAAACATCATATGTATATAAATGGTGGTGGGTGGAAATATTTTACTCTTACATACCACCTTAAGGAGGGTGATGTATGTGTTTGGGAAGTTCATAGGGTTGTGTCATAGCTAAAATTATTAGTTCATATTTTGGTTCATAACCTGAGGATATTTATTGTTGCTTTCATGGTCATCAAACCAAATCCCAAACTCACATCCTTATTTGTATCATATATTTTGCAATACCCTTATTTACTTGTGATACTATGGACATGGCATGATATATTGAACATGGAATATGTATGTGTAAAAAAAATCATTTATTTCATGGTTAATGACATTATCATAACACAATGAATGTATTTTAATTACACTTTTAAACTTTGTTCATGCTTACCTTACACTAACAATGTGGCTAATTTTGCAATACCTTCATTTACATATATTAACCATTTTTCATTGGTATATTAAACAATTTTTGTTGTTTATGGGTTTGAGAACATTTTTCAACTATATACTAATGTTTAATTAAAATTTATACCAAGTTAAAATAATTATGCAAATATTATATCTCTAGAAATGCATAAAATATATAATTTCACACATTAATAAACTAAGTATATCATCATTTAGTACAGTGTGAACTAAAACTTACATAGAATTAATTTATAGGGACTAAACTTACATAATATTAATAATTTATATTTCAAACTTCAATTAAATTATTTCAATTTACATAGAAATAATATTCAATTACATGCATTAATAAAATATACAATAACTTATATTTTGGAATTTTAAAATTCTCATTCGAAATAAAGTTTATAAAAAAATTTGCATTATACATAACCATGGGTTTATATTTATAATTTAAATTTAATATATAATTTAACCAATTATTATCCTATTTAAAATAAATATAAAAGATATTATATGTATTAAAATCAATCAACAATATAATTCCATCATATTATTAAATATATATAATGTATTACTCAATATGTTATAAATAAAAGTACATGTAGACCAATATTTAAGCCAATATTATAAATCATAGAAAATAAAATTAACATAAGAACTTGTGTTCCCTATATATTTATAAAATATTACCAACCTATTATATAATTATTTTATGTTATAAATTATTTCTTATATGTTAGAAAAATTTAGAATAAATTTTCAATCATAGATAGGATTAATATATGGGAGAAATCATTTTTTATTATCATGTGAACCATTAATAAAAATAGATAATCATGTGCTCTAATTAATTTTTAAAAACAGGCAGTAAAATCTTATTAAATTAAAAAAATTATGTTTTTTTTTTTTTGGAAATGAGTTTACAACTTTAAGAGGGAAAAACATAAATATGTACATCATTGTAGAAATGTTAAGCATGAACTTTTTATTTTTAAATTTTGAAAAATAATGAATTCTAACATTAAGTAGTAAATTTTACATAAACCTTGAACCCTTGTACCATCAATGTGATCAATTTGGCATTACATTCATTTATATATATGTTAAATAATATTGTAAGGTGAACAAATAGTTTTGAAAACATGAATTTCATGATATATGGGGGGGAATCAAGTATTTAAAAAATATTCTTATGTTTCATAATTAATGAATAATCACAATATGATACGTGTATTGCAATTAAATTTTTAAACTTTGTTAAAGTCTTTTACCATCAATGTGACCAATTTTGCAATATTTTCATTTACTTGAATCAATATGTAGCGCATGATATATTAACATGGAATAAATATTTTTTTAAAATCCTTTTGTTTCATGGTTTAGGATATTATCATAATGTGATGCGAATATGGTTTTGGTATGGCTATGCAATACCCTTCCAAGTTTTAAAAGATATGTTATGGAGCCCTATGTATTTTTGGGATACCTTATGAGGGTATAGTAGGTGTATTGAGTATTTTTGGGCATAAGCAATCCCCCTCCAATAGCATAGACCCATGGTGTTTAATTACATAATACCTTAATGAAGGTATTGGTTTCCTTGTAGGTTTTGGTAGGGTTACATTATACCCCTTCACGTTTCAAATGATATGTTATGGAGCAAAATGTTTTTTAGCATACCCTGAAAGGGGTATTGCATGTTCATTGAATCCTTTTGGGCATGAATAATACCCCATTAATAGCTTGGACCAAAATAATTCAGCCCATGGTGTTTACGATGTATCCCAATTAGAGTATTTTGTTCCTTTTAGGGTTTGTTAAGGCTATGTAATACTTTTCCAAGTTTCAAAATATATGATATGGAGCCCAAACTATTTCAAAGATACCTAGAGCAGGGTATTGCATGTTCATTAAACATTTTGCTTTATGAACCTAAGTACAACATGCATTAAATGCATTTAAATTGAATTGGTGTTTCATATTGCTTTGAATATCCACTTGGTTTGCAATACCCTCATCGTGGAAAACACTTTTTGATTGATTATTCATTCGGTTTGCATTAACCCCATCGTGGAAAACATATGAACAGAACTTGCAATACCTTTATTTTATTTTTTCCTCATTTTTGTCAACCGTTGGGGGTCTATTGGAGTGACAACCAAGTATGTAGGTGTAGCCATGTAGGTGGGGTTTGGTAAGTACCTACTTAAAGTGTTGGTAAGTAGGAAGGTTGAAGGGCAGGTAGGTAGATAAATAGATAGGGGGTGGGTAGGTGGGTGGGGATGAGAGTAGCAAATTTAAGTGAATAGGTAGATGGGGAAGAGTCTAGTTTTAATTTAAATATATAGGTGAGTAGGTCAGTGGGGGGGATAGTGGGGGATAGTAGGTAGGTGGGTGGGAAAAGTTTCAAAAGCAAAAAAAACAGAAACTGGGTGGGGGGCAGGGAGAAAAAAAAGTTGAGATCGGGGGAAAAAAAAACTGGAAAGCCCGGGGAGAAAATAAAGGTGGAAAAAAAAACTGAGATCAGGCCTGAGAAAGGGCAAACAAAGGAAGTCAACCTGGGATGGCACAGGGATAGAAAAGAGAATCCATCCATCCATCCACGTCGGTGCACTGGTGGGTGCTGGTTCACTCTAGCCATAATGATTTTAGAATTGATCTTTATATGATCATTAGTTTATGACTAACATTGCCAATTTGGCATTTGGCAAACCATAATTCAAAATTATTTCTCATGTTCATGCTTAATTGCCATAATGCATATGCTTTTGTTACATTTATGTAGCCATAGGTAATTAGTGAATGGCATTTGGGCAACTTCCAATATAAAGGTGTGCTAACATGTTTTTTCCAATATTGTTTTGGGAATAAATATATGTCTTGTAATTTGTCATACAATGACATGTTTCAAAGTGCAATTTTTAGTTTTTGTGAGGTTATTTATTTTGCAAGATAAAAATAGAAGGTGTAGGTTCAAGTTCTTGTGACCTAGATCCAAGTTGACATTCTTACGTTGGAATTGACACGAGGACTATATCGTGAAACTAATCTTTTATTAGATCTGAAATCATGAAAAAACATTTTTTAAAACACGATCAAGAGCTTTAGGTAGAAAGGTTGATTTTTAAAAAAAAAGAAAAGTTAACAACAAGACTGAAATTTATAGTTTTAAATTATTTAAAGTTAGTTTTCTGAATTATATATTTACATAAATCCTGTTTTAATTTGTTGTAAAATTATGTACACATACAATCTCTAGCATTGGTAATGTGTAATGTGTACATAGAACTAGAACCTATCTTTGAATTGAGTCCAAAGGCTCTTGAATTTGAAAAGATGTGTTAGATTGTAACTAAAAGGTTTAGACATTGGAAGAATGAAACTCAAACCCCCATCCAAAGAATCTCTAAGTAAATTTTTAAATGTCAAAATTAAGATCAATGGTTCTTTTTAAAATATAAATAAAAAAGAACTACAAAACCATCCAACAAGTATAGTTGAAATTACAAGCTTATAGTCGTCCTTGGGATCGTCTTGCTCCCATTCAACTATTCCAACCGACCACTTACTCCTAACACAAAGGAGCACCATCAAGGCCTTTGAATTATTGACCCTTAAACCCTAGAAAAACAACATGACTTAATATTTTATCCCCCTTGCCATGAGCAAATAATATAATATCAATATAATCCATATCATCAAACCAGCACAAGAATGCACCTGATCTATCTATAAGGAAGGTTATTTGAATGATTTTGTCATTGAAAAATCAGTTAAAATTTTTAAAAATAGTTTTGGAAAATAAATAAATTGTGTAACCAATTGCATTTGCGCCAATGGCACATGCTATTGCATTTTCTATTCACTAAGCAAACAACGATTATGAAATATTATTAACAAATATAACAAATTACTTGTTCTTCGCACTCACCATCCATCCATCCATCCGCATACCCAATTTGTTTTATGGGTTAAATAACCATGTCTATTAAAGAAGGGAACAATTTCAAACTATGATTGTAAAAAAAAATCATCCTTTCATTCATTCTTTCTTTATCCGCCACTCACCAATGACCCATCAATCGATCCATCCATCCATCCATCCATTCGAGTGCCCAAATTGCTTTATCCATTAAATGACCCATGGGCAAAAGTAAATTAAATTAAATTAAGCAAAATGAACTCTGATAAAATCATTCATTAAGTGTATCCACCACTCACCCAATGACCATCCCAATTCACCCCAGTGCAAACCGGAGTTGGGCGGTTTTTTGAGGTGGTGTCGGTTCTTTTCTGGGTATCAGATCGGTTATATAGGTTTATAACCAGTGGTAAGTTCCGGTGTTCTGGAACCCCCTGCCCAGGGAACCAGACCGGGAAAGAATATTGTTGTACCTGCCCCTGGAATCGAGTTGGCCACAGGTTCGAGAAGTGAAAGAACGTGGAAAGAATTGCCGGTTCTTTCATTAAAAAAAGCCAATTCTTTGAAGGGGTTTGAAATGCCGAAGAACCTGCCGATTTTTTTGACTCTGATTCTTTGAAAATACCCGGAAGTGGCGGGTTCTTTGATTCCCATTTTTCCCGATATACCCGAGGTTGACGGTTCTTTAGAAAATCAAAGAACCGAACAACACTGGTGCAAACTCACTAGTGCTACTAATAAATTGCATTTTCCCTCACCCATACTGTTCACCCACCCATCCATCCATCCACATAATTTTACATCCATCCACCCATCCATCCACCCATCCATCCACCCATCCATCCACCCATCCATCCACCCATCTACATGCAATTTTCCAATTCATCTATCTTGCACATAATTTTACAACCATCTATATACATTTACATCCATCCATCCACATACGTTTGACATCCTAAGTATGTAGTAACCCCATCGCTCTATCCATCCAAATAATTTTACATCCATCCATATAAATTCTTCAATCTTCATCTGTCTTCCACATAATTCTACTTGCATTCCATAATAGTTCCCCCCCCCCCCCCCCCCCCCCCCCCCTCCCCCCCCACCCCCCCGGCTCCCCCACCTCCCCACACCTCCCCCCACACACACACCCCACCTGTGCTGGTGTATGATGGTCAGGCACGTGTTACACAGCAGGAACCCCACCCCCCCCCCCCCCCCCCCCCCCCCCCCCCCCCCCCCCCCCCCCCCCCCCCCCCCCCCCCCCCCCCCCC
>Ga0116229_10012371_pt1 | contig 12309 bp, 7 predicted proteins | sample S1TSphgellanicum_3_FD_87313 | JGI IMG/M metagenome (GOLD analysis project Ga0116229, IMG submission 87313) | Host-associated microbial communities from peat moss isolated from Minnesota, USA - S1T2_Fc - Sphagnum magellanicum MG | ecosystem: Host-associated > Plants > Peat moss > Unclassified...
CATATCCTTCCTTGTACAAAAATAAAGAATATGTTTTATTAGTATTTAGAGGTTAGGTCTAAATTTGAATAATTGGGCAACATTGGTATATAGGCATGCACCTAGTATCAAGGATTATACCAAGTTGGTATGACATGAAGCAATACCATTCCTTGGTACTTACACCAATACAAATAGTATGACCTAAAATAACATTAGCCTAGTACCAATACCAACTAACCAATGTTGGGTCAAAACTTGTAACTAAGAGCCAAAGGCATTACTTTGGAAAAGGACTACACGTCTTTTTTCCAACAAATTATTTTTACATGTAAATGAATGTTTGAATGAATTTTTTTATAACTTGTTCTAAAAAAGTTGTAAATGTTCCAAATGCATGACATTTTTTTTTGTTAGTCATTATTGAATAAATATGAATTAAAAAAAGTGTGCAAATTCCTTACAAATTTAATGGTTCATCTTGAAAAATGATCAAAATTTTAAATCATCACCAAAAATAAAAATTTCACATTATTTAGTTTTATTATACTCTGCACCATAACTTTTCTTCATACATCATGTATAGTATAACCCATTTATATGTGGTAAAAGACTCTTGAAGCTCTGAAATTATGAATCAATTTTGAAACATTCTTTGAATTTTTAAAGTTTTAAAAGTTCACATTTAAAAAAGTATGAATGTTTTTTGAGTGTGGTTAATGTGTTTTTATTATCTATATTTTTTCAATGAAAATTCTTTGATTATATGAGTCCTTTTGATAGTCCTTTGCAAAATTGACTCCATTTGACGTAGTAAATGTACATTTTCAAATGTCCTAAAATAAAACCAAAACTTAAAATTGGATCAAATGAATTTCTACTCTAAGTTCCTTAACATTCATACGAGGGAAAAATGACTAACTTGCCATGATTACTAAATGATTTTAAATGGTAATAAAAAAAAATGTTTGATTTTGACAGATTATGTCTAACATCCAATGCCCTTTTTGGCTTCTAATTATGTGTTTTGACTTTGTTGTAAAGATCTTTTATGTTAAAAAAAATTTAAATCTTGGTTTTGATGTTTTAAATAATTTTGGAGTTACTCTAGGTATAGATTTCAACCTATTTTTTGCAATTATTAAAGTTTTCAATTTCATTTTGGTAATTTTTTTCAAACTTAAGAGCCTACTCCTACTTCTTTCAAAATGTTAATTTGATTCCATGCACATTACTCTCCCCAATGCCAAAAAATGTATAGGTACACATTCTACAACAAATTAAAACCCAGGGTCTACATAAGTAAACAATTGAACAATTACCTACTTAATATTTTATTTTAAAGTTTAGCCTACTTGTTAACTTTTCAAAAAAACCAACTTGTTTATGTAAAGAATTTAAACATGTGTTCAAGAGTGTTTTTTTCACTACAAGGAATTTGTACATTAATGAGTGATTTTTTCGACTATTTTTTAGTCATAAATGACACATCTGATTGTAAATTTATGTAGTCAATTTTTACAAGTTGCATAAAATTTTAATTGTTAAAGACATTGTGTGGAGCAAAGTCAAATTGGCAATCATGTTGAAGAACAACTTACACCAACTTTTTATCCAACTAACATTCAACTTACATGGCATGATCATTTTTCACTAGTTTTTTTTACTAAAATGTGTAGTGACATATGCCTATGTGACATGGTCATTTGCAATTATATATTCAATTAAAAAGTGGAAACTTGCGAACATCTAAATTTTTTACCATTGAAATGTTGACATGTGGCAAGCTCCAAGTTGAACAAATGGCACCATGTGACCTATGTAGGTTAACAATTTAATCCACCTAACCTATCTAGCCTAGGTCACCTACATTAAAAACATGGGCTAAAGAACCTAGGTGGTTTAGGTTAGATATTTCAACCTAGGGTAAGTACCTAAATTACATAACTTAGATTAAGGTAAATAAGTTGTAATAAGGATTTGATCCTTTCACTTGCACATTGAGGGGAAAAATGTTTATCATTGTACCAATGTTTTTTTAATGTAATATGAAATGGAATCACAATTTTAATCCAACATTTTTCCTAACCTACTAAAATGACCTACTCAACTTGCCCTAAGTTATGTAAGCTTATTTAGAGGTTGTTTCTAGGCTACCTAAAAGTTGCATAGGCTACCAAAAGTGTCTAGGGGTTGCTTAAACTACATAAAATACTTAGGAATTGCTTAAGGTAACGTGATGTATTACATACACTAGTTAACTTTTAACACACAGTTGCGTGTTTAGCGCAAAGCGAATTAATCTTTCGCCTTTTACTAGTTAACTTTTAACACATTTACATTTGCAACTATGATATATAGTCATAATTCAAGTTGCATAATGCATCTTTTAGCATATTTGGCACATTGAATACTCAATTCTACCATGTTTTGAATTCAAATTGCATAGTGTGCATGGGAAAACAAGATTAAATGTGAAGAGTGGTGATTGTGTCGAATACTTATGTGAAAGTAAACACTTTTTCCTAGACTCTCTTTGATCACAATGCAATTATTGATTTGAATATTATGTGAACTATGAGTTTGAGAACACAAAGGACAAACATGAGATGAATTTCTCCTCCTAGCAATAGAAATCTTTGGCCATTTGCACAAAAAAATGGATGATTTTTTATATGATCGTGGTAACAAATGATGTGAACCTTCAAGACTTTGTTCCAAGATAAGGGGGGAGGAGGGGGGGGGTGACAAAATAAGAGGAAAAAAAAAGTGGAAACAAAAAGACAATGTCTAGACTTAATTACTAAGTTCCAAATCTGAATGATCATGAACTAAACTAGAGGTCATACTTTACCTATCTATAGCATATGCAATATTTGAAATAGTAAAGGGATTTGCAAGTGGTGAAAGTTAGGAGGTAAACCACTAATGTTATTTAACTTAGAATTTGTTGAGGTTGCATCTTTTGATATGTCTTGGTGTTGAAACTTGTTGTCTGAAGAGAGTGTGTTAGGAGCAAAAGGCCAACAAAACTAGGGGTATGTGAAGTTTGATGAAATATTTGGTTTCAATCGTGGTCATTTTCTTTTGACATTGAATTTGAATTGTACTTCAAAAGATGCAAGTCTATTCCATCCTAAGCAAGGCTATAGTAGTGAAGTTGGCTTCCTATCAACTCCTCCACTCCTTTGGACCCACCTCCCATTCCCATTGCTGATTTGCTCCTTCTAGTTTTAGAGATTTGACTTTAAACAATTCAAATGGGACTTTTGTCTTTCCTTTCATGATTGACACTTTCTTTTTTGTAATGGTTCTTGCATGAAAAAAGTTTGATGGGGTTCATATGGAACACATTTAAGTAATGGTTCGAGTTTTGTGTTTTGGTGTGGTTGTTTTATGCAGATTTTTTGCTATGTGAATTTGTCCTATTATACTTGTGTGATGCACAAACTTGAGAAACAATGTCAAACTATGGTCATGAACTCCTAGTTCATTATTGTATTCTCCAATTGTGTGCATTTGTCACCATTGAATTTCCTCTCAATCAAGAATTATTATACACAAACCTCTAAAATGAGAGGAGACTATACACAATAAGAGGCCAAGAAAGTCAAGGAAACTGCATATAACTTTGCACGTTACCATTCAATGATTTGTATTTGGCATTACCCACAATTGGCATATTTAACTTTTAAAGGTTGAATGTGTATGGTTTGTTGTTGACTCTAAAGTTCATACCATTGTTTCCTTGGTAACATAGATTTAAGAAAAAACCTTTGGAGGGTTTGCTCATCATTTCCCTCCTTTGACAACAAATGCTTGCAAATATGTCTTGGAATTGATTTCCAATCACCAAATGTGATCTACAATTTCATATGAGGTTGGATTTTTTCTTCTAGTGCATTACCCTATTCCATTCCTCAACCAAGTTTGCATGCCAATTCAATTTGGACACCCAATAACTATAAGAGTAAGGTAATGCCCAAGGACTAAGGTGTTCCCAAAATAAGCACCCACCCAACCCCATGAGTGCTTAGATCATCAACACATTGTTCCTAAAGCATTTAATTGACATAAAAGCATTGGAAGAATTTTTTAAAAAAAAATCATTCTTTTCTTGCAATACCATGAGAAAACTAGAAAACAACACAAGATGCTCGGTCACCACCGCATGCATTTTGTTTTTCTAAATGCCCCACCCTTTGCAGAGCAAAAGTTCCGCTTGGAAACATTCTTTCCAAATACACTAGAAATTTTCTACTAGTGCTTTACATACGGTGAACATTTGTATAAGACTAAGAACTTTGTTCCATTGAACTTTCAAGATGTGCAACACAAGTCAAATTAGGTTTGTAATATCATGTTTGTGCCATGAGGTTTTGTGTTCCTATATATATATATATATTCCTAACTTTTGACACTACCAATTCCTTTCATAGATGAAAACAAAAAAATTAAAATGTGATTTTGAATGTGTGAGTATCAATGTTTTTTCTTTTGTGGCGATTTTTTTTCAAAAATGAAAATAAATAAGTGAATTTTCTTTTTCAGGTTTTTGATCACCAAATTCAAAGAAGAAATTAAAAAATTTAACCCCAAAAAAAATCAATGTTTTGCATCAAGCCAAGTGAAAAGACAAGGACAAACAATTTTTGAAACAAAAATTTCATGCAACCAATGAGAAGGCTCAACATGCACCCGAGGTGGGCCTATAGTAAGTTTATTACTATTTTGGCGGTATCTTTTTTCTTTTCTTTTTTGTCCCTCTCCTCTTTGGTGATCTCATTTTCTTTTTCATAATAGTTGAAGACAGTTGAGGATGTTGGAGTTAATACTTCTTCTATATTGAGGAGTCTCCAAAGTTTGAGAATTAGTTGTGATGGCCAAATCAAGAAACTCATTGGAAAAAAAACATAAAAAAAAAAAAATCTGAACTTGGTAGGCAACCCCCAACTAGTGAATATGGAAACACATATAAAAAGGATGCTTAAATTTTGTACATTCATATTTTGTTTATAGCCAAATTGGCTAAACCATCTCATGGCTGATAATCACCACAAGGCTGAACCCTACATCACATTTTGGCTGATCATGAGGAGAGGTGCAATGAGAGGCCAATCCAATCCATTTGAAGACATTCAAAGGTGTTTTGGCTCTCTAGCATATTAAACTCATGTTGAAGCTTTCCTTGTTTGTTAGTAGTGTTTTGAGTGCCCTGAACATAATTAAATATACTTATTGGATAGGGGTAAGGCTATTATTATTGGTTAGGGTTTCCCAGAAATTCTAGGACATTTCCATCTCACTAAAAAGTTAAAGTTGAGTTGAGACCTGCATTTTGGGAATGCCCTCACCCTCCGGCTTTTTACCTTACACTTGCAGACCTAAAGCTGCCTTCACACTCGGTGTTAGCACCTCTGGTGGTAGGCGGGCTAACACCACCGTACTAGCTTGTTGGAGAAAGGTCGGAAAAGACTATGTACCACCCAAACCATGATGGTATGGAGGGGCCATAGTGAACCAGCACCCACCAGCACACCATCCACTGGATGCTCATTACTACTCAGTTGTGGATGAATCTCAACCGAGTTAATAGTTGGTTTCACCTTGGTAACCAATTTAGTAGGAAATAGGTCTCATATATAGGTAGGAAAATAGATAAATACTAGGTAAGTAGATGGTTTATACATTAGGAAGGGCTTGGTTTTTACTACCTACCTACTAACTAACACCCTCCCTTGTGGGTTTTGTTAGTAGGTAGGTAGAAAAGAAAAAGCAATTGAGCTAACCATCATGGTTAGCTACGGAACTGGAACCCAACAGAAAACTGTTTTTCTGACCACTTACCATTCATCATCATCAGGAGGAGGAGGAGGAGGAGGAGGAGGAGGGCATCATAACACGCTTGAGACATTTGACAAAACAAAAAAGATAAAATGATCACAATTCACAATAACACCTGGTGATGAACATTCCTCAAAATGGTAGACCCAATGAAAAACTATATCTGATCTCAAAGTTCATGTAACAAATGTCGATAACAAACAAATGTTGGGGGAGGAGGAGGAGGAAGACAGGAATGAACAATGAACAAAGCACCCACCGGTAGCAGCACAACATGCAGGATGAATGGTAGGTGGATAGGAAATGCTTTTTCATTGTAAAATCCTATCACAAAGCTAAACCACGATGGTTAGCTATCTATTAACCATCCATATACATCTATCTACATAGTCGTCATCATCGTCGTCAAAGTGTGTCACTTACTTACATATGTAAAGCATCATCATCGCTATATTTGTTTATTTTTGTATATTTTGGTCCCTCATTGTGTCAAAAATAAAATAAAATCATGTTCACTGATGTTATAATGATGTTGTACGAACAACAATTTACACAATTTGAAAAGAGTACTCTTCATTTTTCAAATAACTTTCATTAGATAAAAATTACTCATCAACCTATCCTTCCTCACTATCCCTTTAAGATGTCACAAAAAAACACTTTATGTAAGAGAAAAGCCTATCAGCAAACCCTTCAATAAACTTAAAGAGATCTCAAATATGAAAGGGTCTGTTAATAAACCCTTCTCCTATACATATATACTAGTTTGAACCCCGTGCCTAATGCACAGGTGTGTGTGTATTTGACGATACATATTACAAAATTACAATTACAAACTACATTTCCAAAACCTCTTTATATACGACATTCCACATGTATTCACACCACGTCTGTATTCCACTCTTTCTCCACCCCATTGGAGTAAACAGACCATGACGAGACGAATGGATGATTGGATGGATGAACTGATAGATGATGAGACAGATGGATGAAATGATGCTTCACGATGTCCTTTACTATATGTAATAGTAACCACTTGCATTCCAAAGCTACTTGCCCGCACACATACCTAGGTAGTTTGCCTAGGTAGTGTGAGGGAGAAGTGAATCAGGTCAAGAGGTTATTCTTCCTGCGCCCTATTTATTCAGCAGAGGATGAATAAAAACCAAGTCAAGATCCGGAGGCAGGCAAGATAGTCGTGGGGGTTGTCATAAGTTAGCATTGTTGCTACCATTGCCACACAAAACAAATTATTCTATGTGCAAGTCCCAACAAGAAATGCTCAGACAAAAAGCTACAGGAATATTTTGGTCACACAAAACTGAAGCACAGGGAGTTATAGACAGGGGGTGGGGTATAATAATAATCAGGCCTAGCCAATTAGGTACTTTCTTCTCTCTCTTTTCTTGGTTTTTTGCCTCCAGAATCTTATCTAAGTTTGTGGCCCTGGTGGATAGTGGAAGTAGTAGTAGTAGTAAGATTGACATCAAGGGAACAACACTCTTGATAAGTGCCACAAAAAGCCCATGACAAAAACTTTTGCAAAGTTTATTCTCTCACAAGTCACAAGTAACAGATGTTACAAAAACACTGAGTAATATCCCCTAAAGCCTATAACAATTTTTTTGGGGAAAGTTCGTTGTTATAACACTCTTTTTGCACATGTAAACTTGGGTGCTTTTTTGTTTGAAGTTCCATCACATTTAAAGAGATGTTATGTAGCCTTCTTTGAATGTGAGGGGAGAGAACTTGGGTACTTTTTTCTTTTTATCAAAATTTATTATTCTCAAGTAAGAGATGACTTAAAAGTCCTTCCGATTCTGAGAACTTGAGCCCATTTGTAAACAATCAAAAGGTACCCAATTTTCATATTGCCTTCAAATCAATTCTTCACAGTGATTTACTTCCCATGAGATGAACCCAATGTAGACCAAATTCCCACAAATTGCCCACACATAGAATTTGTGGCAAGATTTCACTTCCAGGAGTTGGATGTCATAAGATGTGTCCATTCTTAGTTCAAAGAATAACATGTCATGTATTGCTCATTGGGTTAGTAATGAAACCTAACAACAGATGCTACCAACAAACTGACACCTCTCAAAACTCCGATATCATTTCCAGAGTTGCAATGCAAAACCATAATTTAGGAGTTGTTAAGAAGATGGATATGCCACATCTATGAGAAACACTAGCAAATGCAGTTTCCACACTTAGCTGCTCAAAATGTCAAAACCAATCTTCACATTACATAACTCAGGAGGAGAAGAGACTCACTGTACAAACAATTTCAAAATAGAACCTGGTCCTGGAACAAAATCATTGTCCAGTGAAAAGGGTGACTAGAAAAAGCCGTGTTTAGATAATGTAGGAGGGTGTTCCTTCTAACATAAAAAAAGGTACCTGGCAGCAGCAGCAGCAACTATTTTCCCAAAAAACTATTCCAATGAAACGGGTGACTTTCAGAAACTGAAACATGAAAAGTTCAAGCCTTTCTTCCACTTCCCTGACTTGAATGAGAAGTGTATATGCTCATCACATGCCAAAAGAAACTGCTCCACATCCACCGGACTGTCTGCATGGACATAAATCTCGAGAGTCTCGAGTGATGGAACTGCAGCAAAGATGAGTCGCAAAACAGAGAGGCATGTGTCCATTTTCTGAACAACCATGTGGACTATGAGGTGCTTGAGGGATGGCCACTTGTTGAACATGGCTAGTTCATGCTTGTTCTCAAAACCATCTTCCAAGGAGTGCCAGAGCCCTGGACCAATGCTCAGTGTATGCAAACATGGGCATGATGCCTCAAGCTCTTTGATGTCAGGGGTCATCAATGGAACATCAGGTAACAGACCCTCCCACTTTCCGTCATCCCCTAGAGCTATGCATGGCACATCAAGGAAGACCTTCTCTAGTAGCGGGTTGTTTCTGATGAGCTTTGTTAGTGTAAAGAAGTGAGAGGCTCCAAACAGAAGCTCCTTCAGGTTAGAAATCCTCTCAAACTCCACCACTGCACCCTCTCGTTTCTCCATGCAAACAGCCACATATGCCAGACTCGGTGCAGAAACCCAGAGTGAATCTGGGCATGACATTTTGAGCTGCAACTTATGTACGTTAGGAAGGTTTAGCTCAACAGTCTTTGCCTTTGTTGAAAGCCCCAAGCACATGACTTGCATGTGCTCTGATGTGATCTTGGCCTCCTCAACCCCAAACACACTCACAACTGCAAGCATGGTCAGAGCAGGCATGCAATTGCTGATTTCTGTCAGCCCCCTGCCCATCATCTTTATGCACCGGAGTGTCAGGCATGTCACATGTGGCAATACCTGGCAGTCCTTTACATCCAGAAACATGTTCCGGAGCTCTAATGTCTTCAGCAATGGACCTGAAAAAACATTCAGACACAACAAACACATCAGTATATGTCTTCAAATCATATAGCTCCTGATGCTGATAGAAATCAGCAGAGACAGAATTTGGGGAGATGATCACCATCACTTACAGGTATCAGCAAGGATCTGTACAACTGGGGTTGGGCGCAAGATGGCTTGCTGTCCATAGTCCACAAGACAGAGGTGCTGGAGAGTAGGGCCAACTCTATGTGCCCAATTGGTCACAAAATGGGGTTCACTCAACCAGAAGTCCTTGAGATGGATTTCATCCTTTTGAAAAGGGTTGGCTTGCATCTCTGGCTCAATCTCAAGCTTCAAGTGCTCAATCCTTTTTACCTGCTGCACCATGTTCATGACTGCTAGCTTGAAAGGCACTTGGGCATGAAGCCCAGCGCCTGAACCACCACAACACTCCTCTTCATCCTCATCTTCTTCTTCCTCCTCATCTTCTTCCTCTTCTTCCTCCTCCTCCTCCTCCTCTTCATCATCATTATCCTGATCTCCAATGCTCTGACCCCCAAAGTTTTGACCTACATTGTAACCATCACCCATGTTGATGTGGTGCATGCCTGGAGGTTTTACAAAAAAGAGTCGACGTGCCTCCACATAATACTTCTTCAAGCAGATCAACTGGACATAAACAACATTGTGCACAGCTTGTTGCAACCCTTTGCTGACAACACAGCATTTTGCTAAATCCCTTGCATCCCGCACTCTGTTCATAACCTCCACCACTAGGCATTCTGGTAACACCTGTCAAATAATGACCAACCAGCATATAGAACACACCACAAGATTATTACCACAAAATGAACAAACATTACAGGAAGTGGTTCAGTTATGAAGAAAGCGTCAGCTCTCTCATCTTGTGTACATCATATGTGTGAGAGTGCTGCACATTTCTAACTGTCTCTCAAGTGATAAAACGTATTTTGGGTGCAAGGAAAGAGCTTGCACTTGCACTTTCTTTCAAGACCGAAAACATCCAACAGCAATTCATTTCACAGTAACACCCTCACTATTTTGTGAAACAAAACATATATTCTTGCTTTCCTCATATGTATGCATGCTAGTGGCTCCTCAGCTCAACTCTAAAGAAGCAAATGAAACAACTTGGCTTCAAACCCCAGCAGATAGGTATATAGCTTTTTACCTCTTCAAGGCTGGGTTGTGCCATTGTTCCCTTTCTGTGCAAGCTACTCTCCTTCTTTAAGCTTGTAGCTCCTGAACCAAATCCAATTCCTTCAGAGTCAATAAAACTGCAATGCACAAAAGGGCTTCTGCACTTACTGAAAGACAGAGAGACAGACCCATCTGAGGAGAGACTGTCACCCATGAAATTCATAAACTACATCCACGGTTAAAACTTGGCAACAACTATAACCACATACAAGGTCATCACCCAACGCTGCTTCTTGCAACCCCAAAACTATCTTCATTCGGAGAAAAAAAATACTGAAAAAAGTGGTACAATGGACAAAGCTTCTGATTGGTTTCACATGCTCGTTTGTCATTGAAGCTCATGATGTCCATCAAAGAGGAAGAAGAGAAAGAGCTAGGTATTCTGAGAAGGAGCTAGCTTTTGCAGAATAGGTGAAGGGGCCAAGGGTGAGCGAGAGCTTAAGAAGAAGAGCTTAAGGAAGAAGCTGACATACAGAGAGATATGGTAAGTAAGCTGCTGTTATCTGAAGTCCAGAACTTGTGAAACTGGCCACCTGCTGCACCCCCTCTCAGCATGAAAATAGAGGACGGTGGAAAGAAAGCTACTATTCCATGATGTAGTTCTGCTACTGCTGCTGCTGCTGCTGCTCCTCCTCCCGCTGGAAGACATGAAAACATCACAACAACCAGAGCGTTAAAGGAGTGTTTACTATCTCATACAACAACCCACCCACCCAAAGCGGCCGTTCCTTTCAGCACAAAACCCCAATACCCGAGTTCTCGATCCCAGTTTCTCCGAGTACAAAAGAGGAGAGCTCTGCCTCACATCTTCTTACAACCCACTTAGGAAGAAGGCTTGTTCTACCACAGGAAGACACATCTTGCGGAATCTATGACAAGACCAATCTCCTCCCATCTACACTCCTTATACCCACTATAAACGTTCTCCTCCTCCTCCTCCTCCTCCTACCTTTCTACACCAAAACCTGTTTACTACGCTAAGGAGCTCACAAGCTTGTGAAATGATGCAAGCTCCACAACAAACAAGCGATTGAGAAACTTGCTTTCTAAGACCAAAACGAGCTCCTGCTCCCCTTTTTCTCTTTCACTTCTGCTGCTGCTGCTGCAGTTCCACTCATGAGCAAAACAAAACACCGAACCAGTTTGCAAACTAGATTCAGAGCTTGGAAAAAAATGGGATTTAAAAAAAATAATAATTGCAAAACGGGGAAATTAAGAGGAACTCTTTCTTTCCCCCCAACACAATACTAACAATCTTCGCATGCGCTCTCCGAAAGACCACAAAGATGTGCACTTTCGCAAGCTCGGTCATATAGGGCAAGCGCACGGCGAGAGGAGAGAGACAATGGGTGACCCAGTGATACGTTGGGTACTGGAGGGCCGAAACCCGAGAATCTATCGGCCTCTATATCTTCGGGTGACTACCCACGCCTTAATCCACCTTGCACATTACCTAGTCAATGGATCACATGCTAATGTAGGATCACCTGCTCTGTGTCAACCGACCTAAAGGCTTGTATACCTGCCCGGCCTTTCAATGGGTGGCGCTTTATTTTACTTATGAATGAAATGGAATGGGGGGACAAAGGGTGTGTGACCTTTGCTTAAGGAATTATAATAATGGGTACTAAATTAATAAATAATACCCCCGCGCCCCCCACCCCCCCCACTACCTTTGTTCACTATAGCATATATGAATTTGCAACTCCACTTAGATAATTTGATTTTCCCATGAAAGAAAAAGTCTAATAATTAATTAACAAGTTAGTTAGTTGCCTAATTTAGGGGTGTGTGCCCTTCTCTCCTCTCCTCTCCTCCAAGTTCCAAAAGAGGCCTAAAACTTTTTCTCTTTTGTTGGTGACGGGCTAAGGCGAGGTGGGGTATTGGCCGATTTCACGAATAATAAATATGG
>Ga0116229_10012374_pt1 | contig 12308 bp, 7 predicted proteins | sample S1TSphgellanicum_3_FD_87313 | JGI IMG/M metagenome (GOLD analysis project Ga0116229, IMG submission 87313) | Host-associated microbial communities from peat moss isolated from Minnesota, USA - S1T2_Fc - Sphagnum magellanicum MG | ecosystem: Host-associated > Plants > Peat moss > Unclassified...
AAAACTATGAAATTAATGAGTAAAACACAATTATCATCTTTCTGTTGAATGTGTTGAAACCCAATTACATTGTTTAAAATGGAATGTTTAACCATTATTCCAGAAATGAATGCCATTGTGTTAGTTAATTTTGATTTGCCTTGAACTCTTCTACATTTGGGTATTGATTACAATAAATTGATTGAGTTATTTAAAATTGGTTAGTAGAAGGGTCCAAATTTTTTAAGGTGTACCAAAATCTTGTCATAGCGTCACCTTTTTCTATTCTTTTTACTTAGTCTTTTTCACCATGTAAATACACATTTATGGATAATTATGATGGAATCTAGAATTGTAATGGTTTAAAATATAGTCATTATGAAATTTTTGACAACTTTTGACTCATTATTTTTTATGGGGATCAAAATATAGGGTAAAAAAGGATTGTAGTAAGGACTAGGCTTCATCTTATTTGGTACACCATAAAGGATTTCCACCCAAAAAACAACTGATATTTTTTTTGTACTTAGTTGTAAACTAGAACAAAAAGACTTAAGCTCAAAAGTTGGTTGGCAGAAGACAAGCTTGTTCAACAGCTACCAAATGTGTTGAAGCCTAATTATTTATTGTTGTGAATGGAATGTTCATGATCCATTGTTCAAGAATTTTGATGTTATTTTACAAATAAGTTTTAATTTCCTTTCAATATGTACTTGAGGTTTTCTACTTGGTTATGAACTAGAACAAGGAAACTTGAATAAAATAGAATTGGTTCTAGTAGAAGACAATTATCCTATTTATGTTGGATGTGTTGAAGCCTAATTAATTATCTCAAGTGGAATGTGCTTAATTAATTAGTATTCAATCAAATTATATCATAGAATTTGGTCACCATTGTGGTGGTGCTTAATGAAATTATTTGCCCCAATAAGTATTTTGTTAAGGATAGTTCTCACCACATGTATTTAAGGGATTTCCAAGTAGACAAAACACACTTGTACAATACTTTATATACTTAAAACACTAACTTGGACTTGTGTACATAAAATACTCACTTATGACTTATGTGCAAACACTGTGCATGCTTTAAGGACTTATGTGTAGACATAACCTTCATTACAAGGATTCATATCACTAGAAGAAATTTGAAAATCAACAACTAGATTTGTCACTCATTTATGGTTGTAATTGACACATGCGACTAAAAATAACCTAGTCACCTAAAATAAGTGCCAAAAGACAATCAATCGCAAAAGACATGACATGGCCATGAAGTTGAAAATGTAGTTGCAGACCTTACGACTAGGCCATAATTTTTCATCCATTGCCATGAATGATCCTTAGTATGACGTGGAACCCCAATTTGTAATTGCAGTTGCGACTACATTTGGGATAGTTGCATGGTACCAAAGTGCCATTGATGTGTGGTTAGGATTTAACCATGTGGTAATTTCAAGAGCCAATGGCCATAAAACACATGGCAAGTTTCCATTTGTTAAAAAGATATATAATAATAATAAATAAATAAATAAAAATCTATCCTAGGCTAAACTATAATAGGCAACCTATCTAGGCTAAGGTAGGTTAAAATAGGCTATATAGCATAGGCTAAATAGGTAGGTAGGATCCTATTTATTTTGTTGGGGACAAGCCTTTCAATTAGCTCATCCCAAATGGCACATGCACTATGTCTATTATGCATAACATGAATCTAGCTCATTCCTTCACCTACTTATATACTTTACAAGTTTGAAATTGTAAGCAAAAGATATGGGACAATTCTAATGAAAGGGAAAAACTACAACACTATAACACAATCACATCTTTTATCCCATACAAAAACATTATCATGTGTTCACACAATAAAATATTTATTATTTTCATTAGCTATTTACTACCTACTACTTACAAACTAACCTACCATATTAATTAATAAATTAATATAAAAACACTATGACATATATATCCACACAATAAAATACCTACTATTTAATTTAATTACTTACTACCTACTATACCTATCCTACTTACTACATTTTACCTTGGCTACATACCTACTATCTATTACATAACTTACATTTGATAAGTACCTAACCTACCTAATTAGTTAATTATTATTGTTATCAAAACATCATATATCCACATGATAAAAAATGTACAATTTAACTTACTTACTATCTACTACTTAACCTACCTAATAAATTAACTGATTAACATAGCTAATTAATTAATCAATTAATACAAAAACACTATGACATATCCAAAAAATGGAATACCTCTTGCTTAACTTATAACCTACCTACCTACTACCTACTAGTAGCTATCCTACTTATTACATACTATCTAGGTTACATACCTACTATCTATTACCTAGCCTACATTTAATAAATAAATTGTTTAACAAAGCTAATTAATTAATCAATTAATACAAAAACATTATGACATATCCACAAAATAAATACCTTTTGCTTAACTTAACTACCTACCTACTACCTACTAATACTTATCCTATTTATTACATACTACCTAGGTTACATACCTACTATCTATTACCTAACCTACATTTGATAAATTAATTTTTGAACATATCTAATTATTCTATCAATTAATACAAAAACATTACGACATATCCACAAAATAAAATACCTCTTGCTTACCTACTACCTATCCTACTTACTACGTACTACTTAATTTACCAATTAATTAATGACCTAGCCTACCAACTACCTACCTAGCTTACTTAGCGTAACTAGGTCTAACCTTCATAGCCTATCCTATTAGCTACACCTAATAAACTAGCCTACTATTACCTATAGATAACTTAGGCCAATTAATTAAGTATGCAAGCTAAGCTAGGCTACCAATGTACATTGGCCTACTTAGTTTAATGTAACCTATTAAGATTAGCTAATGTGGTCTACGTTTCTTTGTTCATGTGGTAGAATATACTATTGGAGTTGAAAACCCTTTCATTTGTATTTGTAAAAACAACTACGTTATCATCCATCAATGAATGCAATCAAAATTAAATGACATTATTCACTTTTCATTTACATTTTCAATGAAAATCATATTAGTCGTAAGTTGTAGTCGCATTCACAACTAGAATTTGGTTCAACTATTCCTGTAGTTGCATATGTGACAACAACAAGTTGCAACTACATGGACACATAGGACTAACACATTGTTAGTCGTAAAATCAGTTGGATTGAACATTAGTCACATAGTAATCACAAAAATATGGTCAGAATGGACAACATTTCTTCTCGTGTATGTACACTTGATACACTCACTTGGAACTTCTGTCTACCAATTGACTATAACATCATATGACATACCATGTGAATATTTGGTGATAATTTCATTATTGTATTAAACACAAAATATGGTTTTTCCATATGCTCAATTTTATTGCTAATGAAATATTAACACATGGAGTATTATTCAGGCCAAGTTTTTTTTCACATTTTTCATTAAGTGTTACAACCACTATGCAGCCCTAGACAATATTCCATGTTCTAGATTGGTTGTTGAACCGAACTGTCCCCATATCATCACATCATTTTTCAATTTTTTTTTTGGTCCTTTCTTTTAGATTTTACACCTATGTTTATATGGTGTACAAATGAGTGTAAATACATGGCAAATATTACCATTTAGAAGTTCACGAAATCCCCTTATGTGTGTAAATTACCTTACAACTTGGGAACAAATTAAATATTCCTTCCGTTTAATTTGTTTTCATGTTGTTATCATGCTTGAAATCACTACAAGGATTTATGTGTACATTTGGTACATTCACATTAGTATTACATTTCAAGTACCATTCAAATAACATTGATAAATTAAAATAATATATTTTAAATTAATGTGACAAACACAAAAATTGATCAGAACTTATAATTACACTTCCTAGACCTTAGGAGACATGAAGAATTAAATGTCAATGCTTCAAAAATATAATCTATATTTCAAAGGTCTTGTGGAAAAATTACAAGGAAAACAAAGAGGTTTAGACCTATTATTGTCCTTATCTACTACTTTTGAGTGATAGATGTGCCTAGTAAGCAATAGTCTTATGATGACTAAGGGCAACATTCTTTTAACCATAAGCCAAACACTCAAATACTAACAACCATAACTATTGCCTAGTCCTTGTTGGTGTCTCCAAGGACATATATGCTTAACAACCAATAAATCATTCTTCCAAGCATAAACACAAATATTTAAATGGCAAAGCACAAAACATTAGCCATTCTTGAGTAAAGGATTATTTCAAGCAAAATTAACACTAGTTGTTCCTAAACTATATTTTATTAAAGCACAAAGCATTGGCCATTAAACTAAAGTACTTTATTGCAAAGCATAAACCACTAGCCACTTTTTAATTGTACCTTATTACAAAGCAAAAGACATTGATCACTCATGAAGTACTTTATTGCAAAGCACGAAGCATTAACCATTCCTAAAAACACTAGAAGAAAAACATGTATTTTCGACTAGTATCTGTGATTAAAACTTATTCGCAAACAACATTTGCAACTAAAATCTTATAAATCACCTTAAACAAGTTGCATGAAACATTAGTTGCAAACAACAAGAGGTATTCGATGAAAAAAAAAGTCAACAAATACAAGTTCATCCTTTATTCCATTGTATACATATTACCACATGCAACTATGATGCAACTATTTTGGTCACAATTGAGGCAAATGATTTGTTACCATGTGTTCTAATATTGAATTATTTAAAATATCATAATAATTATTATTTTGAAATAATCTAAGATGTGTAATTCAAATGCTTAGATGATCGTATATTATGACACGTGGCCCAATGTAAATATGCCACATGGCACCTTAAGATGAATTTAATATAAAATATTAATATTAGGTTGGTAGGTGTTTAGGTAGGTACACAAATAAGTGCCTACAAACCTAGGCTACATACCTACTTTCCTAAACGAAATACCTACTCATATATGTAGGTGCTTAGGTAGGTAGGTACATAGGTGGACCTAGGTGGGTAGGTCATACTATGTACCCACCTAATTAGGTAGATAAATAGGTTGGGGAGGTTGATAGTTTAAAACTGTGCATAACTTTTCTTTTTGTTTTGAGTTAAGCCTTTTGATTAGCTCATCCCATGTGCACAAATTTCTTAATGCAAAATTTAATGACCACACCCTTTGCTTATATAGTGTTCAAAATAGGAATGGAAAACAAACAATACGGGATAAGTTTTAAAGTTCCAACTTCACAAATTTAAATTTAACATATATTTAAAATATGAACTATACACTATAAATATTAAGTATTCATTATCAACTATTTAAATAAATAATAACTTCTTAATATTTAACTAACTAGCTATCTAATTTTTCACGAGTTGTTAATAAATAACACAAAGATAAATAAATAGCTAAAATATTTTATTATCTTTTTATATATAGTTTAATTATAAATAATATAATTAATGTAAAAATAAATTATTTAATTTAATTTTAAAATAAATTATTTTCAACATTTTGTTCAAATTATAAATAATGAATGAATAATTATTATTAAAAAAATTCCTATACGATTTTTTTTAAAAATTAATATTAATTACTATATAATTACATTTATTATTGTAAAAATATTTATCATAGATAAGTAATTACAAAATTTTAAAAGTTATAACAATTCCTGAAATTACAATCATTAAATAATTATTTTAACTTCATTAAATTTGTTTTGAAATTTTAATTCAGATTTAAAGTTATAAATTACAGGTTGTGAATAATTATGTTCAACTAAAAATAATTATGCATATACTATAATTAACTATTATCTGAAATATTTACAAGGATTTAAAAGTAATGTAACATTAATTACAGTAATTTATTTCTTTTATTGTAAGAATATAAAATAGATAATGTAAAAATATATGTTTTAAAAAAATCATTTAGTGTAACTTATAAGTAATAAATATGATTATTTATAAAAGTGATTCATTATGGATAACACTAGTAGAAAAAAGCCTTAAAACTCAATCAATATTTTAAGAATTGAAATATTAATTTTAGATTCCAAAAAAACAATTTAGAATTCAAATGTCAATTTTCAGATTCAAAATTGAAGTGTCCATTTTTAGACTCAATTAATAATTTTCTGAATTGAGATATTAATTCTGAAAATCCAAAATAATAATTTGGAATTGCAATTTCAAGTTTCAAATCAAATAATTTTTAAATTTTCAATTTAAAAACTAAAAATTGAAATATTAATTGTTACAATCAAAAATAATAATTTAGAATTGAAATATGAAATTTTAGATCAAATAAGCTTTTTAAATTATTATTTTTTAATTCAAATAAATTTTTAAGGAATTGAAATAGCAAATTTCAGATTCAAATATCAAATTTCAAATTCAACTATTTCTTTAAAGAATTGAAATATTAATTTTCAAAATTCAAATAGGTAAACAAAAACATCCAATAATTTTTTTTCGAATCAAATGTTTTTAAATGATATATATATAATGAATGCTTATAGCAATTTTTAGAATTGAAACATCAATTTTAATGTTTAAATATAAATTTCATAATTTGAATTATATTTTATACTGAAACATATACTTTTGAATAAAATTAAAATTTTTAAGAATTCATATTTAAAACTTCAAATTCAAATATTGATTTTTTGATTCAAATAAAATGTTTCAAAATTGGAATAACAATTTTCAAGTTCAAATATAATTTCCAGAATTGAAATAATAATTTTCGGTATTGAAATATCAGTTTTCAAATTTGAATAACAATGTTTAGAGTTCAAATATTGATGTTTAGATTCAAATAAAATGTTTTAAAATTGGAATAACAATTTTTAGACTCAAATAATTATTTTTAATTAAAAAAAGGTATAATGCAAATAAAAAATTCAAATTCACATAAATATTTCTTAAATTCAAATATCAATTTTTATATTCAAAGATATATACATTTCATAATTGATATATTAATTTTTAGATTCATTATATAAACAATATACATACATACACATAATTAATATACACACAAACATATATTTATGATATATGTAATATATTGTAAATTTTTTTTTAATACATACATAAAAATACACCCTTATGTCATCGTAGAATACTTTTAGGATGTGACTAATTTGGTGAATATTGTGACTAATGGAACATATCAATATATTCATGGATGAAAATAAACCTAAAGGCCATCCAACTGATAGGATGCAGTTTCCAATAATTGCATCATAGTCGTAAGAGTGACCAAAATAGTTGAAATTTGATCTTACAGTTGTAAATACTCCCAAATTTAGTCACAAATGACCACAAATCACATGTAGTTGCAAACAAAGTGGTTACATTTTGGCTGATTTCTACTAGTGAAAAGTAGCTTATTGCAAACCATAAAGCATTAGCCACTCCTGAAATTCCATATTGCAAAACACAAAGCATTGGCCACTCCTAAAGTACCTTATTGCAAAGCACAAAACACCGGCTAATCTTGAAATACTTTATTGTAAAACACAAAGCACTTGCTATTTTTGAAGTACCTTATTGCAAAGCACAAAGCATTGGCTACCTTTTAAGTACCCTCTTGCAAAACACAAAACATTTTTTGTTCCTGAAATACCTTATTGTAAAGCACAAAACAATGGCCACTTTTGAAGTACCTTATTATAAAACATAAAGTAATGTCCACTCCTGAAATAGCTTATTACAAAGCACAAAGCATTGTCCGCTCCTAAAGTACTTAAGTACCAAGTCTTACAAAGCACTAGCAACTCCTAGATTACCTTGTTTCAAGGATTGTTTCAAACACAAAGCACTACCCACTCTTAAATTACCATGTTTCAAGGATTGTCAAGTGGTTGTAACCTACATTGGCATTAATTATTATTCCAAGCAATACAACAGTCACTGTACTCTAGTGTAAAAAGCAAGTTAACCTTGGATAACTAAGCATAAGTTCACAACTAGATCGTACTCAAGTACTTCATAAGACCTTGGTGCAAGTCTTTATAAAAAACCTTAGAATAGAGCTGAACAATTCTCATACAAATTGTTGAACATAAATAGCTCAACTTCTATAATTTTATTACCATTCAATGGAATAGAAATAAGGGGAAAAAAATGATGGGTTTCATGATCACCTGAGTTTGCACTTGGGCAAAGAACTGCATTTAACAAGGCATGTTTGAATTCATCTTGCACCTTTTCTATACACATATCAACTCCAAGTTTTTTTATTTCTTCATCCTCCTCTCAAAAACCCAAATTTACCCACCAATCTTACACTTGTGTACAAATGGAGCACCTATTGCTAATCCTAAACATCTTTCCTAAACAAAATGGGTGAAATGTATGTTTACAAGATGTTACCACAACTTTGTAGCAATGATAACTTTTGTTACAAAAACCATAGGGCTTCACTGCAATATAGGTTAGGTCATCAAAATTGGCAACAAGATGAACAATAGGTTTAGGCCAAAAAGACCTACCACTAGCTACAATTTTCATGTCCTCCAACTACCTAAACACTATTTTTCTTCAATGTGAAGTGTCATTATCTTTCAATTGCCTCTACTAAAACATCGTCCATTTTCAAACAATCAACTTCAATATCAAAAAATGAAGCTTCACCTTGCATGACACTTTTTTGCTTCTTTTATACACAAAATTACAAATTTTAGGCTTTTTTTGTAACACATTATGCTTGTGACAAATAGAATCAGTTTTCGCATTTGCTTTTGTTAGCGCATCTTCAAATGCCATTTGACTCTCAATAATTGCAAAAGCAGTAATCTCGTTTGTTAAAGTTTGTGCCTACACAAAACAAGTCGAATGTTCATATGTAAACATAAATCTCTAAACATAAAATAGATATTAAAACTTCCATCAACACATGACTTGAATCCTGCAAGCAATGTGCCAAAACCCTAATGTAAACAAATTGTAATAGTAGACTTGAAGACTCTTGAGCCCTAAACCCTAAAACTAAAACACTTGAGAAAAACTTGTAAGTGTGAAGGAAACATCAACCAAAGACCTTCAACAGTGCCATGAAGTTCACCATCAAGCAAACAAAAAGAAATTTGCACATTCAAAGATAGGTGCAAAACCAAGACCTGAAAACCACGAACCTTGTGCTCCAACAATTCCATTTCACGATTCAAAGTTTGGAGCTCACATTCCACACTAGTTCTAGAATCTTGTGCTTCTATTGCTACTTATTTGAAGTATTCCATGTTGAACTTTATGCCAATCAACTTTTCAGAAAGCTTGGCCTTCTCCCCTTTCAAACAACAAACCTTCAACATAATGCTCTTTAGTAATTCTTCTAGCAAACTATGCATTTCAACCACATGCGCAATATCTATTGTTAAAACACCAAAGGAGCACACCACTTGTGTAGGTTCCAACTTTTTTGATTTGGTTGCTAGAAGTGACTTAAACAAAACATTGCAATCAACTCTTGCAAATGCCTCCCCTCCACTCAAATCTAAAGATGTACCACCACCACTCTTCATTACTTTTGGCCCCTCTCTCCTAGCCTTCTTTCTTGCTATAGTGCTTTTGCCCAATTCATAGACTTTCCCTTCATTTGTGCAATGTAATCTCTAACAAACCACAAATAAAACTTGTTGTTGGTCACATTGGTTGTGCCATATACTTGCCAATAAAGCTTCACGAATTTTCTCTTAGTGGTAAGATGAAGGTGCGAACTTGTTGTCTTCAAAGTTTCATAACCAGGGCCAAATACCTTTGCTTTGTTGGCCTTTGTCATAAGCTTTGTGGAGATTTTTGTCTTTGGATTCAATCCCACATTAATTAATTTTCTAATTGTCATGAAGTAATGTTCTGTTTGATCCTTGTATTCTATAGGCGCCCATGCTGGAAACTTAGGGTACAAATTTTCCTTCTTGGGTTTTTTCTCCTCTTTCCCCATTTTGCCACAAGCAAAACTACCTCACAAACAATTAAGATCTTTCTGGCAAATTTTCAAGTTGCTATAATAATCAAGTTAGAAATGTTCAAAGTCCTTAATTGAAGCTATGCAAGTTCGACAAACAAGCTTTGTTGAACCCTAAATTATAGAGGTCAAGGTTTGAGTGACTATCAAACAAAGCAAGTCAACGCACAGGTCAAACTAACAAAGTTTGTCATGTGAGGGGAACTTTGTCCATAAGAGACAACAACCATTACATGATTTCAAAAATCCCGCCTTTTTTACCTTGACCAAAATTTGAATAATGGTTATGCGCTACGTCATGCTATAAAATCAGCTCCTTACTACACTATCCTTTGTAAAAAGGAGTTGGGTGTGGGTCCTTTTATCATGGACTCACCCACCTTGATTGAACCTATTGAAGGATCAGGGACCATTGTGATGGAAACCATTACGATTTGAAAATCTTGCCTTTTTTGGGAGCAATCGATATTTCCCCGATGACAAAAATCCAATGGCTTTCATTGTTTTTTGAAAAATAAATCATGAATCACTTTTAATGATATGTACATAGTAGGGAGTCTTAAACTACCAAAAACTAGCCACCATAGGCTGCAAATACCCCAAACAAAGTAGTGGGAATTGCACAAGGAGTAGGTTGGTGAAATCATCTGGGAAGCATTTGGAATTTACCAAAAAGATGAAAAACTATACCAACTATGCTTGGACGTTTATCGAGAGGTAATGCCTTAGTGATGCCTCCTTTTGATTCTAGCAAGGTGCAAGCACACTCTGGATTTACAACTGAATTTGGCACACATGGACATGAGGAGTAGAGTGAAGGTGGATAGATGGAGGTGGATTCGATTGTTGCACCGAAATTGCACCCTATCGGGTTGGAGGTGACTTTCGGTACTAAAAACATTTTTGATATTGCAAACCTTTCCAATACTATGGTGGATTTGAAATTGTTCAAGACCCTATCTTTCAAGAGTTAGTGTGCTTCCTAATGATTTGATGGCCCCAATGATTTTCAGTGCAACACTCAAAGACAATAGTAAGGTTCCTATGGTTGGAATCATTATGGATGCAGGGGATTCAACTTCAATACAATTGGAAATAATTGTCAACCCTACTATTATTGCACCAAGAACTTCCATTACACCAAAAAATGTAGTGATTCGATGTTAAGGTAGAAGTTGCGGATGTAACAAAAGCTACTATCATGGAAGAATAACATAATTTTTTGGATAGTTATAAACTATAATTATGAGGACGTAATCCCACTTAGAAAGGGGGATGATGTTGAAGGTATAATTTTACTAAAAACTCTTTATCAGATTTTCCTTATCGAAACCAGGTATTGAGTTTACTTTATCCAAACTAATTATTGGATTTTCCTTACCAAAAAACATATTATCGATTTTTATTTACCAAAATTGATTTTACTACCAGAATAAACTTGGTTATTTTAGGACCAATTTTTTTGGGATAAGGCTAGCTGCATGTTCCACCATTTCTTGTTTTCCTTTTTAAAGGTACTTAAGGCTTTGTACCTTTGAAGATTATACATGGGGAATATTTTTTGGAGCAAATTAAATTTTTTCTATTGATATACTTTTGTACATAGAAATTATATGAGTTTTTGTTTTTTTGTATTTTGTGAGTATTCTGTTGTTTGTATGCAAGGTCTTCTTCTTTGTATTTGCTTTAGGTTTGTCTCTAATATAAAAACCTTATGCAACTACCCTGTTAGGTTTTGATAGTCATTTTTCTGTTTGAGCTTTTCACTTATTTAAGGAAAGTAAAAAGATTTTATCTTCTATTCCCTTATTTTATTCCTTTCAAAACTCGATAGTTCACCGAGTGGCTTCAACAAAGCCAAAACAACTTTTCAGCACAAATGTGAACTAAAACACTTCAACTGTGGCAAATGATTTTTGACAATTAATAAGAATAAGTCTTTGATAAACTATTTTTGTTGCACATCATCCTTTTTGAAAGGATTTCTTGTAGCAAAAAGGTTAGAAATTGCGACATCAAACAAATTAGATCTTTTTTTTGAGTAAGTTGTCTTTCCAATTCTTCTTTTATTGGATTGTTCACCTCCTTTTTAAACATTTTTGTAATTTTTAAATGATCTGAAAGCACATTGTAACCAAAAAGGAGGATCCAGAAAACCCGCAGAATTGACGCGATTTCCCACGGACCCTGGTTCTCACACTCTATCAATCCACCTCAGATCCACAGACACCTCACCTTTCCTGACTTGGACTATCTTCTTGCCATCGCTCACTGATCTACTTGCAACTTGAAGACTGACAAACCCAGCAACACATCACCCGACACAACACACACAACTCTG
>Ga0116229_10012375_pt1 | contig 12305 bp, 9 predicted proteins | sample S1TSphgellanicum_3_FD_87313 | JGI IMG/M metagenome (GOLD analysis project Ga0116229, IMG submission 87313) | Host-associated microbial communities from peat moss isolated from Minnesota, USA - S1T2_Fc - Sphagnum magellanicum MG | ecosystem: Host-associated > Plants > Peat moss > Unclassified...
CACGCGCTCGAGCGCTGCATCCATTCAGCATCGACGCGTGGGTTGTGCTGCCTGAGCACCTGCATGCGGTATGGACGTTGCCGGCGGGCGACGCTGATGTCCCGACGAGATGGACGCTCATCAAGCGCGGTTTCTCAGCAAGAATTGCGAAAGCTGAGAGCCGCTCTGCCTCCAGGATTGCCAAAGGAGAGCCTGGGATTTGGCAGCGGCGGTTTTGGGAACACACGATCCGTCATCAGGCGGATTTCGCGCGACAAGTCGATTATGTCCATTTCAACCCGGTCAAGCATGGAATTGTCAGCAACGCTTGCGATTGGCCGTTTTCATCGTTTCGGCGCGCGGTTGCCGGTGGGGATTACCTGACAGATTGGGGGGGGGAGCAAAGATTATTGGGGAGTTCGGCGAAAGGCCGGAGAGATGAAACCGCATGAAAGTGGTGGGGTGCGGAAGAGCACCCCACCCTACGCTTGCTGGCGTGCTGGAGCACGCCCTACGCTTGCTACGCTTGCTGACATGACGTTGGCAGGAGGGTAGGCGTAAGCATAGTCCGCAGATCGGTGACAGGGAGCAAGAATGGCAACGGTGAGCGAGGCAATGGCAAGTTTCGAGCGCAACATCGAGGCGCAGACGGGCAGGTCGGTTACCGCCTGGGCCGAGTTCGCGCGCGAGAGCGGTTCAGGCAAGCACGGCGCGATCGTGGCGTGGCTGAAAACGGAGCACGGCCTGTCCCAAGCCCACGCGAACCACATCGCGAAGCGAGCTTTGGAGGCGTCGTCGCGTTCAGCAGACGATCCCGTCGCGCATTTGTTTCAGGGCGGCAAGGAAGTGTTGCGGCCAATCTATGATCGGCTGGCGGCCGAGGCGGCGCGGCTGGGGCAGGACGTGGAGATTGCGCCGAAGAAGGCCAACGCCAGTATACGCCGTCGCAAGCAATTCGCCTTGATCCAACCCAGCACGCAAACACGGGTGGACCTTGGACTGATTCTGCCAGTCCGAAAGCCGCAAGGGCGGCTGGAGCCCTCCGGCAGCTTCAACGCGATGTTCACGCACCGGGTGAAGCTGGCGTCTCCCAATGAGGTGGACGGAGAGGTTCTGATGTGGCTGCGGGAGGCTTATGATGCGGCGAAATAGTTTGCCGGTCGGGCACCCCGGCCCTGCTGGGGTGATTTTGTTCGCGGTTGCTTTCGGGACGCCGGGCCAGGCAGCGCCGCTGTCGCCGGCGATCGCCCCGCTCGAATTTCTTGTCGGAAGCTGGACCGGCGAACAAGGTCGGGCCGAGCGCGACGAGACCAGGGGTGAGTTCCGCATCGAGGCCGCAGTTGGTGGGAAGGCCTTGCTGCGTCGCGATCATACGGAGCTGGTCAGCACCCAAGGCGTCGCCATGCAGAGCATCGACCAGATCATGCTCATTTACCCGGAGGATGGACATCTTCGCGGCGACTACTTCGACGGCACCCACGCCATCCACTACCAGGACGCTCAGATCGAGCCCGGGCGGTCGGTGCGCTTTGCCACTCGCCCCAGCTCGGGTATGCCGATGTTCCGGCTTACTTACGTTCGGCTAAGCTCCGACCGCCTTTCGGTGCGGTTCGAGATGCAGCCGATCGGCCAAAGTGAGTTTCGCACCGTTGCAGAGGGGATCGCTCGTAAGACGCAATGACTTCCCGGTCGCGAAGGCCAAGCCGGTCGGTTGTGACGCTGCCGCTAGGCCCTCTTCTCTCGCAGGCTTTAACGCCACAACGATGGTTCCAAAAAGTCCGTTCTCAGGATCGGGAGACAAATCTGGCTATGACCTAGTTGGGTCGATAGCCGCCAAAGACTTGTCTCTGGCGACGTCTGCTTCACTGTCCATCTGACCCGAAACCCGACCACCTTCTTTCGGCCCACCTCCCCCGAGAGTGGGCCTGCCACAAGCCGCATCGCAGCAGCGAGGCAGCGCTGCGCGACCTGTCAAAATCACTATGACGAGGTGCTAGCAGGCGGCCCCGCCGCCGGAGGGAAGCGCGGTTGCGGCTTCGATCGCCGAAAGCGCCGCTGCGATGCTCTGTGGCATCGGGCCGTTCACACATACCACGATGGGGTGCTCCTCCGGCAGCGGTTCCTCCAACGCACTCAATTGGCTGTCCAGAAGGCTGGCGGGCATGAAATGGCCGGTGCGGCGAGCCAGCCGGTCTTTCAGCACCGCTTCGCTCGCCTGCAAATACAGCACCCGTACAGCCGAACGGCCATCAACCAGCCCATCCCGGTAGCGCCGTTTCAGGGCAGAGCAGGTGATCAGGCCTGGTTCATGGGCCGCCACCCTGGCGTCGATCCAGGCTTTGATCGCCGCCAGCCAGGGCGCGCGGTCCTCGTCGGTGAGCGGCACGCCGGCATGCATCTTCTGCACATTGGCCGGTGGATGCAGCGCGTCGCCCTCCTGGAAAGGCCAGTGCAGCCGGTCGTGCAAGGCTGCCGCAAAGGTGGATTTTCCCGAACCCGATACCCCCATCACGATCAGAACCAGCTTTCCGGCCGCAGGCGCCGGCTGGGTCATTGCGGCTTGTAGCGGGTAACGCCCTGCCCATCGGCCACCAGAGCCAGTTGGGCCATCCCCACGAACAGTCCGGTTTCCACCACACCGACGATGTTCAGCAGCCGCCGGTTCAGATCGGCCGCGTCGGCAATGGCGGCAAAGCCGCAATCGATAATGTAGTTGCCGCCATCGGTCAGATAGGCCTCGCCATCGGCGGAAACCCGGCGCGTGGTTGTCTCTGCCAGCTGCGCCAGCCGCGTGTTGGTGAGTTGCCAGCCGAACCGCGTAACCTCCACCGGCACCGGGCCACGGGTGCCCAGCCAATCGACCAGCTTGTCGGCATCGGCAATGATCACCAGCCGCCGCGCTGCACTGGCAACGATCTTTTCGCGGAACAACGCGCCGCCAAGCCCCTTCACCAGATCCAGATTGTCGCGCTTGATCTCGTCGGCGCCATCCACGCAGATATCGATGCGCGTATGCGTATCGAAACCCACCACCACCAGGCCACCTGCCTTGGCCTGCGCCGCGCTGCGCTCCGAGGTGGGGATGCACGCAATCTTCAGGCCTTTGGCGGCCCTGGCGATCAGGGTCTCGATAAAAAACGCCGCTGTCGAGCCGGTGCCGAGGCCGACCACCATCCCATCCTCGACCATGGCAGCGGCCTGCTCGGCTGCCTCACGCTTCAATGCATCACGTGTATCGGCCACAGTCTCGCTCCATAAAGATGGGGTTGGATCAGGCCGATGCGGCGGCCTGGTCGATAAACCAGATCAGTTCGCCGGCGGCAGTGACACGCGCCGATGGCAGAGAGCGGTCACCTGCCTGGGCGCGCCGCACCATCTCGGCCTTCTTCTTGCCCTCGACGAGGAAGGCGACAAAGCGGCTGCAGGCGATGGCAGGATAGGTGAGGGTCAGGCGCGGTTGCGGCACCCCTTCAGTGACCGATGTCACCCAGGCCAGGCTTTCATCCAGCGCCGCCGTGCCAGGAAATAACGAGGCCGTGTGGCCATCTTCGCCCAGGCCAAGCAGCATCACGTCGAAGAGCGGTTCAGCCATGTCCAGGGTTTCACGCCCGTAATAGGTGGCCAACTCGGCCTGATAGGCCAAGGCCGCCTCCGCCGGGGTGCCGGTGGTGGGCATTGGGTGGATGTTCCGGCCCGGGATGTGCACGTGGTCCAGCAGGGCCTCACGCGCCATGCGAAAATTGCTCAACGCGCTATCGGGCGGCACGAAGCGCTCATCGCCGAAGAACACGTGCACACGGTTCCAGGGGATGCGGTGGTTGAAGGCCGGCTCGGAGAGCATTTCATAGAGCAGCTTCGGCGTGGACCCGCCGGAGAGTGCGATCGAAAACCGCCCTTCCGCGGCGGCGGCCAGATCGGTGATCCAGTCCGCCACGTGGCTGGCCAGCGCGTCGTGGTCGGCGCAGATCACGGTACGGGGTTCAGCCATGGGTCTCTCCCAGGATGAAGCGTTCGACAGCGTTGGCGAAACCTTCCTCCTCCGATGAGGTTGTTACATAGGTTGCTTGTTTTTGCACCGCCTCGCTGGCATTGCCCATGGCGATCGACATCCCGCTCTTGCGGAACATCAGCGTGTCGTTCGGCTGATCGCCGATGGTGGCGATGGACGATGCCGGAATACCCAATCGCTTTGCCAGAAAGCCGATGGCAAAGCCCTTATTGGCTTCCGGGTGGGTGATATCCAGATAATAAGGCTGCGAGCGGGCGGCCGACGCGCTCTCGCCCAGCGCCTTCTGCACACGAAGCTCCACTTTCTCCATCAGCTCCAGATCGTCGCTGACACCGACAATCTTCACCACCGTATCAAGCGCGCCGGCAAAATCCGCCGCCACCTTGGGCGGAAATTTCACCGTCCATTCCTCGCGCGAGACATGCGGCGCGTTCTTGTCATGCACCAGCCAATCCGCGCCGCTATATACCCACACATCGAGCTTTTCCTCGGTGAGCATGGCGATCGCCTTGTCGACCACATCGCGTGGCAATGTGCGGGCTTCGATCAGGGATAAATCCGGATTCACCCACATGCCGCCATTGAAGCCGGCGACCGGTGTATCGATGCCCAGCGGCTGCAGCAGCATCTTCATCCCCATTGGCGGGCGGCCGCTGGTGATGGCGAATTTGATCCCCTTTTCGCGCAGCGAAGCGATCGAGGCGATGGCGCGATCGGTGAGTTTTTTCTCCTTGGTGACCAGCGTTCCATCCACGTCGGCCAGCAGCAATTGTATCTGGGCCATGCCAAGCTCCTTGAAAAAATCAGCGGTCGATGGCGATCCAGGCGCGGCCGTCGCGCCGCAGAAGTTCGTCGGCTTCATCCGGCCCTTCGCTGCCGGCCGCGTAAGGATGCACATGGATATGCCCGGCATCCCATGAATCCAGCGCAGGCTGCACCACCCGCCAGCCCGCCTCCACGTTATCGGCGCGCTGGAACAGGGTGGCGTCGCCGACCAGGCAATCATAGAGCAGGGTTTCGTAGCCCGTGCTCGGGCCCTCATGGAAATAATCGGCGTAGTTAAAATTCATGCTGACGCCGCCGAGCTTTACCCGCGGCCCAGGAACCTTGGCGGAAAACTGCAAGGTAACGCCTTCAGTGGGCTGGATATGCAGAAACATGATATTCGGCGTGAGTTTGTCGACCGGCGTGTCGCGGAACAGGGCGAAGGGCGCCTGCTTGAAATGGATCGAGATCTCGGTGCGGCGGTTGGAGAGGCGTTTTCCGGTACGAATGTAAAACGGCACGCCGGCCCAGCGCCAGTTATCGACCGAAAGCTTCATCGCAATATAGGTTTCGGTGCTGGAATTCGGATCGACATCCGGCTCGCTGCGATACCCAGCCACGTCATGCCCGCCGGCCTTCCCCGCCCGGTATTGGCCACGCACCACATTCTTCACCGCAAAACTGCCGGCCAGCGGGTGGATCGCCTGTATCACCTTGGCTTTTTCCGATCGCACCGCATCGGCATCGAAGGAAATCGGCGCTTCCATCGCCACCATGGAGAGCAGCTGGAAAATATGGTTCGGCACCATATCGCGCAGCGCTCCGGTGCCCTCGTAAAACTTGCCGCGTGACTCCACGCCCACGGTTTCGGCCGCGGTGATCTGCACGTGATCTATGTTGTCGCGCGACCAGATCGGCTCGAATATGCCGTTGGAGAAGCGCAGCGCCATGATGTTCTGCACCGTCTCCTTGCCGAGATAATGATCGATCCGGTAGATTTGTGACTCTTCCAGCGACTCCAGCAACGCGGCATTCAGCGCGCGGGCACTGGCGAGATCGTGGCCGAACGGCTTTTCTACCACCAGGCGACGGAAAAACCCGTCTTCTTCCTGCGTCAGCCCGGCCTTGTGCAACTGGTCGGCCACCGTCTCGAAAAACCGCGCGGCGGTGGCGCAGTAAAACACCACGTTGCCACGCGCCGGCAGCATTTTTTTCAGCTGCTCATAGGTCGCGGGCGATCCAAAATCGCCTTGCAGGTAGCTGAGGCGTTCGCTCATCCAGGCCCAGGACTCATGATCCAGCGCAACACCGGAATCGCTGCGGCGTTCGGCGACGAAATGGCCCATGGTGTCGGTCAGCTTGGCGACGAAGCCTGCATCATCCATGTCCCTTACATCGACGCCGATGATATGGAACGCCTCATCAAGCAGGCCGGCCAGGCGCAAATTATACAGTGCCGGCATCAGCAGCCTTGCGGTCAGATCGCCGCCGGCACCGAAAATGACGAAACAGCAGGCGGGCGCTGTGCGCGCCCGACCGAGGGCGCCCAGGTCGTTGGGTGCAGCAATGGAGTCCGCGCCATCCATGGCCGGCGCGCTAGCTGCGTATCTCGATATGCCCACCAAACTTGTTGCGCATGGCGCTCAGCAATTTCTCGCCGAAGGTGTTGCCGGAGCGGGACCGGAAGCGCGCATATAAGGCGGTGGAAAGCACCGGCACCGGCACTGCTTCCTCGATCGCCGCTTCGATCGTCCAGCGCCCTTCGCCGGAATCCGTGACATGGCCGGTGAACTCCGACAGCGTCTCGTTTTCCGCCAGGGCGGAGGCGGTAAGATCGAGCAGCCAGGAGGAGACAACGCTGCCGCGTCGCCACACTTCGGCGATATCGGCAACATCGAGGGTAAAACGTTGCTCCTCAGGCAGCTCTTCCGATGCCTTCGCCTTCAGCACATCGAAGCCTTCCGCATAAGCCTGCATCAGGCCGTATTCGATGCCGTTATGGACCATCTTGACGAAATGCCCCGATCCGGCCGGGCCGCAATACATATAGCCCTGTTCCGGCCGCGCATCGCGATTCTTGCGCTCCTTGGTTCGCTCCACATCGCCCAGTCCGGGTGCAAGGGCGGCGAAAATCGGGTCAAGCCGCTGCACTTCCTCGGCCGGGCCGCCGATCATCATGCAATAACCCCGATCGATCCCCCACACACCGCCGGATGTACCGACATCGATGTAGTTCACCTGTTTTTCGCGCAGAGCGGCGGCGCGCCTGATATCATCCTTGTAGAACGTGTTGCCGCCATCGATGATGGTGTCGCCTGGTTCCATATGCGCCGAGAGCGTGGCGATGGTCTCCTCGGTGATTTTGCCAGCCGGCAGCATCACCCAGACGGCGCGGGGTTTTTCCAGACCGCGCAGCAGATCGGCAAGATCGGCGGCGCCGATGGCCCCGGCGTCGGCAACGCGCTTTACCGCGTCAGGGCTCTGGTCATAGACCACGCAATGATGGCCAGCGCGCATCAGGCGCACAGAGATGTTGCCACCCATCCGGCCAAGGCCGATTACGCCTAATTGCATATGCGAACTCCCAAAAGAATACAGGCTGCTCTTGCCCGCCTCATGTCAGCGCGGAAGCCATGGCGTCGTGCAGCATGGCCAGGCCCGCGCCGACATCAGGGCCCAGATGCACCCGCAGCGCGCGCCGCCCACGATCGGCCAGCACGTCGAAATCGCCGCGCGCCTGCGCCGCCTTCACCGTGCTAAAACTGTATTTTTCGCCGGGCACGGCAAGATCTTTGGCATCATCGGTGGTGATCTGCAAAAACACCCCGCTATTCGGGCCACCCTTATAGGCCTGCCCGGTGGAATGCAGGAATCGCGGCCCGAATTCGGCCGCGACCGCCACGTGTTTACTGTCCCTCACCAGCAGCCGTAGCGCATTCAACGCCGCGATATGCGCCGGATTGCGTTCGACATAGGCCAGCAGCCCAACATAATCCCCTGGCGTCACCCGCGCGAAATGTGCCCGCAATACCTCGATCAACGAGCCACCTTTCAGGGCATCGGCATTTTTCGCATCGGCAAATAGCTGAACCCCGTCAAAACGCGCGAACGGCGCCTCATCCGGCAGCTTGCCGCTCTTGGCAAAGGCATCGGTGAGCTCACGCGTCTTGATCTTGCTCGCTTCCACATCCGGCTGATCGAAGGCATCGATCCCGATAATGCTGCCAGCCACCGCGGTGGCGAATTCCCACAGGAAGAATTGCTGGCCGATTTCCTGATGGCCGTTGATCACCACCCGCAGAACCGGCTGCCCCGACTCTTCCAACGCCTTCAGCGCCGCATCCTGCGCCGGATCGGGCGCGTCATCCGCACGCAGATAGGCGAATAGCCGGTCAGACCCGTAAACCTCAGGCGCTGCCAGTGCCTCGCCGTCGATCGGCACCAGGCCGCGGCCGAGCTTGCCGGTGCTCTCGGCGATCAACTGCTCCAGCCAGGCGCCAAGATCGGCAATGCCGGGCGAGGCGATAATCGTTACTTTATCGTGCCCGGCGCGCTGCGCCTCGCCCAGAATGGCGCCAAGCACCACGCCTGGATTGGCCAGAGGCGGCGTACCGGCGGAGCAGGCCTGCACCATCAGCAGAGTCGATTTCAGGAACGCCTTGATGTCGATGCCGATGGCCGCAGCCGGTACCAGGCCGAAATTCGACAGCACCGAATAGCGGCCGCCAATGCCGGGGTCGCCGTAGAAGATATGGCCGAACCCATCATCCTCCGCCACTTTCTGCATATGCGAGCCAGGATCGGTGACGGCGACGAAATGCTGGCCGGCCTTGTCGGCGCCCACAGCTTCCTGCATGCGCGCCCAGAAATACGCCTTTAGAATATTCGGCTCCAGCGTGCCGCCCGATTTGCTGGAAACGATTACCAGCGTTTTCGGCAAATCCACCGCTTTCTCGAAGGTGGCTATCTGCTGCGGATCGGTGCTGTCCAGCACATGCAATTTCGGCCATCCGGCGCGATGCCCGAAGGTCTCACCAAACACCTCAGGGCCAAGGCTCGATCCGCCCATGCCCAGCAGCAGCACATCGGTAAAGCCGCCTTGCTTCACATGCGCCTGGAACGCGATCAGCTCATCCACATGCGCCATGCGCTCATTGGCGATATCCAGCCAGGCGAGCCATTTGGCTTCCGGCCCGTTCGTCCAGAGAGATGCATCATGCGCCCATAATTTCCGCACCTTCCCGTCATGCCGCCATGATTCCAGCCTTGCATCGACTGCCTTGTCCAGCAGATCAGGCAGGCGGTAACTCAGCGCGGCGATGGTGCTGCCCAGCAAGGCGGCCCGCTTCTTGGCCACCGCCAGCAGCAGCGCGTCAGCCGCCTCCGAGAACAGGCGCACACCATCAGCCACCAATTGCCTGGTCACACCGGGCAGATCGAGCCCAAGCCGTTCGGCCTCGCTGAGAACATGCTTGGCCTGATCGAGGTTTTCAGTCAGCGAATTGCGCACCTGCCCGTGGTCGCGGAACGCATCCATGGTCGCCGGCGGCATGGTGTTCACCGTGTCGCGGCCAATCAGTTCCTCGACATAGAGCACATCGCTATAGGCCTTGTCCTTGGTGCCGGTGCTGGCCCAAAGCAGGCGCTGCGGGTTGGCACCCGCCGCTTTCAGTTTCTGCCAGCGTTCCCCGGCGGAAAACGCCTCGAACCAGGCATAGGCGAGCTTGGCATTGGCAATCGCCACCTTGCCGCGCACCGCTTTCAGCGCGCCGGATTGCGGATCGCCCGCCGCGACACGATCATCGATTTTCTTGTCGATCTGCGCATCGATGCGGCTGACGAAGAAGCTGGCGACGCTGGAAATGCCGCCGATATCAAGGCCTTTCGCAAGCCGGTCTTCCAGACCCGCCACATAGGCTTCAGCGACCGCCTGATAGGCCTCGATCGAGAACAGCAGCGTGACGTTGATGTTCATGCCATCGGCGATCAGGGTGCGTATGGCGGGCACGCATTCCTTGGTGCCTGGCACCTTCACCATCAGGTTCGGCCGGTCCACCCATTTCCACAGGCGGCGCGCCTCCTTCACCGTATCTTCCTCGCGCAAGGCGAGATAGGGCGAAACTTCCAGGCTGACGAAGCCATCGAGCCCCCTGGTGCGATCGAAGACAGGGCGTAGCGTTTCGGTGGCGTTCTGGATATCCGCCACCGCCATCGTCTCATACAGCGCGTTCGCATCGTGCTCGCCGGTGCCGGCAAGCTCCTTGAATTGCTCGTCGTAATCCGCGCCCGAGCCCATCGCCTTTTCGAAAATCGACGGGTTGGAGGTAACGCCGCCCAGCCCATCATGATCCACCAGCTTTTTCAGGCTGCCATCGAGGATGAAGCTGCGGCGGATGAAATCCAGCCAGGGCGACTGGCCTGCTTCCGACAGGCTCTTCAGGGTGTTTGCCGTATCGTGCTCGGTGGTGTGAACGATCGTGTCCATGGGCGGGTCTCCTGATCGTGTCGGGGTGTTTACGCGCGGCCTGCCTGCTCCCGCGCAACCTTGATCACGGCTTCGGGGGTAAAGCCGAATTTCTTCAGCAGCGCAGGCAGCGGCGCGGAGGCACCAAAACTATGCATGCCGATCGCGGCACCGGAACTGCCGATATAGCGGTCCCAGCCGATGGTCGCGGCCTGTTCGATGGATACCCGGCCGGTGATATGCGGCGGCAGCACCGTGTGTCGATACGCTTCCGGCTGGCTCTCGAACAGCTCCCAGCTCGGGAAGGAAACAACGCGCGCCCGAATGCCTTCCGCGGTCAGCGTCTCGTAGGCGCCAACCGCCAGACCAAGCTCGGTGCCTGTCGCCATCAGGATCACCTGCGGTTCGCCGCCTTCGGCATCGGCCAGGATATAGGCACCCTGCTGCAACCCGGAGGCTGGTGCATATTTCGCGCGATCCAGCGTCGCCATCGGCTGGCGTGAGAGGATCAGGCAGGCCGGCTGCTCCTTCAGCGTCATCACGTAGCGCCAGGCCTCGGCAACTTCGTTGGCATCTCCTGGCCTGATCACGATCATCCCGGGGATTGCCCGCAGGGAAACCAATTGCTCGATCGGCTGGTGGGTGGGGCCATCCTCGCCAACACCGATACTGTCATGGGTGAAGATATACACCACCGGCAATTCCATGATCGCCGAGAGGCGGATCGGCGGCTTCATGTAATCGGAGAAGATCAGGAAGCCGGAGCCATAGGGCCGCAGCGCGGAGAGCGCCAGGCCGTTGCAGATCGATCCCATGGCATGTTCGCGAATGCCGAAATGCAAATTGCGGCCGCCATAATTATCGGCCTCGAAACTGCCGGCGCCGCCAAAAGTCATGTTGCTCTTGGTAGAGGGCGCCAGATCGGCGGCGCCGCCGAGCATCCAGGGCACATGCGGGGCAATGGCATTCAGCACTTTTTGCGAGGAGTCGCGCGAGGCAAGCCCCTTCGCATCGGCTGGGAAGAGGGGGATATCGGCATCCCAGCCGGCAGGCAGGGTATGCTGGTTCATCATTTCCAGCTCTGCCGCCAGCTCCGGATATTCGGCCTTGTAGCGCGCGAGAAGCGAGAGCCATGCGCCGCGATGCGCGGCGCCGCGCTTGCCGATGCCATCGGCAAAATGCTGGTAGACACCATCAGGCACCAGGAAACTGGAGTCTTCCGGCCAGCCATAAGCGCGCTTGGCGCCACGAATTTCCTCCACCCCCAGCGGCTCGCCATGCGCCTTGTTGGTGCCGGCCTTGGTGGGTGCGCCATAGCCGATCACGCTATGGACCAGGATGAAGCTTGGCCGGTCGGTCACTGCCTTGGCGTGCGCCAAAGCTGCCTGCATCGCGCCGAGATCATTGGCATCGTCGACATGCTGCACATCCCACCCATAGGCGGCGAAGCGCGCGCCGACATCCTCATCGAACGCCAGATCGGTGCCGCCTTCGATGGTGATGTGGTTGCTGTCGTAAATCCAGGTGAGGTTGCCGAGTTTCAGATGCCCAGCGGTGGAGGCAGCCTCGCTGCTGATCCCCTCCATCATGTCGCCGTCACCGGCGAGGGTAAAAATATGGTAGTCGAACAGATCAAAGCCCGGCTTGTTGAAACGCTGCGCCAGAAAACGCTGGGCCATCGCCAATCCAACCGAATTGCCGCAGCCCTGGCCGAGCGGACCGGTGGTGGTTTCCACGCCCGAGGTCATCCGGTATTCCGGATGTCCCGGCGTCTTGCTGTCGATCTGGCGGAACTGTTTCAGGTCATCCAGGGTCAGCGCCGGCGCGTTGCGGTCTTCATGCTCATTCACCGCCCGCACGCCGGCCAGATGGATCAGCGAGTACAGCAGCATGGAGGCGTGACCAACCGATAGAACGAAGCGGTCACGATTTGGCCAGTTCGCATCGGCCGGATCGTAGTTCAGAACATGCTGCCACAGCGTATAGGCCACCGGCGCCAGCGCCATCGGCGTGCCGGGATGGCCGGAATTGGCGTTCTGCACCGCATCCATCGACAGGGTGCGGATGGTGTTGATGCAGAGAAGATCA
>Ga0116229_10012376_pt1 | contig 12303 bp, 10 predicted proteins | sample S1TSphgellanicum_3_FD_87313 | JGI IMG/M metagenome (GOLD analysis project Ga0116229, IMG submission 87313) | Host-associated microbial communities from peat moss isolated from Minnesota, USA - S1T2_Fc - Sphagnum magellanicum MG | ecosystem: Host-associated > Plants > Peat moss > Unclassified...
AGTGCCAGTCTCACACCTGTTCAGGGACCATCAACAGTAGTATGTATGATAGTGACTTAACTACCACAACTTCCCCACTGACTTCATCAGCTCCCTACAGTGGGTAAAGGCTGGTGACAAGCACCAACCTATGAACTGAGTTTCTGCTGCAATTCTGGAAGCAACAGGAAGACTCAGCCATCAGCCATACTACTAGCTAGCAACAGACCACAACAACAATGACAAGACAAAGAAACAAAGAAAGACAGAAAGGGAAAAGAAAAACTAAAGGAAATGACAAACAGGGAAAGACTATGAACATAAGTTCCGACAAATGGCTCAATACAGCAACTCTGATGAGTTGTTAAAGTAAGTCTTGGCAGCAGAATGGCCTGCACTTTCCACATCCAGCTGCATGACAAAATTTTCTGGGTCTCTTATTGTCAGAAAATAGTTTCAATCCTGAGGAGCTCTCCGATACTCACATCCAATGAAGATAATTTTGCCTCTCCAATGGGGACATTTGATTGCAGATTTGAAATGGGGAAAACTTGTGGGCAAATGCGATTCAGACGTGCTAACACCCTTGCACTCGACTGCAAGATTGGTGATGCCATATTCAGCCTGCAGTATAAGGGAAAATCATCACACCTTCTCAAATGCTCATGCACTGAAGAGGGGAACTGACACACTAGCAGCATCAAGGGAGACAATCACAAATGAAATGCTGAGAAAGAGCTACAAAAGCTTCTTACAAGTCATGTCCAGCCAGCACATGTTGGGCCCCTTCAAATTGCAACATCCATTTCTGGTACCGAGCATCACTGGTTACAGAAGCAGGGCTAATATGCACCATGAGTGTGACCTGCTTCAAAGGGCTTCCTGTGTCTGGATGCTTCTCTTGCAGACAACACAAATCTGGGGCAGATAATAAGGCTGGGATGTAAGAGAGCGCAGGGCAATCAACCAGAATGAATATGGGACCTGGAGATGAAGGGTCCATGACATCACTTGGATGAACCTGCAAGCCACAAGAAGAAATCACATTTCAATCAACCACATGCACTGTGATTTCAAGAAGGGTCCACGATGATAAATGAGAGAGTGCTCTACTCAAAGTGCACAGGGTAGCTGCTTACGCACCATAGTTTTGCCATCACTCCCCATCACAGACTTGCCAGCCTGGAGAAGACCATAGTGAGGGCCTGGTCGATTGAAAAATGCTTCTGCTTTTGAAGGATCAAACTTGCCTTTAACCTCTGGAAGCTCACAGACATATACAACTGAGAGCTCATCATCTATCAAGGTTTCCTCAGTGCCTAATTGTAGCTGCTCAACACGGGGCCGTTTTGCACCTGCCAAGGGACACAACAACAGCATCTTGTATGTGAGCAGATCAAACTGATTATACCAACATGTTCATGATCTTCACATGCTGGAGTGTTCTCAAACACCTTCATACAGACATTGATAATCAAATATGCTATTGAAATCAATGTCAGCACAAAACACAGGTGTCAACAATATGAAAAATATAATGAAAATTATGTAACAAATTGGCTAGAAGTTTTTTCACTATGAAAACAACCTCATCGTGCAGTGTCCAGAAACTGAAAGATCCAAAAACTCTAATAGTGATGTTGAGACATCTATTTACCTCTTTTGTCCTGACTTCCTATTGTCCCCTTGACCTCTGAACTTTCAGGCCACAATAAGACGGCTGAAATTTTCACAACATCGTCCTCTAATAAAACTGTGGCAAATTTCTGTGGTTGGCTTGCAGAGCCTTGAGACACAGTGGGGCCAAAGCTGTGAGTGTGCACCACTGAGGCATTAGGCACAAATGTGCGCATGGCATTCACAAGGTACTGTAGATCAGAAGTTCCCCAAATGTTAACCTGCATGTGCACAATAGCTTCAGTATTTGAAGAACAGCATGTCTTCATAATTATCAAAACTTTCTCAGAACTTTTGAATTTAAGTCAACCTGAATAGAATTGAGAGATAACCTGATCCTAAAATATGGTTACAGAGTTCCAGATCCAACAACATATCAGCAAAAGGACAACAAGGAACCCTGACACACAAAAACATAGAAAAGAAACAGGACCAGTTTGAACAATGAAGAAAGTTGCATGCATGTTCAATGACCTTCAACAGCAACATGTATGATAGTAACCAGCTACCATACTATCCACACTTCCTTCATATGCTCCCAGCAGTGGGGGGAAACTATGAAGAATAGCCTTTCTCAGACGAGAGGATACAAAGCACAACTGTCATAAGCCAAAGTTATTGGTCTTCAGTTATAATGGGGAAAGCATATCTCTTGACTCAATCGATTTTGAACCATACCCACATGCACCTTGCCTTAGAGCCTTCAATTCCAATACCAGTAATACCCATTTCATAAGGTGCATGACTGAGAAGTAAATCCTGGGTCTTCCCACATATAAAGAAAAAAAAAGTTCAAAAGAAAAGAAAAGTGGACTACTTACTGCCATTCCCACTTCTCCAATGTTCGCCAATGTGAGAAGGAGACCTGCCAAAATGTAAAACTCAGTTAAATGCAGCATTAGTACACATACAGCAAATAGCCTGCAGAGGTATCTGAAGATTGCAAGCTGAAATTTAAAAGAGACAGTGGTATAGCATTTATTGCCAACAGCCTGATGTTGAGGCTTCTTGCAAGTCCTACCGGTGTGGTAGAGCACAACACAATCCAAGCTACTCACAAGAATAGATAGAAGAAACACAGGAAGTAATGTACCAGGAAGGCCACCACCAGTTTCTGAGGACACACGAGTCAGAAATATGTGATTTATCTGAACAGAAAGCAGGCGATTGCTGGGTTAGATTTTGCAAAAACTAGATCAGGAATTCTCTAGCATGAGATCATCTCCATATTCCAAGTGAAATTGAACATACAACCAACTGAGTTACCCATCATGATCAACAAGACCCTTTCCTGACTGCTTACAGGTCAGTGCTCCCAGGCTTCAAAACATTCATAAATTACAACCTTATTGCAAATTATAGCCCAGTGTAAAGGAGCATGTAGTGACTAGTCCTGAAGAGCATGACACAACACAGAAATGAGGGGAAGGCCCACCCTCCATTAGAAAACTGGGCGAGGATGCATGCATGCCTTGGATAGCTTGATCTTGTGCTCAATGCAGAACCGTTGCAAGCCCTGCTTTTCCCAAAACACAACATCAACATTGACCCATGTGTACCCATAGCTATCATAGTACTACAGAGAAATCTCCACAACAGTACAATTTGAAAGGAAAAATGACAAAATGGGTGCCAGTCATAACCTTATGAGAGCTGGCTGCTCAAAAAGTGTCAGACCTTCCATCACAAAAAATAGCAGTGACAAAGCTGGCCCACTGAATTCATCATCAAATGCTTTTGACAAAAGATAATTGCTGCAGTATGCAGGGTAAAGAAGTTGACCTCTCCGGCATTGAAGATGAAGCGCCTCTGATCAAAGAACAACAACACAGATGGTGCTGTGTCACCTGTGTCCATTCCAGTGCCAAGAATCTGTCACAATGTACATTTTCCAAATGGGAGTGTCAGATCCCACTTCTCTGTACGGGTCAGTAGAACCACAAAGAGAAAGACACAGACACATAGAGAGATTTGGAAATGTCAACTGCAAGCAAGAAATCCTTTCCATATTGTTCCTGGTATTGAAGACTGGAAACAGAAGCATGGGAAGGTGGAGCTGTTGCAAACAACATATCTGAGAGCTCTGAGAGAGAGAGAGAGAGAGAGAGAGAGAGAGAGAGAAAGAGAGTTCTCTAAATCTTACTGCACATAAAACCATTGAACAAAGCAAGCATGAAAGAACCTAAAGACATGCTTGCCTGCACAAAGCTCAAAGTACTATTTGCATGTGTGCTTGTTGTCCGCAATGCCAACTGCCTGGGCTGTGCACTCAGTTCTTTCTTCTTCACCATATCTGAAGAAGTTGCTGCTGCTGCTGCTTCTTCTTCCTCTTCCACAACAGGCCGTGTTGGTGTCTTGGTGTGCAGGCGACGTGCAACCTGGCCATGGCCATGGCAACAACAAACATTCAACAACATCTATCCAACGCCGAGTCCCATAGTGGGAGTCCATGCCAAAGCTTTTCCAGTGATGCAAATCGAGTGAAATATAAATGGGCAAAGCTCTCACAAAACCCTAACGCACCTTCTTCACGCTCAGGTCCCGCGAGATGCTGCTGCCACTCTGCAGTCTAGTCCTCGTCTGCTGCTGGCACAGAATGCGATTGAGCGCACAACTTCTTCCCGCTAGAAAAAACGACGACGACGATGAAGACGACGACGACAAGGCCTGCAGGTGTTTCGTGTTCAGAAACAGTGCAGCAGAGCTCGAATTGAAGGCCATGCAAGAACGAAATGCAAACGGCAAGCTCAGGAAACGAGCTCGAGACACAGAAAAATGCCGATGTAGCAGTAACGGCCTATGGAAAGATGCGGCCGCCGTCATGAGCGAGCATTCGAAGACGAAAAAGAAGAGACGAAGAGGAGGGTTTCGGGAGGGAGGGTTTCAAGGGTTTCAACTCTCTCACTCTCTCTATCCTCCAAACCCTAAGTGTGTTTTTTGGGGTTTGTTGATGAAGGAAGCTCTGTCTCTCTGTCTCTTCAGGGCGGAAGGAGCAAGCAAGTAGCATTTGATTTGTTCCGGATGTTGAGGGACTTGCTGAATGTTCTGTTGCAGCAATAATAATAAAGACCTGATAATGGGCAAAACAAAACTCTGCTGTTGTTTTGCTGCAGACATGCACTGAGGAATTCAACTGCAGCCAGCCAGTGAGGTTGAGAACCCAGCAAAACCCTACAACACTTACTTTCTTTTGCATACAAATTTCCTTTCCATAATGACAAAACCCCAACTTGTTCTTCTTCTGATAATCCACAACTGGTTCTTCTTTATTCTTTGCTTGAAACAAAAATTCATTCTAAGGTGGTTTTTATGATGATCCACAGCAGGTTCTTCGTTCTTTGCTTGAAACAAAAAATTATTCTAGCCTTGTTTCTTATATTTTGGTTATCGATACTCAAAGGGTGGGTCTTGCTAACTGGCATGGAATTGATTTTCCACTTGTGACAGAAACTAGCAATTCATGACCAGAAAGGGAAAATTTTCTACTTGATGCAATTTTGCATGCGTTTTATGTGTTTTGTTTGAATGAGCTGAATGCGCATCATCCCAAAAAGAAACTTAGGTCCATGCCCACAACATTTCTCTTGATTTCAAATAGACATTCTTGCAAGGAATGAGATGATCCACGGTTCCTCTTGATCACATTACACATGCTTGCAAGTATTGTGATGATCCAAGGTTCCTCTTGATTTCAAGAGGACATGATTGCAGGAAATGTGATGATCCAAGGTATGATTTCAATCAGAGATGCTTGTGAGAAATGTGATGATCCAATCACATTGTGATCGTGTTGTAATGTCTAAAGCTTTTCAGCATGATGAGAATGCAACTGCAAAACCATTTTGACTATTTCAATGCTGTTTTGTTGCAATTGATTTGTCCTACAAAAGATGCTGCAACAAAGCTGCCTATTTGTGCAACACCAAGGTGTGGAAATGTTTTCTGTCACTCGGATTTCAAAATCATTACAAAATAAATGGTACAATTTTTTTGGTTTTTCTCTCAGAGCAGCAACTAATAACTGTACAAGAGCTACACTTTCTTGCACCCCCATCATCTTCTCCAACTAAATTTTCCTTCAGAATCAAAAACACAAGAAGAAGAAGAAGAAGAAAAAACCTGCAAACTACATTTGATTTCTGTACCTGTAACAAAACTCAAGAACTCATCTCAGAGCTCTAAAAATGCTCACAACTTCTTTTACTTCTTGGGTTGGTTGATGAAGCTCTCCAACAGATTCAACATGTTATTTTCAATCTGTAAAAAATCTGTTGAATAACTTGGAAAGAGAAATGATGATATCTAAGACTGTTCAAACCTGAAAGGCAACAGCAGCAGAGGCGGCGGCAGCAGTGGTGGCAATTCTGGATCAACGCCCATTTGAATCCCCAATAGTATCTGAGCAGTAGAAGTCAGAAGGGTCTCGTAACTTGTGGAGGAGATCAAAAAGCCCATAAAAACTCTACTAATTCCTTGTGATGTATAGCTGCTGTTTGATCCAAGCTCGTGCACCACCAAAAAAACTGTGGAATTGAAACTGGGTATGTTGGAAAGGGAAGAAGAGAACGATGCGGAAGAAGGAGGACAAGCCTGAAGAAGAGAAAAACATGGAAGAAGGACCATGTTGATGGAGATCAAAACTGGTGGCGGTTGCAAGGTAGTACCGAGCTGCTTTCTCAACCAGTGGGTGCTTCATGTGGACATTGTGGATGTCTTGGAAGGATTGTGTTCGTGAAGAAAGACAGTGACGTGCTGGTGATGATTGTTGGCCACGAACCAGCTCAGGAGTTGGCAACTTTGCACCCATGACATCAGCCAAGGAGATATATGAATGGGTAGGGGTGGTGGTAGTAGTGGTGGTGTTGTGATTTGTATGATCCTCAAGCTCGGTGTCTCTTCTTCTCAGTTGCAACTGGATGTGACTGTAGGACCTTGATAACTTCCGAATTGTCATTGCATTTGATTTCACCACTGTTTTTGTTTTTGTTGTTGCCATCTAAGTTTTGTACTTTTGCTGGTTCAGCTGCTGCTGCTGCTGCTACAGACTTTGTGCATCCAGCAAAGTCTTAAACTTGTATTGAATTTTTGCTTCTTTTCCTTTCTGTTGTTTCTTTCTTTCTTGCAGCAGGTTTTTGTTTCTAAAAGTCCCCTGTAAAATGAGCTCCCCTTGTTCTAACTTGTCAATTGTGGCTCTTTCTTTTGTGCTTCCTCTTGTGAATCCTTTCCTTCAATGGGTTGCTGCAAAAGCCAAAATGAACCTGAAAGAAAAATACACATCAAAAACAAGAATCAATTCCAAGAAGCTCAAAAGAGAGCACCCATCACCCAGAAATTACTCAGCGAATTACAGCTCCTGGGCAACTGGAAATCCTCAACACAAGCTATGCAAAAGTAGGCATAAACCAAACCACGTGAGAGAAGAAGAGAGGCTTCAAGATGGGCATTCATACATACCCTGAGAAATCGTCCGTTTGTGGTTTGTTTCTTGCCTTCTTCAAATTACCCACCAGAGACAAAATTTTCTCGTCCAAATTCCACACCACATTCCCAAACCTCCTCCAACAACAAAAACAAGAGAAGAAGAAACCCACCACCAAAAACAAAACGAAAAAAAATCTCACAAAACACCCAAACACAGTTCAACCACCGAGCCCCCTCCCTTTCCTTCTTCTTCAAATCTACTACCACCCAACTACAAAACCCAAAACCCGATCTTGATGCTTCCTAACAACAACTACAACAACCAAAAATCTGAGCTTGATGCTTCCTAACAACAACAACAAAGACACAAACTGATGGATCCAATTCCCAGTGATGCTGATGATACTTCAAAGCTCCACAAAACCCAAGTTCACAACACAACACAACACAAAACAAAATTTGATGATGCTAGATCTCTCTCTCTCTCAAATCTCTCTTTCTTTCAGGGACTAAAGCTTTTTTTTTTTGGGTTTCCCTTAATGAAGGGGGAGAACAAGTTTTTGGATTCCTGGGAGTTTCTTCTCTCTCCTCTTGCCACAACTCTTTCTTCTACCTCCTATCTATCTGACTGTAGAAGAAGTAAAAGGCTGATTCTTATTTATCTACCATCTATCTGCAACAAGCAAAGCAAGCAAAGCCAGCAGGAGCCAGGAGGCCATTTACTTTTACTTACTCACAACACACACAACACGCATAAGTTTATTCTTTCTTTATTGGTCTTGCCTACCAAGGCAAGGATGTTGTGTTTAGATTCATGATAGAGTATAGTAGCTTAAGGGAATTTTTTATAGGCCCCTAGGTACATCATAATAATAGGTCTATTCTTTCTTTATTTAGATTGTTTGGTGGTTTTGTTTTTGTAATATTTTAAAATACCAAAACCATGTAAGTTTTCATTAGGGTCCCCACATTTTGAGGGATTTACTTATGTGACCCCCAGGCACCATGTAGTTTCCATAACTTGGTCCCACGGTTTGAGGGATTCTTATCATGTGACCCCACCACAGGAGCCACCACCTTACCTATTTTATTATATTGGTACTTTCACCTTCTTGAGTTCAGCTTTCTCTAAGAGCATCTATCTCTGCTGGACAGCATGTTTTGAGTGGGTGAAGATCATCAGTACACATTTGCTCAGGCTTATAGGAAAATGGTTTTGGCTCAGCATTTTTTTGCCCAATATGTTGATGACGTTGGCAAAAGCCATTGTACATTGAAAAACACTTGCTCTTGATTGGGCAAATATATTGATTGGTCCAAGTGGTTTGCTATTAGTAGATTCTCGCTTTTCAGCATCATGTTTATGGGTGAGATGTGCGAACTAGTAAATAAATAATTTTGGATGTGAGAGAATATTGTTGCAGGGCCAAAGTACTGAGTATGAGAGGAGCTACTCTGACCCTGTAACACTGCCTCCAGTCTTGCTCAGGATGTGACACTGCGAAAACGTTTTTCACATTCAAGTTTAGCTAATTACTCTTTCTTTCCAACCCTGCCATAAAAGTAAAACGGGGAACTCAAATCGGTGAGAGACTACTAGTATAACAAACCACATGGACCAATCATTATGATGGTCAATCATAAACATGGAATAGTAGTCAGATCAAATTTATTACACTCTTCTCTCAGCAAACTATGCAAAAATGCTAGGCCAAAATCGACATGTTTTCACTTTTCTTCAACCAGTTTTAATATGCAGGGTCACATGCCGAGCATGGATGGAGTTCCACTAAGAGCATCTCCAATGGCAGCACTAAAATCGCTTGTGTGACAAATTTTGGTTGAAGCGCACTTTTTTCGTAGCATGAAACTAAATTTGAACTTGTACACATGCATTGGATATAGGTGACCTTCAAATGGCCAACAAAAAAAAAAAGATTTCTTTTGATTGGCTCACATGGTGGTATTTAAAATACTATCATTTTTATATTGTTCAATATTTCATGTTTGAAAGAAATCTTAGGTTTCATCCCAATAAAAACTTTAAGAGAGATGAATTTAGACTTTGGAGAAAAAAAGATAACACTTGAAGAGTTAGACTAAGCTATTGTTGAGTTAGCCTTAAGCAAAGCTCCTAAGCCAAATGACATTGTAAATGAATTATTTTTATATTTCTAGATTTGGATTTGAGGCTATTCAATCATGATTTGAGAATTCATTAATATATAAAAGCTTTCATCTGGAATGATAAAAGGGATGCTTTCATTATTGCATAAAGGGCGGATTATGTTGAGCTTAACAATTATCACCCTATTTTTAAAAAATGTCTCTTACAAAATATTGTTAAGTAATTGTAAATAGGCTTCCTCTTTTAGGGTATTGTGATTGATGATTGAACATTTATCGTATTAATCACCTCCCTCTCATGCAACCCACCTCCTTTTTATTTATAGGATCTGAAAATAAAATGTAGAGGATTAAAAGGCACATTCACACAACTTTTTAAATTGTTCAAACGGGATGATAAATGATAAAGATATGCTTCTAAAGTTCAAGTGGTCAAAGATGAGGAAAAAAAGCTTCATACACATGGTAACCTATGAAATTTTACTATGCCACCTAAAACCAAATAGTGATATGTTGATTAATGGATTATACTTACTCATCACTAGGATGAAAAAAACAAATGTCTCAAGATAATTGTTCACTCTTAACCGTATATCCAAGATTTAGTATAGTTTAAGGCTAGAGATCAATGGTTGTGGGTGCAAGATAATCTTGTTCACAAAACCTTTGTGCAAGTTTTTGAAAATCTATGGTCATAAGGCATACCTTTTGATCATCGTGGTCTTGGTGTTTTTCATGTTCATTGTGATTTTAGTGTTCCTCATGGCCATTATGGTTTTGTGTTCCTCATGATCGCCATGGTGTTGATGTTTTTTTTCGATCATTGTGGTCTTGTGTTCCTCATGGTCATTATGATTTTAGTGTTCTTCATGGCCATTATGGTTTTGTGTTCCTCACGATCGCCATAGTGTTGATATTTTTTTTCGATCATTGTGGTCTTGTGTTCCTCATGGTCATTATGGTTTTGCGTTCCTCATAATTACAATGGTTTTGGTGTTTCTTTCAATCATCATGGTCTTTTGTTCCTCTTAATCATTGTGGTCATAATGACTAAAGTTTTCAATTTGATGGAATACAATGTCAAAATGAAAAAATCAAAATGTTTGATTCATCTTTGATTAAGATAAACATGCCTATAAGTGAACACGTAATGAATCAAAAGAAAATGGCATCATTGTTGGCATTCAATTAGTGATGGATTCTAAAGGTAATTTGTAGTTCATCTTTGAAGGTGATAATAGGCTTTTAAACCATCTAATTCCGTTCTATAATGTGAAAATAATGGCTTTCCATTTGAAATATATCATTTTCACACACACATACCACTCCTAACTTGTGCACTTTTACCATGTGCTAACAATCCTCAATTTTATCCCATATGGTTTGCCTAAAGTTCTCACCTATATAGTTGGGTTAACAAAGAAACTTTTCATCCTTACATAAAAACTTATATTTTCATAAACTTTCAAATTTCAAAAAAAAAAAATCTCATTATGGGCCAATCAAATTGGTTAACTGCCCAAAGCAAAACAAAAGACTTGGGAAGTGTTTCATTTAATTAATAACACTCACAAACTTAAAGGTTTAGAGCACATTTATCTTGGTGTGTGTTACAATATCAACGCCTACAACTATCATTGTCCACACACACATTAACTAAACAACATAAAATCAACCTAATGGTGCATCACCTCCAAACAATATGATTCACTTATAAACAACAAAAATACAAACCAAACTAGGTGCCACATTAGAATTTGCATAAAAATACAAAAAACTTACGACAACAAATTTGTTGTGTTTTAGAATCTCAAATGTCTAAAAGCAATTTGAGAACACACAACTTGAGATTATATCCTAAACATGAAATAATTCAAATGTTATTCACACTTGAACCAATTCTAAGCTAAAACACAATTAACTACATTAACTTAACTTATCAATAACTAAGTAAAATTTAACAAGGTACTTAAATGAATAGCCTTGACAACCTTAATTTTTTTCACATGGATGCCAAAACATGTTCAACTATGGGTATGTGTATTTTTTACATATATCCAAGGTTATGAATAGGGCATGTTTTTAAATTTACATGCCCTTGAATATGCATTTCATTAAAGTATGTTGATTTGATGAAAATAAGAAAAAATAAATAATATAAATTATCCATATTTGAGAGATATATCCATGTAAAAAATATACTTGAACAACACCATTATGAACAACCCATGTGGGAGAATTTAATAACTAAAGTCTCAAAGGAGTATGGGAACTTGTTTAAAAATAAAAGATCCCAATTTAAATTGATTATATTAATAGCTATAGTCAACCAAAGAACCAACCAAAAAAACATTAGGAATCACTAAGAGTCTAGTACTCTTAATCCTCCTAATAATGAACAAGTTCAAGATTTTAGTTCTTTGGGACATTTACATTGCAAACCCCATTTCCCAAGTGCTTAGACTTGTTAAAAGAAATGATAATAGTCATAGGCCCCTTGACTTTTTTGGAATAGCCCAAACCATGAGAGTAATTCAAATAAAAATAATAAAACCCATGAAAATAAAGTTCTTATTAGCATGTGGTCTTGCCTCATATCTCAATTTTGACCCTACTATTTGAAGATGGAAAGATGGCGCACAAACTATTAATGTAAACTATAAATAAAAAGGTGGGTATTCATCAATAGTTGTGACACCTTTTCTAAGAGCATTATAGGAAAATAGTGTGGAGAGCTAGCAAGAGACTTCTATACCCCAATTAAAATGACATTTAAAACTACAAACAATAGTTTGTTGTAGAGATGCTCTAAATCATTATTTTATAGAGTTATTAGGTCTTTTTGACATTGGACTTGGGATGGAGGCCTTGTTGTTGTTGGTGTGTTGGTTTTTTTGTTTCGTTTTGCAATGGATGCTATCCATTCGCTTCCATGAGAAATAAAATTTTGTGTTTATGGATGGCAATGGAAAAATAATGAACACTCTATGTTGAATGTAATTAGTAGTTACTCGATAGGGGCCCAAATAAGGTGCATGGACAAAGACTTTCTAGCTAATTTTTTAACCCAAGAAATGTTAAATTTGTAATTCAGAATCC